>OLRG01002080.1_pt1 | contig 14828 bp, 8 predicted proteins | sample 1672331 | NCBI WGS metagenome assembly OLRG01 (sample SAMEA3136672, study PRJEB25190) | human gut metagenome
ACCCTTTGTTCAGCCTTCTTGATATTTACAGTCGCCAGGAGAAGTATAATGATGTCATTTCTACATTGAATCGTTTAGAGAAACGTTTGGGTAAGAATGAGCAGCTGTCTATGGAGAAATTCCGGATTTATCTTCAGATGAAAGATGATAAGAAGGCATTTCAGGAAATAGAAAGTCTGGTACAGGAATATCCGATGGATATGCGTTATCAGGTGATACTGGGAGATGTATATCTTCAGAACGGGAAAAAGCAGGAAGCTTATGAGATTTACAAGAAGGTGCTGGCCGAAGAGCCGGACAATGCAATGGCCATGTACTCATTGGCTTCTTACTACGAAGAGACCGGACAGAAGGGGCTGTATGAACAGCAATTGGACACGCTGTTGCTGAACAAGAAAGTGGCTTCGGACACCAAACTGAATGTGATGCGGCAGTTCATCGTGCAGAACGAGCAGGCAGGCAAGGACAGCACACGTGTCATTACGCTCTTCAACCGTATCATGGAGCAGGAGCCCGATGAGGCGCAATTACCTTTGCTGTATGCCCAATATCTTCTTTCCAAAGGAATGAACAAGGAGGCTGGACCGGTTCTGCGCCAGGTTCTGGCGATAGACCCTACCAACACAGCGGCTCGTATGACATTGCTGGGGGAAGCTGTGCGCCAGGAGGATTACAAGGAAATAATGAATTTGTGCGAAGCCGGTGTGGAGTCCAATCCCGATATGTTGGAGTTCTATTTCTATCTGGCCATTGCCTACAACCAGGCGGAACGGACGGATGATGCCCTTGCCATCTGTCAAAAGGCTTTGTCGCATGTCAAGGACGACAGCAAGAAGGAGGTCGTATCAGATTTTTATGCCATTATCGGTGATGCTTATCACACCAAGAATCTGCATGTGGAAGCTTATGCGGCTTATGATTCCGCTTTGGTGTACAATCCTTCAAACATCGGTGCCTTGAATAACTACGCATATTATCTTTCCGTGGAGCGCCGCGACTTGGACAAGGCGGAAGAGATGAGCTACAAGACAGTGAAAGCCGAGCCGAACAATTCCACCTATCTCGATACATATGCATGGATATTGTTTGTTAAAGGTAATTATGCCGAGGCGCGTCTCTACATAGATGAGGCGATAAAGAATGATAAAGATAGCAGTGACGTGGTCTTGGAACATTGCGGAGATATCTATTACATGACTGGCGATGCGGAAGGTGCCTTGAAATACTGGAAACAAGCCTGGGATAAGGGCAATCGCTCTGATACGTTGAAACAGAAAATACAAAAAAAGAAATATATATCAGATGAAACTAAACCTGCTGAATGATATGGCAAGGATATGCCGCCTGTTGTCCTTGCTGTTGTTGCTGGCTGTGGGGCTTGCCGGTTGCAAGACTTCGCGTCACTCAAGTTCTCTGTCCGGAGAATCTGCCTGCCTTTCCTCCAAAGTGCAGCTGACGGTACCCCATAAAGATGCCACCCTTACTGTGAACGGTACGATGAAGTTGAAGAAGGAAGAATGCATGCAGATTTCCTTTCTGATGCCGATACTTCGTACGGAGGTGGCACGTATGGAAGTCACCCCGGATGAGATTCTGTTGGTAGACCGTATGGGAAAACGTTATGTCCGTGCAACACGTAAGGAACTGAAGGATGTGCTGCCCAAGAAGGCGGATTTTGCCCATTTGGAGAAACTGCTTTATGCTGCTTCCAAACCCAATGGCAAGAAGGTGCTTACCGGCAAGGAACTCGGGATACCCTCTCTGGAAAAGGGAAAGATTGAACTTTCCAACTTCTCGGATAAGCCTTTTGCACTGACTCCTACCCAGCTCTCACAGAAATATAAAGAGGTGGAGCTGGAAGAACTGCTGGAAATGCTGATGGACCTTTGATTAGTTGATAATTGTCAGATAATCCCTCATAACTTATAACTCATAACTTATGAAGCTTCTCCTTCTCTTCTTTCTCCTCCTTTTGCCGGTTTCTCCGCTCCTAGCCCAGTCCAACAAGCTGATTAAGGAACTGGAAAGCAAGCGTGGTGCCTTGCAGAAACAGATAGCAGAGTCGGAAACGCTGTTGATAACCACCAAGAAGGATGTGGGAAGCCAGTTGAACGGTCTTGCTGCACTGACCGGACAGATAGAAGAGCGCAAACGCTATATTCTGACTATCAATAATGATGTGGAATCCATAGAGCGCGAGTTGTCTTCATTAGAACGTCAGTTGACCCGCCTGCAACGTGACCTAAGGGACAAGAAGAAGAAATACGAATCGTCCGTTCAATATTTGTATAAGAACCGCTCCATTGAAGAGAAGCTGATGTTCATTTTCTCTGCCAAGAGCCTGGCACAGACCTATCGACGCATGCGCTATGTACGTGAATATGCTACTTATCAGCGCCTGCAAGGCGAGGAAGTGTTGAAAAAGCAGGAGCAGGTGAACCGTAAGAAGACTGAGCTTCAGCAAGTGAAGGTTGCCAAGGAAGGATTGTTGAAAGAACGTGAAGAGGAGAAAGTCAAGCTGGAAGCGCAGGAGAAGGAACAAAAGTTGTTGGTAGCCAATCTGAAAAAGAAACAGCGGGGCTTACAGAACGAACTGAATAAGAAACGCCGTGAAGCCAATCAGCTCAATGCACGCATTGACCGTCTGATAGCGGAAGAAATAGAGAAAGCGCGTAAGCGTGCGGCAGAAGAAGCGCGCCGTGAGGCAGCCGCACGTAAAAAGGCTGGTGAAAAAAACGAAAAAACGGCAACTGCCTCTACGCCCGCAAAGCCGAAGGCACAGCCTTTGGAAACTTACTCCATGAGTAAGGCAGACCGTGAATTATCAGGGAACTTTGCTAATAATCGCGGTAAGTTGCCGATGCCCATCACCGGCGCGTATATCATTACCAGCCATTACGGCCAGTATTCTGTGGAAGGTTTGCGCAATGTCAAGCTGGACAATAAGGGCATCGATATACAAGGGAAACCGGGTGCCCAAGCCCGTGCCATCTTCAATGGTAAAGTGGCGGCTGTCTTTAAACTGAACGGACTGTTCAATATCCTTGTCCGTCACGGGAATTATATATCAGTCTATTGCAACTTGTCATCGGCCTCGGTGAAGCAGGGCGATGATGTTACCACCAAACAGACTCTCGGACAAATCTTCTCGGATGGGGCCGACAATGGTCGTACGGTGCTACACTTCCAATTGAGGAAAGAGAAGGAAAAACTGAATCCGGAGCCGTGGCTGAACAGATAATGATAATTTAAATTTTTACTTCTTCCAGCAGCTCCAGATACATCCCTATCGCCTCCTCTATCTCCTTGACAAAGATAAATTCATCGGCAGTGTGTGAACGGGCACTTTTCCCCGGTCCCATCTTCAGAGAAGAGAATGGCATCAGTGCCTGGTCGGACAAGGTCGGTGAGCCGAAAGGAGTACGTTTCATGGCAATAGCCTTTTGCACTACCGGATGCTCCGGAGCTACGTGTGAAGAGCTTAGCCGGAAGGAGCGGGCTTTGGCTTCACACGTGATGTGTTTCTGTATTTCATCGAATAGCTCCTGATTGCTATAACACTCGTTGCTGCGAATGTCTACGACAAAAGTACAACGGTCGGGAATGACGTTATGCTGTGTACCGGCGTTTACCATGGTTACGCTCATCTTCACGGGACCCAGCAGGGAAGATTCTTTTGGGAAACGGTAATCACGAAACCAGGCAATATCATCCAATACCTTATATATAGCATTATCTCCCTCGTTTCGGGCTGCATGTCCCGATTTTCCGGTAGCAGTTACGTCCAGCACCATCAATCCTTTTTCTGCAATGGCAGGTTGCATCTCTGTCGGCTCGCCTACAATGGCAAACTGTATGGGAGGGAGTTCCGGCAATACGCATTCTATTCCCCCCTTGCCTGATACTTCCTCCTCACACGAGGCAAGATATATCAGATTGTAGGCCTGAGTGGTGCGGCACAATGTCAGGAATACTTGCAGCAGGCTGACTACACTGGCTCCGGCATCGTTGCTGCCCAGCCCGTAGAGCTTTCCATTACTTTCCAGCGTTGGTTTGAAAGGATCTTTCCGCCACCCGTTGACGGGTTTTACGGTGTCGATATGGGAATTCAGCAGCAAGGTCGGTTTCTTTAAGTCGAACATCGGGCTGAGGCACCATACATTGTTGCCTTTACGTCCTGTTGCCATGCCTTGCATTTCGATATAGTTCTGCAGATAATCTGCCGCCTTCTCCTCGTCGCGGCTCAAGGAAGGAATGGCTATCAGTGATTTGAGCAATCCGATTGCTTCGGAAGTTAAAGTCGGTATATCGTAAATCATATTCGGTAAATAAATAATCTGGCCGCAAACTTACGGATAAAAAATGAAAAGGACGCCAAACCGACGTCCTTTCTGTTTTTTCAATATTGTTTAGAAGAAGCAACTGAGTGATATCATCAAGTTGCGGTTTTTGTTGCCTGAATCTTTAATGTTCTCTACCAGTCCCCAGTCATAACCGATGGAAATCTGATATTTCTGACTGAATTCGACTCCGGCTTTTAATCCGAGACCGAAATCAAAACGCTTCATGGCATCATCCCCGAATACATTGGTGGAGTTATCATCAAACTCATATTCGTCAAGAATATCTCCTTCTGCCTTGGCTTTGCCAAAAAGACCGATGGCTAAATAAGGACCGGCATTGCCGAATATGGCAAAGTTCTCATTCACTGCATATTTATAGCCAATGTGTACAGGAATTTCCAGGTAGTAGGGATTGAACTTGATAGAAGCAGCAGAGCCTCCGTCTATTTTGGCTCCTTTCAGCGTAAGTAATGCACCCATATCGAGGTAGACTCCTTCTGAAATTTGAGGCAATCCTACTTCAGCCTTTACCCCAGCATGAAAGCCTATTTTACTGTCGAAACCGGTAATGGAGAAGTTACTGGAGTTCATGCCGACTGTTGCTCCCCATCTGAGGTTGTCTTGAGCATTGATGCTTGCTAAACCTATGGTCAGCATAGCCATTAAAAGCAATACTTTTTTCATGTTCATTGAATTTGATTTAGTTTGTATATCACCACAAATATATAGATATTTAATATATTTCTATTGTTTTAATGGTAAAGAAAGTATCTTTTGTGGATAATTTGCTAACGGATGGTCGGATACTTTAAAGGTAAAGTTTGAATAATTACCCGCTAATATCAAATTAGTTTCAAATGAAACCACTACCTTTGTACCGTATTTACCAATATCAAAAGTTATGACTTATCATCATTTATCTGTCCTGGTGCATCGCCAGGCAGAGAAGTATGGAGACAAAATAGCCCTGAAATACAGGGACTATGAAACTGCACAATGGATACCCATCTCTTGGAAAGAGTTCTCACAGACTGTACGCCGGACTGCCAATGCAATGGTGGCTTTGGGAATAGAGCCACAAGAGAATATCGGTATCTTCTCGCAGAATAAACCCGAATGTCTCTTTACTGATTTCGGTGCATTCGCCAACCGGGCGGTGACTATACCTTTGTATGCTACCAGCTCACCGGCCCAGGCACAGTATATCATCAACGATGCACAGATACGTTATCTGTTTGTAGGCGAGCAGTTCCAGTACGATGCCGCTTTCAGCGTGTTCGGATTTTGCCAGTCTCTGCAGCAGCTCATCATCTTCGACCGTGCTGTGGTGAAAGATCCGCGCGACATGACTTCCATCTATTTTGATGAATTTATGGCAATGGATGAAGAGTTGCAGCACAATGCCATTGTAGAAGAACGTACAGCAGCTGCCTCAGATGATGACCTCGCCAATATCCTTTATACTTCCGGTACTACCGGTGAGCCGAAAGGTGTCATGCTCCATCATTTCAATTATAGAGAGGCTTTCCGCATTCATGATATCCGATTGCCTTTCATGACAGACCAGGATGTTTCCATGAACTTCCTTCCGCTGACCCATGTATTCGAAAAGGCATGGACCTACCTTTGTATACATCGGGGAGTGCAGGTCTGCATCAATCTCCGTCCACAAGATATCCAAACTACTATTAAAGAGATACGCCCTACACTGATGTGCAGTGTACCCCGTTTTTGGGAGAAAGTCTATGCCGGTGTGCAGGAGAAGATTTCCCAGGAAACCGGTCTGCGTAAGGCGATGATGTTGGATGCCATCAAGGTGGGCAGGACGCATAACATTGATTATTTGCGCCAAGGAAAGACTCCTCCGATGATGCTTCATCTGAAATACAAGTTCTACGAAAAGACCATTTATGCTCTGCTGAAGAAGACGATAGGTATTGAGAACGGTAATTTCTTTCCTACGGCAGGGGCTGCTGTGCCCGCTGAAATCTGCGAGTTTGTGCATTCTGTAGGTATAAACATGGTGGTGGGCTATGGTCTGACGGAATCTACGGCTACCGTTTCCTGCTTCCTCAACGAAGGCTATGAGATTGGTTCCGTAGGTACGGTGATGCCTGATGTGGAGGTGAAGATTGGCGAGAACAACGAGATACTTCTTCGTGGTAAGACTATCACTACCGGCTACTACAAGAAACCGGAGGCAACGGCTGCTGCCATCGACCGTGACGGTTGGTTCCACACGGGTGATGCCGGTTATTTGAAGGATAGCCATCTGTATCTGACGGAGCGTATCAAAGACTTGTTCAAGACCTCCAACGGAAAATACATTTCGCCGCAGGCATTGGAAACGAAGCTGGCTATTGACCGTTACATTGACCAGATTGCTGTCATTGCCGATGAGCGTAAGTTTGTTTCCGCTTTGATAGTTCCCGTTTATGGCTTTGTGAAGGATTATGCCAAGGAGAAAGGCATTGCATACAGCAATATGGATGAGTTACTGCAACATCCCAAGATACAGGCGTTGTTCCGTGCCCGTATCGATACCTTGCAGCAGCAATTTGCCCATTATGAGCAAGTGAAGCGCTTCACGCTCCTGACCGAACCGTTCAGCATGGAGCGTGGCGAGCTGACGAACACGCTGAAGCTGAAACGCTCTGTAGTGGCAAAGAACTACAAGGGGCTGATTGACAAGATGTACGAGGAATAGATTTCCATTTGTTTGTTTTTGAACCGTCCGACTTGGAGTGAATTATTTTCATTCCGGGCCGGACGGTTTGTTTTATGTATGGACTTGCCCTTGGCAGATAGGACTCTCGAGTATGTGCACGTTAGTTAGGCTTAAAAAACAGCCTGGTAGATAAATGGGGATTTATCATTTCAAAACAGCTTCTTCAAAGATAAAGGGGAAGAACCGTCTGTCATCTGTCACGGGATTCAAGCACGTAGTCCGGAACGCTCCCCTTGTTCAGTCCGTCTTTCCCCGTTGCTTTATCCCTCAAACGCTTGGTGTCTGTCCCCGAAACAGCCTTTGTTCATTGTCGGCTCACTCGGGTGAACAAATCAGCTCACTATGGTGAACAACTCCATTCACTATAGTGAACGAGTCAGACCACTATAGTGAGCCGCTCAGAAACTCAAAGCCTCTATAAGACAAAGAAGCGGACACAACAAGAGAAAGAAGGGGACGAGACAAGAGAAAGCAAGGGAACGGGACAGACCGAACACCGGTGAGGGCAAAATTTGCCCTCACCCTTTTTATTTGCCCTCACTCACCCATGTAATGCCGATGAACAGGGCGGTTCGGGAAGTGAGTGAGGGCGGTGAGGGCAACATTAAGAAAATCGTATTAGTTTTTCCTTCTTCTTCCGAACCCGATTAACTTTTATTAGCAAAGAAACTTCTGTTTCTCGATAGGGTTGCGGTTCTCTACCCGGTTTTATATACGAAGCTTAAAAAGAAATCTGCAGAATAAGAGACATTTTAATAAGCTCGAGTATTAACCGTAACATTCTAATAGCCTATGTAGCATACAAAAAGAAACAAATGAGATTGACATTCAACCCTGCTTGTCAATCGGAAAGACAGACCCCATCAGAATCTGTTTATTAACTTAACACACATTTAATCTAATATTTATTTTCCGAAAAACAGCTTATGAAAAAAAGAATTATGCTGACCTTGGTTTGCCTGCTGGCAGCCATCGGTTGGGTAGCAGCCCAAAATTCCCCCATTACCGGTATCGTTATTTCAGCTGAGGACAATGAACCGATTATCGGAGCTTCCGTATTGGTAAAAGGAAGCACTACCGGAGCCGTAACAGACTTAGACGGCAAATTCACTATTACAGATGCGCCCGCAGGTGCGAAAATCCTGCAAGTGTCTTTCGTAGGTATGATAACACAAGAAGTTCCCATCACTCCGGGGACGATAAGAGTCACATTAAAGAATGATGCCAAGCTGCTGGATGAAGTGGTGGTAACGGCATTGGGTATCGCAAAGAAAGAAAAATCACTGACGTACTCTACCCAGGTGGTAAACGGTGATGAACTGGCACGTGTGAAAGACCCCAATATGATGAATGCATTGGCCGGTAAGACGGCAGGTGTGCAGATTAATAAGAGTTCTTCCGGTTTGGGAGGTTCTTCCAAAGTGATTATCCGTGGTAACCGTTCGGTAAGCGGAAGTAACCAGCCGTTGTATGTAATAGACGGTGTACCGTTCGGTTCATCTACCAACGAAAATACCTCAACTACTATCGGCGGAGACAACGACAGTGGTAACTACGACCGTGGCGACGGTATTTCCAATCTGAATCCCGATGATATTGAGAGCATGAACATATTGAAAGGCCCTGCCGCTGCTGCACTTTACGGTAGTTCGGCTGCCAATGGTGTGGTGATTATTACCACTAAGAAGGGCAAGGAAGGACGCGCCAGTATCAGTTTCAATACCAGCACCACTTTCGATATAGCTGCATACGGTATTCCCGAATTCCAGAATCACTATACGGGTGTGTCAACCAGTTGGGGCAGTGATATCAAAGGTAGTCCCGACTATACAGACGATTTCTTCAAAACAGGTGTCACTACTATCAACTCGCTCTCGTTGAGCATGGGTTCGCAAGCTATGCAAACTTACTTTTCCTATGCTAATACTTACGGCAAGGGCGTGGTGGAAGGTAATAGCTTGGTGAAGCATAATTTCAATTTTCGCGAAACTGCCAACTTCCTCAATAACAAACTGACTGTTGATGCCAATATCAATGCGATGTATCAAAGGGGGAATAACCGTACTACTTCGGGAGGTTATTACATGAATCCTTTGGTAGGTCTTTATCACTTCCCGCGTGGTGGTGTTGAAGGTGGAAAGGACTTTAACTACTACAAAGATAATTATCAGATTCTTAATGCCGGTCGTAACATAATGGACCAGAACTGGTATAAATCTCAAGGTACTGATATGGAGCAGAATCCCTATTGGTTGATTAATAAGGTTCCGAATGAGGATACCCGTTATCGTACATTGTTGAATCTGAGTGTGAAGTATAAGTTCAATGACCTGTTCAGTATACAGGCTCGTGGTAGTGCCGACTATGTTGTAGACAAGAATAATACACGTATGTATGCAGGTACCAGCCCGGTGTTGTGTGGTATGAATCCGGCTGGAACAGGAACTAACGGTCGTTACATCTACGGTGAATCAAGTAGCCTTTCTTCTTATGGGGATGTTTTGTTTACTTATCAACAGCAATTCACTAACTTCAGTGTCAATGCTTCGGTAGGTGCCAGCATCAACGATTATACAGGAAACGGTACAGGTTTCGATTCCTATCCGGGTATACTCTCTGTGCCCAACGTATTCACTATGCAGAACTGCTCCTTGAACAAGGGCTCATTGACCGATTGGAAAACCCATACTCAAAGCCAGAGTGTGTTCTTCACCGGTCAGGTAGGCTTCAAAGATCAGATTTATGTGGACGTGACAGCACGTAACGACTGGACTTCAACATTGGCATTTACCAAATACAAAAACAAAGGCTTTTTCTATCCGTCAGTAGGTGTGACATGGTTGCTGAACGAAACATTGAAATTACCTTCTTGGATTGATTTAGGTAAGATTCGCGGTGCATGGTCAAAGGTGGGTAACGGTTTGAATACTTATACTTCAAATCCTCTCAACTCCATTACAAAGAGTGGTAGCATCAATTTCAACAGTACAGCTCCGTTTGCAGAACTGAAACCGGAAATGACTACTTCCATTGAGTTTGGTACTGAGTGGCGCTTTTTCAATAGCCGCTTGGAGTTCGACTTCACTTATTATAAGACTAATACAAAGAATCAACTCTTTACGTTGGATGCTCCGTCAGGTTCACAATACGCCCGATATTACATCAATGCCGGTGATATTCAGAATACCGGTGTCGAAGTTATGTTGAATGGAACTCCTGTCATGACTAAGGATTTCCGCTGGAAAACCGGTGTTAATTTTGCAACCAATAAGAACGAAGCAAAGGCACTGGCTGGTGATGACTTTGGTTATTTTACATTTAGCGGTGGCGAAAGTAACAATGTATGGAGTCGTTTAGAAGTAGGTGGTTCGTTTGGTGACATTTACGGTACTACTTTTGTACGTGACGAAAAAGGCAATATTCAGTATGAACCTGCAAAAGAAGGACAAAAAGATAGTGATAGACTTCCATTGGTGGATAAGACAAATCCGGTGAAACTGGGTAATTCTACTCCTGATTTTAACTTGGGGTGGAGCAATACAATCACGTGGAAGGACTTCTCTCTTTACTTCTTGATTGATGGACGTTTTGGAGGTGAAGTGATGTCTTTGACGGAAGCCGACCTCGATCAGCAGGGAGTAAGCAAGGCAACGGGTGATGCTCGTGACCGTGGTTACGTGATGCTGGAAGGCCGTCAAATTACAGATGTGGAAGGCTTCTATAATCAGGTTGGTGGCCGTGCGGGTGTGACCGAGCATTATATGTACAGTGCTACCAACATACGTTTGCGCGAACTTTCCATTGGCTATAGTCTGCCTCAGGCTTGGTTGGCAAAGACTGGTGTCATTAAGAACGCACAGGTTTCACTTGTAGGCCGCAACCTGTTCTTCTTCAAGAACAATGCTCCATATGATCCTGATGGCATGCTTTCTACCAGCAACCGTCTGCAAGGAGTTGATGTGTTTGGTATGCCTACCAACCGTTCGATTGGGTTCAACTTGAAAGTTAATTTTTAAACAGTAGATATGATTATGAAAAATATATTTAGACTTACAGCTGTAGCGCTGCTGGCAGCTACCTTATTCTCGGCATGTACGGGAGCGTTCGAGGATATGAACACTAATCCGAAGGGAGTGAGCGATGAAGAACTAAAACAAGATAACAACTACATTGGTATGCACTTCATTCCCATGATGCAGTCTATCTATTATAATAAAAATGCAGGTGTCAATGTATGGGAATATCAGCTTATTCAAAATTTGAATGCCGATTTGTGGTCAGGCTATATCAGTACGGCTACTGCATTTGCCGGCAATGTAAGTAATGTGACCTATGCCATGAATGCAGGATGGAATGACAACTGTTGGGATTATGCTTATAGAAACGTAATGGTGGAAAGCTTGAAAATCACCAACAAGTGCAAAGACGATATGGAGACGTATGCCCATTTCGAGGCTATCAATACCATCTGCCGCGTAATAGCTATGTCGCGTCTTGCCGACCAATACGGATGTATTATCTATTCTCACTATGGCGAATCGGCTACTGGTGGTGAGTATGATTCAGGACAGGATGCTTATAAAAAATTCTTTGAAGAATTGAAAGAAGCTGCAGACGTGCTGCGTACTGCTAAAGAAAAGGATGTGGCTTCGTTTATGATGTTTGATTATGCCTATGGAGGTAACTTGAACAAATGGGCGCAGTTGTGTAACACCATTCGTTTGCGTTTGGCCATGCGTATTGTGAAGTATGATGCTGCTTGGGCAAAAAGTGAGGCGGAAGCTGCCATGAACGATAGTAATGGATTGATTGAAACCAATGATGCTAATTTCGGCATTGCAGGAAACGGTTATGTCAATCCGCTTTACGGTATTGCATTCAACTATGGAGATGGTGTTTTAGGCGCTAATATTCCTTCTATCTTGTCTGGTATGGGCGATGCGCGTCTTGATAAGTATGCTACACAGAACAGCAAGAGTGAATATTTTGGTATTCGTCTTGGTATTAAAGGACTGGAAGAAGAAGGGTTTTCGGATGCCTATAAGGCGATTGTAAGTCGACCCAACTTGACAGAAACCTCTCCTGCTATTTTGGCAACTGCTGCCGAAACCATTTTGTTGGAAGCCGAAGCTGCTTTGCGTGGTTGGGATGTAAATGGTAAGGGCACCGCTCAGAGCTTGTATGAAAAGGGTATACGGACATCGTTCGAACAATGGGGAGCCGCTGTGGGCGATTATTTAAGCAGTACGACTACTGCTGCAGCGTATGTAGACCCCGTTATTCCCGCTGCCAGCATTGAAGGCCAGAGCAAGGTGACTGCTAAATGGGACGAGTCTTTGAGTAACGAGGAAAAATTTGCTAAGATTGCCACACAACGCTGGATTGCTATTTATCCTGAAGGTATGAATGGCTGGGCTGAGATACGTCGCACTGGTTATCCCAAATTATTCCCGGTAATGGTGAACTACAGTCAAGGTGAGATTGATACAGATCTTGGCCCACGCCGTTTACCCTTCACCATCAATGAAAAAGGCAATAATCCTACCGGTTATGCCAAAGCCGTCGAAATGTTGGGCGGACCGGACAATGGCGGTACTCGCATCTTCTGGGATGTAGATAAACCGAACTTCTAATCCGCATTATTATCATAGAGATTAAGTGATGAGGACTTTTTGAAGCATGTTTTTTTAAGGGGAAGTATGAAAAACATATTTCATATTTCCCTTTATGTATTTTTTGTTTAATATAATAATTGATTATTATGAATTCAAAATATCTCGTGAATGGCTTGTTTATATTATGCTATTCTATGTTTTTAATGTTTATGAGCGCTTGTTATAATGAGTTGGAAACTGTTGACTTTGAAGAACAAGAAGAACAGCAAAGCGTTTCAATAGAAGATGGTATGTGTATAATCCAATCACTTGGATTCGATACTTTAGATGTGGTAGAGTTGAAGTCAGGTTATCTTATTCAAGGTGATATATACCTTGAAAAAAGTAAACTTGTCACTTATAGTCAACCACAAACAAGGCAGGCTTATCATACTACCGGTTTAATTGGTCACCCCAAACAAAGAGCAATTACCGTTGGTGTTGATAGCTCGATACCTGCATCAGGTGTGGATGATTGGCGAGATGAAATACAGGAAGCCATCAATCTGTGGAATCCTCTTAGTAACCTTAAAATGACTTATACTACAGCTGCCAATCCGGATATACTCATCCGTAGTGATGCTAGCGCTCCTTTACCGAACAATACTATTGCGGCAGGCTCTTGGCCTATGAATGGAAAACCAGGTTCCTCTATTTGGATAAATTTGGATTATGATTATAACAAAACCATTCCAAGACTTCAGAAGATATATAATATGGTACATGAGTTGGGACATTGCTTCGGACTAAGGCATACAAATTGGAAATCATTGGGTGAATCTGTGGCCAATGGTATTACTGGAACTTTTGATTCAGATCCCTATTCTGTGATGAATGGAGGAACTGCCGAATATCAATGGTCTGGGTTTAGTGAGGGAGATAAATCAGCGATAAGTTATTTGTATCTGCGGGTGACCTCTGTTAATTACCCAACAGAGGTAAAGCGCTTTGGAGTTGACGTGTATATGGTACGTGTTGTCGGCAATCACCCTATTCTGAAATATGAATGGGGGACTACAGGCATGTTTTTGCTTGCTTCCGAAGGAGATGCTGCTAAAGTTATTTTTGGTAGTCCTGTAACTTCTGAACTTAGGGCATATGTTACTACTGTATATGGAGAAACTTATTGTATTAGTAGAGAGTATGCCACTCAAACAACTATTCAAAGACTTGTTGAAAATTGAGATTAGGCATAGTTCCTCATATATTTGTACTAATTTTCTTCTCCTTTATGCTTTAATCACCTTATAACTTAATAATTATAATATGATGAAGAATGTAATAAAACTTATCTTTTTGCTTTTTGATTTAGTTATCGGTTGCTGCGTTTTGCTTCATGCCCAGGTAGATGAAAAGTTGAAAGCCGACATCGTCAGCACGGGCTACGTGCACAGTCCGTTACCGCTCGACGAGACAAAGGCTTTCGAAACATTCGGCTTGAAAAAGAAAGTGTTGGAAACCGTGATGCTGTGTGATATGGAGGATTTCTCCAAATGGTCGCATAAGGGCATCGGTAAGATTGGTTTGACTGACGAACGGAGCAAGTCCGGCAAGCACAGTCTGCGTCTGGAAGCTCCCGCCCATCCGGAGAAGATTCTTGGCTGGGGTTTGGGACGCGGCACTTGCATGGCCTCTTATGATATAGGAGGTGTGAACTGGGAAGGTTACAACCGCCTGAAGTTCTATATCTATCCCACGTGCGAAGGAGCACGCAGCATCTACCTCAACCTTTATGTGGAGAATGACGGAGAAATAAAAGTACCCGACATTTACGGTCGGGAAGGCTACCACGAAATCAATCTGAAAAATAACCAATGGAACGAATGCTTCGTCGAGATGTCCGGACTGGCGCGCGACAAGGTAACCAAGATTTCATTTGCCATCGAAGTGTTCGGCAAAGAACGTACTATGGGCGACTTCCTTCGCTTCGATGTAGATGCCGTGGAACTTCAGAAGGTGGAGAACCCGGAAACCGTGAAAGGCTGGATGCCTGCACAGAATCGCATCATCTTCTCTACTACCGGTTATAGTATAGAGAGCCCCAAAAGCGCCATTGTCAATGTGGAAAAGCACGGCGGACAGTTCCAGTTGAAGGATGCCGCT
>OLRG01002081.1_pt1 | contig 14817 bp, 10 predicted proteins | sample 1672331 | NCBI WGS metagenome assembly OLRG01 (sample SAMEA3136672, study PRJEB25190) | human gut metagenome
TTAAAGAATTTTCGAGAATCGTATGTGTTTCACTGTTTAGTTATCAAGGTTCTTTGTTTGTCTGTCTCTCAGACAACTCATTTACTTTATCACATTCACCAGCGCCTGTCAAGTACTTTTTTTTCAAGTTTTTTCGAGGCATTTTTTGATGTCTGTGTGTCGCTCTCAGGCGACTTGTTCACTCTATCACATGTTCGTTTCTTTGTCAACAATTATTTTTGTTTTTTCAAAACTTTTCAAATTGTTTATGTAGAAGAAACAATTCCTTGCGACAGCTTAGTTAGAATACCACTATCCAACCGAGCTGTCAACACTTTTTGAAACTTTTTTCATTTTTTTAATTTCGTACACTCTGCGTCCTGCAGCCTCCCAATATAGCAACTGTCACATTCAGTCCCAAAATTGCAATAAATACTTTTGCTCTGATCCGCGCTTTTTCTTCATATGCACCTCCTTTAACACAATCTTTAAATTCCTATCATTTCCCGATACTCTCTCGGCGTAACTCCATAGCGTTTTTTAAATTGACGATTAAAATTTGACAGATTCATAAATCCTGCATCCTGTGAGATTGTCAATATTTTATCATCAGTCTGGCGCAATGCCTCTGCGGCCTCCGCAAGTCTCCGCTCATTTACATAAGAAGTAAAGCTGTCTCCCGTCATCTTTTTGAACCAACGCATGAAGTGGCTGCTGCTCCAGCCACAAAATTTCGCCATGTCTGCTACTGAAAGATTCTCACTGCTTTTAACACTGATTTCCTGCAGTACTTCTTTCAACTGCTCCCTATCCGGAGAAGACACGATTTCTCTGGACGGATACATTCTTATAAGAAGAAATATAATCTGCAAAACTGCAGCTTTCACTCCTAGCTCATAAGCATTTTCTTTTGTTTCACACAATTCTTCCATCTGAATAAGACATCTTTTTAATGAATCATAATGCGCTTCCTCTGGCTTTATCTGTACCGGAGGAAACAACTTACCTGCTGCAAGCGGGACGAGAAATTCTCCTGCACAGAGATCTGCTGCTCCTTCTCCCAGAAAATCCATTTCAAAGATAATATTTTCGTATTCCATAGAATATCCTTTTATCCTATGAATTGCATGAAGGGTTCCAGGTGTTACTACAAAAATATCCCCCGGTTCTCCCTCAAAGCTTTTTGTTTCGAGCTGGATCAGCCCTTTTCCCTTTTTTATATAAATCAATTCCATCTCCTTATGCCAGTGCAAAGGAACCGCCGGAAAATCCAATGGAATCGTACATGGATAAATATTAAACGGAAACAACCGGCTGCCATGCTGTTTTGTTTCCTGATATTTTGTACCACTTTCTTTTTCTTTCATCTATTTCCGCCTCTATGATAGGATAGTATCATTTCTTGCTCGCTTTTGACAAGAAACGACGGACTATCTGTGATATAACTAAAGCAACTTAAGTTAACGAAACTACAACCATTTTATATATGAAAGGAGCAACTCCCATGAGTGAATCTATGAAAACAACACTAAATGAACTTTGCCAAAAGGATATTGCAACTGCTTCCGACGCAGAACTTTATACAGCCCTTCTGAAACTTGTGCAGGAACAGAGTCAGAAACAGATAAAACCAGTAACTGGCAGAAAACTGTATTATATTTCTGCCGAATTCCTGATTGGAAAATTGCTTTCCAACAACCTAATCAACCTTGGTCTGTATGATGAAGTTCGTGAAACACTTGCCAGTGTCGGAAAATCTCTTGCAGATATCGAAGAGCAGGAACCGGAACCAAGTCTTGGAAATGGTGGTCTTGGACGACTTGCCTCATGCTTCCTTGACAGTCTTGCAACTTTGGATCTTCCTGGTGATGGTGTCGGTCTTCGTTATCACTGCGGACTTTTTCATCAGAATTTCAAAAACAACATCCAGAACGAAGCTCCTGATTTCTGGCTGACTGACCAGTGTGCTGCCAAAGCTACCGATACAGTATTTCCGGTTTCGCTTGCAGGAAACACCTATTCTGCAAGACTCTACAAACTTCCAGTTACCGGCTATGAAGGCAGAACCAATATGCTGAATCTGTTTGATCTGGATTCTGTAGATGAATCTGTGATTGGTGACGGAATTTCTTTTGACAAAAAAGATATTGCCAGAAACCTTACATTATTCCTCTATCCAGACGACTCCGATGAAGACGGCCGACTGCTTCGTATCTATCAGCAGTATTTCATGGTTTCTGCCGGTGCTCAGCTTATTCTCAACGAATGTGCTGCACGTGGATGTAACTATCATGACCTTGCCGACTATGCAGCTATCCAAATCAATGATACACACCCAAGTATGGTAATCCCGGAGCTGATCCGCCTCCTTGAGGAACACGGAATCAGCTTTGATGAGGCAGTTCAGATCGTAACAGATACTTGTGCATATACCAATCATACGATTCTTGCAGAAGCTCTGGAAAAATGGCCACGTCATTATCTCGATACCGTTGTTCCTCAGCTTATGCCAATTATTGAAAAGCTGGATGACATTGCAAAAACACGTACAACTGATTCTTCACTTGCTATCATTGATCAGAATCAGGTCGTTCATATGGCACATATGGATATTCATTTTTCTCACTCCACAAACGGTGTTGCCGCACTGCATACACAGATTCTGAAAGAAAGCGAACTGGCAGGATTTTATCAGATGTATCCGAACAAATTTAATAATAAAACAAACGGCATCACCTTCCGCCGCTGGCTTCTGAAATGTAATCCGGCCCTGACTTCTGAAATTGAATCTCTGATCGGATCCGGTTTCAAAAAAGATGCTTCTGAACTGAAAAAGCTTCTGAATTATACAGACGATGCAGAAGTACTGAAAAAACTCAGTTGTATTAAAAAATCCAACAAAGAAGCACTTGCTTCCTGGTTAGAAGACAAACAGGGAATCAAATTGAACACCAATGCAATGTTTTCCATTCAGTCCAAACGACTTCATGAATACAAACGTCAGCAGCTGAACCTGCTTTTCCTGATTCATGAATACCTGGAGATCAAAGCAGGACATACTCCAGTAACTCCATTAGTAAGTATCTTCGGTGCAAAAGCAGCTCCTGCCTATATCATCGCCAAAGATATCATTCACGCTCTTCTTACCCTGTCACAGGTTATCAGTGCGGACTCTGAAGTTTCCAGATATCTGCAACTTGCATTTGTAGAAAACTACAATGTTTCTGCAGCAGAAAAAATGATTCCGGCATGTGATCTTTCTGAACAGATCAGCCTTGCTTCCAAAGAAGCATCCGGAACCGGAAACATGAAATTCATGCTGAACGGTGCACTGACTCTTGGAACCATGGATGGTGCAAATGTAGAAATTGCCGAAGCTGTCGGAAATAACAATATTTACATCTTTGGTCAGAGCAGCAAGCAGGTTATTCACCGCTATGCAGCCGGTGACTACTGTGCAAAAGACTGGTATGAAGCAGACTCGAACCTTCATCGTGCCATCGATTTCCTTACCAGTGAAGAAATGCTGAAATATGGAGATGAAGAACATCTGAAACGACTGCAGAACGAACTGATAAATAAAGACTGGTTCCAGACTCTTCCGGATTTCAATGCATACATTGTCCGCAAAGAACAGGCAATGAGTGATTATGCTGTAAATCCGGAAGCATGGAGCCGCAGAACTCTGATCAATATTGCAGAAGCCGGATTCTTCTCCTCAGACAGAACCATCAAAGAGTACGATGACGACATCTGGCATCTCGGAAAATAATCATTCTCCTGGATTAGAGCGGCGAATCTGCTCAGTCAGCTCTTCGCCGCCCTGTTCATACCATTCCTGCACAAAAGTGTCAAAGTAAGTAATTGGTTTTACACCCATGATAATCTGAATGAAAGTGTCTTTTTCAAGCTGCTGAAGAGACTTCGGTATTTCACCGTCTGCATCATCCAGGTATCTTTTGGCTGTTGACCGGTAGTTTCCTTCTATCAACCTTCCAACTGCTGCAAGTCTGGATTCATATGCTGCCCAGTCTTCCGCCGTTTCTGATTTTCCCTGAATAAATTTTTCTGCTGCATCGTAATAAGATTTCTCAATTGCACTTAAACTTTCTTCTTTTCGCATGCCGCTCATTACACTCTGGATATCTTTTGTGATCTGAAACGTCGCCTCGTTATAATCAACATTGATAACCAGCGGTCTGGCTGTCGGTTCTACGTTAAGAGCAAAATAATCATTTACCTCATCCGCATCCTTGGCTTCATATCTGCTATAATCAAACAATACACTGATTATCTTCATTACAATTTCCGGATGCTCATATCCTTTGCGTACAACAACATATTTATTATCCTGAAAAGTATCATATACATTCTGCCAGTCTGTCGACTGTAGATAAAATGGCTGCCAGTTTGCCTCTTTGTCTGTCTCATAAACATCCATCAGTGGATTGTTCGGTGTCCACCACAGGCCAAAAAAAGCTCCACATTTTCCATTTATCACCAGATCTCTGAGGTTATTCTGCGCACGCAATGCAAAGTTCTTATCCAACACGCCACGTTCATAGAGTTCATGAAGATAACTCAGTGCATTTTTTGTTTCTTCTGTTACGGAACCATACACGATCTTACCATTTTGATTTACCCACCTTTGTGGACTGGCTCCAAATTTATCAAAAACAGAATCTACTGAATAATTAGAGCTGGTAGTTCCCACCAGATCTGTATCACAAGCGAGTCCGATCGGGTCTTCTCCATCCTCCGTGCCCATTTTATTCTGGACAAATTTTTCTACTATGTCAAATGCATCTTCCAGTGTTTTCGGATTTTCAAGGCCAAGCTTATCCATCCAGTCCTTACGCAGCCACATCAGACGTGGACCATGATCTGTAACGGTCTCCGGAATTGCCATCAGTTTTCCATTAAATCGCACAGAATCCAGAAGACCGCTTCCATAACTCTCAAACATCTTTTTGATTCTCTCTGAAGTGCAATTCTCATATACTTCGCTCAGATCTTCCACAAGATCATTATCAACCAGTTCTTTGAGTGTTTCTCTGTCCGAAACCACCAGTACATCCGGCAGCGTCTGGTCTTTTACAAGAATGTTCACAAATTCATCATATCGATCTTCCCGTTCCATGTAGACACTTTTATTCTGAATATTCAGTATTTTTCTGAGATAACGAGTGTAAGCATTGTCGTCATAGGTATTTCCATCCGGAAGATTTGAATTATTCGCACCACTCATTTGTCCTAAAGTATACGTTACAAGTTCAGGATAAGCGCCATAAGGAGTCTGTGCAGCTGTTTCCCAGGTACCGGTACGGACTGTCTCTGTAGATTCCGTATTTTCTTTTGCTGCCGATGATCTTTTCTGATTCAGCTCCTGTAAATCATTGCTGCATCCGCAGACAGCTATAGCTATGATTCCTATCAGAACAACAGGCAGTTTTTTCCATTTACTCTTCATTCTCTCTGCCCTCCTTCGGAAATTTCATAATAACAGTCGTGCCTTCATCCGGTGAACTGAAAATATGAATTCCGTAATTCTCTCCATAAAGAAGCCGGATACGGTCATTTACATTCTTAAGGCCATATCCTTTTGCCTGATAAGTTACCAGTGTTTCTGCTTTTTCCTGCTCCATACCAAGTCCATTGTCACGGACAGTGATCTCTACATCATCCCCCTTGCCTTTAAATGACAGGAAAATTTTTTTATCACCATCCTCTTTTTCATCAAGACCGTGTTCGATCGCATTTTCGACAACCGGCTGAAGAAGAAGCTTCGGCATTTTTTCATTTTTTATTGTCGGATCAATATCCCAGTCTACCGAAAAATTATGATCATGCATCGTAAGCTGGATTTCCAGATATGCTTCCATATTCTGAATACAGTTTTCTACCGTAACCACATCTTCACCTTTGCTTAATGCGGTTCTGTAAAAAGTAGAAAGTGCCAGGGTAACCTTACTGATCTCCATCTGGTTACTTCGAATCGCCATCCAGTTCATCATCGACAGTGTGTTATATAAGAAATGTGGATTGATCTGGGCCTGAAGGGCTTTCAGTTCATATTCTTTCAACGCGATCTTATTGACATATACTTCGTCGATCAGGCGGTTAATCTCATCCATCATATTACGGAAACTGTTAACAAGAATTCCTACTTCATCTCCCGAATCACTGTTGACTGTAACTTCACGGCTTCCATGATTTACCCTGTCCATATTTTTCGTCAGTTCTTCAATTTTTCTTGTAAAAATTCTTGAAAATGCCATAGCCAGAAACAGAATGATCAGACCACAGGCCGCAATCAGTGGAATCTCTTCCAGCAGCAGTCTTCGTACAGAACCTGATATCGCATCCTGACTCTTATAAAGATAAAATACCCAGTCATTTTCTTCACTCTTAGTCTTTGTATATGCACAGGACTGGCTGATTTTCTGAATCATGGAATCCATTTTTCCAGATTTATCAAATTCCAGATTTGTCAGACTAGTTTTGTTATAAAGAACTGTACCGTTTTTGTCTGCAACAATTCCACCATTTTCCTGCGTGAGAATATTGGTCAGTGGCTGGAAGATTTTATTATAATCCAGAGAAATGCACAGAACTGCATCCAGTTTCTGATCATTATAGATCATACGTACTGCTGCAACTTCTTTACGATCCTGATCAACTTTCCACTGAATACGCACATCATTTTTCAGCCCTTCACTCCACCACTCTTCTTTCATCTTATCAAGCGGAACAAGTGTATACTCATGCTCCACCTGGATACTGTCCGCAAAAAGCTGAATTCTGTTGATCGCGTCATGATATGATTTTGGTACAGACAAAAGTGGATCCGCTATTTCTGTATATTTTTCATATGCCGTATAATTATCGATATTTTTTTCCTTAATAATTTCCTCAATATCTGGTGAATAGGTCAGATAATTGAGAAGGCTGGCATAAACCGCCGTCTGGCTGTCAATGCTTTCTCTGGTCTGTTCCATGATCGACTGCATATCTTCCAGTTCGCTGCTACGGACCATAGTACTCAGCCTGCTGTGACTGTACCAGGCAAGTACTGTCATCGGTACCAGGCTTGTAACTACAAGAAAGATCGTCAGTTTATGACGATACTTCATATTTTTGAATATCTTACGAAGTCTGTTCATCCTCTCCGGTTCCTTTCCTGTATGATTCCGGACTGCTTCCGTAATATTCCCGGAAACTTCTGCAGAAATAAGAAACATTTGCAAAACCAACACGTTCACTGACCTGTGCCACCTTCATATTGGTGCTGCAGAGAAGTTCTTTTGCCTTCTCCATCCGGAACACACGTATATATCGGTTCAAATTCATGCCGGTCTCTTTTTTGAAGATAAAACTGAGGTATCCGGAAGACAGATAGACTTTTTCTGCCAGCATTTCAAGATTCAGATCTTCCTCATAATGCTGATAGATATAATTTTTGACTGCTGCCACTTCATTTCTAGAACTACTCATAGAACGGTCAAGAAATGCCTCGTATTCCTTGATATTATCTTCAGTCACTTCAAGGATTTCCATGATATTTCTACAGTTATACAATCGTTCTATCTCATGCTCAAGACGCCGCTCTCCAGAAAACTGATTTTCCTGAAACAGTTCCTGAATGACATTCGAGAAAACAAACTTGATATACATTGCTGAATACTTTGTATTATCATGATATTTTTCTTTCAGGCATGCGAAATGCTTTCTCAGCTGATCTGTATCCTTCCGTGTGATGTCTTCTGAGATCATCTGCATGATCTGCGAATCCTGCACTTCTCCCACCGACAGTTTCAGCACATCATCTTCATTTGAGAAAACATGTTTTTCCGGATGATAAAATTTCTCTTCCATCTGCTGTTCCAGCTGCTCAAGGACTTCCGGCAGACACTCACAACCTTCAAATTTACGGCTGACTGCCAGATAAAAACTGTCTCTGTATTTTCGTTTCATAAAATTATAAAGATGATTTGCCACCAGCTGATAATCGCAATATACGTCCTGAAAAAGGAGAAGCGACTGTCTTGCATTCAAATTCAGATAAAAGCATACTCTTCTCAACTCTTTCTGAATTTCCTCTTCCAAAGTCTCTTCAGCCGTATCAAAAAAAGCGACATCGGATTCCAGCAAGATTCCACAATGCCAGCCATTCCATTTTTCCAGATCGATCATATCTTTTGCTTTTTCCAGTGTTTCTAGCTTGCCGGAGTAAAGATAATTTTGCAGAAAATACTGTTGCAGAAAATTTTTCCCTTTGATCTCACGACTTTCTTTTTTCTTTCTTTGTTCAATCACTTTCTCTGCCTTCTGAATTACTTTATGAAAATCTTCCGGATTCACCGGTTTCAGGATATACTCTGTCACACCATAGCGAATCGCTTCCTGCGCAAAAGTAAAATCACTGTATCCACTGAAAATTATGATCTGCAATGCCGGATTTTCTTCCTTGGCACGTCTTGATAATTCCAACCCGTCCATATGAGGCATTTTTATATCAGTCAAAACAAGTTGTATGTCCTCTGACCGAATAATCTGCAGAGCCTGTTTTCCGTTCGAAGCTTCAAAAACATTTCTTTCGCCTTCTTCTCTCGAAAGCAGATATTTCAGACCTTCGCGCTCTATTTTTTCATCATCTACAATAAGAACGTTTGTCATAATTTCCCCCTGTTTTGTTTCCTATAATAATTATGATTATAGCACAAAAAGTCTCTGGAAAAAATATTCTTCCAGAGACTTCCATTCTACATAACCAGAATCAGCCTTTTACGGCACCTGCTACAACGCCTTCAATAATGTACTTCTGACAAACCAGATATACGATGATAATCGGAATGATATCGATCATAATACTTGCCATCATTGGTCCCATCTGTACATGTCCGAAGCTGCCACGGAAATACTGGACTGCCATCGGAATAGTCTTATATTTTTTAATATCAAGAACCAGTGTTGGAAGAAGGTAATCGTTCCATACCCACATCAGTTCCAGGATCGCTGTTGAAATAATTGTTGGTTTTAATATCGGAATCAAAACTTTAAAAAACACCTGTAACGGACTACATCCATCAATCAGAGCTGCTTCCTCAATCTCAAGCGGAATACCTTTTACAAATCCTGTAAACATAAATACCGCCAGTCCTGCACCAAATCCAAGATAAATAATGCAGATATTGTATGGATTATTCAATTTTAAAGTATCTGCAGTTTTTGCCAGTGTAAACATAACCATCTGGAAAGGAACTACCATACTGAACACGCAGAGATAATAAAACATCTTGGACAGTTTTCCATTTACACGAACAATATACCAGGCTGCCATTGAACAGCATAACATGATAAGAACTACAGACATTACAGAAATTACAAGACTGTACCAGAAAGATTTCAGGAAATCCATCTGAGTAACACTCGCTACAAAGTTCGCAACACCATTCCATGTTTCACTGGTTGGAAGGCTAAATACTCCAGATGTAGTGATCGCTACTTCTTTTTTCAGTGAGTTGATTAATATTAAGACGATTGGGTACATCCAAAGGATACAAACAATTGTCAGTATGACCGTTGCAACGGAATTTCTTTTTTTATTTTCCATTACTGCTGCACCTCCTTAGATGATGTTGCACGAAGCTGGATCAATGCAATTACAACTACCAGAACAAAGAATACAACAGCTTTTGCCTGTCCAATACCCTTCCATTGAGGTCCGCTTCTTGCATAGAATGTATCATAAATATTTAACGCCAGTAACTGAGACTGTTTTCCAGGATCACCACCGGTCAGTGAGAGGTTCTGGTCGAACATCTTGAAACCATTAGTCAGAGTCAGGAATGTACAGATTGTTACAGATGGCATAATCATCGGAATTTTAATCTTAAACAGAATCTGTCTGCTTGTTGCACCATCGATCTGAGCTGCCTCGATCAGGTCAGGTGATACATTGTTCAGACCTGCAATGTAAATGATCATCATATATCCAATCTGCTGCCACATAAGCAGAATGAGCATACCGATAAAACCATTTTTTGCTGAAAGTGAAAGCAGTGGCTGTCCCCACTTGGAAAGCAGACCATTCAGCAATGTCTGCCAGATATAACCAAGTACAATACCACCGATCAGGTTCGGCATAAAGAATACCGTACGGAATGCATTTGTTCCTCTGTATCCTTTGGTCAGTGCCAGTGCGATAAAAAATGCAAGCACGTTGATCAGAATACTGGATACGAATGCAAATACAACTGTCAGCCAGAAAGAATGACTGAATGTACTATCAAGTAAAATCTTAGAATAATTTGAAAATCCAACAAATGTTACATCCTGCACTGTTGTAAATTTGCAGAATGAAAGATAGATGCCCCAGATAAAAGGCCACAGGAAACCGATTACAAATGCCGCAAAGGTTGGTAATACAAAAACCGGCCACCACTTTTTGATCGTTCTTCCTACCATGATTTTTCTCCTCTTCCCTACTGTTAACAGAAGCTTAAGTTCCTCTGTCTTTTAACTTATAGAAGGAGGCAAGAACCTCTGCCTCCTCCCATAAACAACATGTTATTTTCTATCCTGATTATTCAGAAAGAGCTTTTTCTGTAGCCCATCCGTCAACGAATGCACTAACTACTGCATCCCAGTCGCCTGTGCCTGCCGCATATGCTGTAAGAGCTGTACCAAGACCATTCTTCCACTCTTCAGATGGCATTGTTGTGAAGTTCCATGAAACAGGTGTAAGACCAGCTTCTGTATACTCAGCATCCTGTTTTACAAATACGTTTGTAGGAGCAACTGCTGTTTTGAAAGGAATTGTGAATCCCATGTCTTCAGACATAGATTTTGTTCCTGCTTCAGATGTTACACACCAGTTCATGAAATCCAGAGTTGCCTGAACATCTTCTTCAGATGCATTCTTATTTACACACCAGTAGTTTTCTGTACCAGTTGCAAGACCTTCGTTCTCATCGTCAACGCCGAAGTAGATCGGGATCATAGCAAGTTCATCATCGCTGTATGTCTTAGCGAGTTCTGCATATTCCCAGGAACCATTCTGATAGAATACTGCATCACCATTTACAAATTCATTTCTGGAGTCATCAGCTGTTTTTGCTGAAAGCTCACTTCCATCACATGTAGAATCTGTAATGTACAGATCAAATACATTCTTATACTGATCAAGATATGTTCCTTTGATTGCTTCTGTATCATCGATTCCATCTGCTTTGTATTCATAGTAGATTGGAAGGTTTGCAAGATGTGTTTTGAATCTCCAGTCAGAGGATCCGTCCATACCTGCTGAGGTGAAAGCACCTTTTACACCAATTTCATCTTTACGTGCCTGAATGTCGTCTGCTACTTTTTTGAGGTCATCAAAGCTCTTGATATCATCCAGAGTATATCCTGCTTTTTCAAGTAAAGTTTTGTTTGTGATAAGTCCGTAGGATTCGATAACATATGCGATACCATCTACAGCATCTCCATCTTTCAGTTCATACGCATCAGATGTAAGTTCTTTTGTAATATCTGCATCTTTCAGATCGTAGCAGTAATCTTTCCAGTTTTTAAGGCCAACCGGTCCATTTACCTGGAACAGTGTCGGTGCATCGCTCTTTGCCATTTCTGACTGAAGAGTTGTCTCATACTGTCCGGATGCTGCTGTAACTACTGTTACATCTGTTCCTGTTTCTTCTGTGTAAGCTTTTGCCAGATTCTGCCAGGCTTCATCCTGCTCTGGTTTGAAGTTGAGGTAGTAAACCTTTCCGCCTCCGTCTGCCATAACCGGTACTGACGGGATCATTGTAGCTGCCATTAAAGCTGCCATGCTCATTGCTGTAATTTTTTTCATTTTCATAGTGATTGTCCTCTCCTTTACTTGTAAGATTTGTTCTTTCTTAAGCTGTCTTTATTATAGTTTTTGTTGATTTTTTATACCATGATAAAAAATCAAGAAATGTGTTCTTTTTTTTATATTTTCTTTTGGAAAATATAAATGTTTTCATTTATGAAATGAGGAAAGATTTTCTTTGGGAAGCATAAAAACCGCAGAAGGGACTTGTCAGTCCCCTCTGCACACCCCTGGCTGGGTGAGATGGGAAGAATTGTTCAAGACAGAAGGTGGTAAAAATGGACTTGGATATTCAAATAAGAAGGTGGTGGTACGGCTGTTTGGTTCTACGATATTGGCAGAGAGAAGGTTGTTCCGAATATACATAGATATAAAAAATCAAGTCATTTTTCAGGGAATTTTTAGATGACTCTGGTATGTATTACATATTGCCGGGTCATCGCCCATCAAAATGACTTGATTTTGTCAGTTTTCTTTTTTATTATGTTTGTGCTTGCGGGAGAACATTCCAAGAAGGCTTTCATCTTTGGTGTCGGAGAGATTATCATCTGTGATGGTTGGCTTGGATACAACATATGCGCCTCTGCCGGCCGGTGGAGTATCATTATCCTGTCCGGTTATTGTATCTGTCACCCCATCCACTGACGCATCATCTTCGTTTGCCTGTACATCATCCAGGGATTTTTCCATTTCAGAAACTTCTCTGTCAGCTTCTTCTGTGCCGAAATCTTCCTGGCCAGAAGTGGCATTATCTTCCTTTTCTTCTTCAGTAAATCCAGGAATATCCGTTTCTGTGGATTTTTCTTTCTTACGGGAACTCCATGGTGCATATTCCGGTTCCGGTGCAATCGGTTCTTCCGGCTGTACGGAAGCTTCTGTATCCAGATCATCTGTCTCACCGCTATCTTCACCAGAAATAATCTCGCCATCTGCATCCACTGCTTCCACATCCTGTTTGATTTCTTTCAGACCTTTTCTCAGAAGAATCAGATAGATCATATCAATCACACCATTACAGAGGAATATCCATCCGGCAAAGATTACCGTGTATTTCACCATTGTAAATGGGTTTACTACCAGTGAAATACCAAGTGCAATGAAAATAATGCTTCCCAGAAGAAGGAACTTCCAGGAGTCTGCACCACGTTTTTTGAGTTTCAGGCTTCCCTTCAGTGACCAGATGCTGTCCACCAGAATAAATGTGCCAAGCAAAATCGGGAGAAGCTTGACAACAATCTGCGGGTTCATAAACAGAAAGATTCCAAGTACCATCAGAACACCACCAGAAAACAGATCAAAAATCGTGGAATTCAGTTTTTCCGCCACATAGATCAGGATATGATACAAACCTACCAGAATCAGCAAAATTCCAAATACAAACTTACATATTACATTCACAGTACTGACCGGCATAAATACCAGACATGCACCAAGGGCTATGTATATGATTGATGTTACAATCTGCCCTTTTAAAAAGTTATTGATTTTTTCCCACATTGGTATCTGCTCCTTTCGTCCCAATGGATTTCATAGAAACAGTATACCTTTTTTCGACCAGTCCGTCTATAGGACATTCTGTGCAGGATGTCCTTATTTCATGTACAATACCGAAATGTTTTATCAGTCAGTATCCTTGCAAAGATCAGTCCCAGGGGAAGGGCTGCTATGATCAGGATTGCTGCCGCAAACCAGGAAGCAGCAACAGAAAGTGACATAATCCCAAGATTATAAAATCCTCTATACAGATACAAACCCGGAACCATAATGACAATTGAAGGAACCGTCAGGGAGATTCTCGGGTATCCTACTTTGTTTTTAATCAGGGATGCAAGGATTCCTGCAGTTAATGCACCGATGAACGCTGCTGCAGCCGGCGGAATAGCTGACAGATCCACAAGTTCCAGTCTGAGTGTATTTGCAACAGCCCCGATCATCGCTGCCGTTGCTGCCAGCCTTACCGGACTGTTAAACATAACAGAAAAGCCAAATACCCCGCAGAAACTTGCTATCAGGTGAAGTACTATCCACATTCCTACTGGCATTGACATCTTAATAAAGTCTACCGGCTGCAGGTGAAGAAGCAATGCCATGATCCAGGCAGCCATTGTTGCCACCAGAACGACGATCAGCGCATACATCAAACGTTCTGTACCCGATCTCATATCCAGCTTGGCAAGGTCAATCCCACTGGTAATAAACGGAAATCCCGGAATGATAAACAACATGGCACATATATAACCAGCCTCATGCTGTACCGAAATGCCAAACAGCATTTCGCCAATCTTCAAAAATCCTGCATAAACAAGACAGGCCAGAGAAACCGACGATACAATGCATAAAAACAGGGTAAAATGATGTTTCGTCAGTTTGCATCGGAGAAAATTGCCAAATCCGGCACCTACAAAAGCACAGAACATTTCAATAAAGCCACCGCCAAGTAAAAAAGTAAATCCACAGCACGCAAGTGCCGCAGCGAATCCAAGTGCAATCGGGGAGTAAAGTCCATGAATTCGTTCAATATCATCCAGCAGCGTATGCAGTTCTTCTCCTGACATATCTTTTCCATCAATTTCAAATTCCCGGATAAAATGTTCCAGACGATTCAGTTTTGATGTGTTTACTCCTGTATTAGTGAGACAAAGGGACTGGGTAAAGCCCTCCTCACCATCAAAACAGGTATACTCAATCGACATCAAACCAATATCTGCGGTACAGGTAATTCCCATAATCTCAGCCAGGGTATTCATCGAACTTCTGACTCGCCATGCACCTGTTCCACAGGACAGAAACATAATCCCCACTCGTCCGATGATTGATGCTTTTTCTGTCAGACTCGCCTGCGTGACCGGAATATCAGCACCATTTTCATCCGTATATTCGTGCCAGGCAATGTCCATGTGATTTTTTCTGATCACCGGTTGCATCATATACACATCCCAACTGCTTTATTCTTTTTCAAAATCATTTTTCCAGCACCTTCATTT
>OLRG01002104.1_pt1 | contig 14675 bp, 9 predicted proteins | sample 1672331 | NCBI WGS metagenome assembly OLRG01 (sample SAMEA3136672, study PRJEB25190) | human gut metagenome
CAGCTGCCGGAGCGGTGCTTAAGCCGCAAGGCGGGAATTGTGCGGTGTTGCCCTATCCTCACTCCCCTTTTGGTGAGCGGCTAGCCTGCAATTCGACGTATTATTGAGGTTACCATTTCTATCCACACTCTCCTTGCGGAGAGCGATACGTTGGGGGCAACCAAGGCCGATGCGGCATTTCTATCCACACCCTCTCACAAGGAATGACTGGCATTTATTCATGGCTCTGGTAATGTTACACAAACTTTTACCGATGTTTGTGAACAGAAAAACAATCGTACTGGGCACTGGCATGGCATTTTTGCTGGCTCAAACACTCGTGCATTTATTTCATGTTCTGCTTCTGCTATTTTATGCAGGCAATGCTTATTTCATCAGTTTCTGCAGCGTTTTCAGCAGCTCATCCACAACTTCGTCATTTCCGGCACGGATACCATCCGCCACACAGGTGCGGATATGGTTTGCCAGCAGCTCACGGTTGAACGCGTTCATCGCCGCCGTTACCGCCGCCGACTGCACCAGAATATCCGGACAATACACTTCGTTTTCCACCATCCCACGGATGCCCCGAATCTGCCCTTCGATCCGGTTCAGTCTGTGGACCAGGCTTTTATACTCTTCTTCACTGCGATGCTTTGTTTTGTGTGCACAGCAGCAACACGGTTCCTTCTTTTCGTTTTCCTGCATTATGTTACCCTCCCATCACATGCAAGGTACCCCGGCGGGGTATATTCACTATATACCCCACCGGGGTACCTTGTCAAGTAGATAATATAATATTTTTATATTATTTTATGCGAGAGTTTTTACTATAGCAATTTTTAAAATTAAAGCGGATATCCGCATGAACAAAACCGCCCTGAACAGTCAGAAAGAGAAACATTTTATACTCTCCTTGCGGAGAGCGACACCTCCGGCGCTTCATCCTCTGCGGACTTGAGCATTTCTATCCACGCTCTCCTTGCGGAGGGCGACTTGCCCCAATCGGCAAAGGTCGGGGTAGGGGTTTCATTTCTATCCACGCTCTCCTTGCGGAGAGCGACCCGGAAAGGTCAAAGTAGTAGAACCGGGGTTCACATTTCTATCCACGCTCTCCTTGCGGAGAGCGACGGGCAACCTCGTTGGCCTGGTGCGCCGCAATGCTCATTTCTATCCACGCTCTCCTTGCGGAGAGCGACTCCTCGACGCAGTGCAGATTGTAATTATCGTAATATTTCTATCCACGCTCTCCTTGCGGAGAGCGACAATTCAGTACTTCCCGGATTAGCGAAACAATCAAATTTCTATCCACGCTCTCCTTGCGGAGAGCGACCGTACATTATGACAACTATAATCTGCATTGTGTAATTTCTATCCACGCTCTCCTTGCGGAGAGCGACCGCACCCAGTCAGCGTCACGAGTCGAAAAATAGAAATTTCTATCCACGCTCTCCTTGCGGAGAGCGACCCACGCATTGCCTTGATGGTTGGAAATCCTCCGGCATTTCTATCCACGCTCTCCTTGCGGAGAGCGACCGCACCCAGTCAGCGTCACGAGTCGAAAAATAGAAATTTCTATCCACGCTCTCCTTGCGGAGAGCGACCCACGCATTGCCTTGATGGTTGGAAATCCTCCGGCATTTCTATCCACGCTCTCCTTGCGGAGAGCGACGGGGTTATTTCAAGGTCCATTCTCCCCCGAAGAAAATTTCTATCCACGCTCTCCTTGCGGAGAGCGACTCATGAACTCAGATATTTTATCGGGTAGCTGTTATTTCTATCCACGCTCTCCTTGCGGAGAGCGACCCGGAACTGCTTGCATGGGAAACCAAGAACCTTACGCCTATTTCTATCCACGCTCTCCTTGCGGAGAGCGACGATGGCCTCGAAGAAATAGAAGAAAGCGCATTTATAATTTCTATCCACGCTCTCCTTGCGGAGAGCGACAGGCTACGTCAACACAAGCCAGTCCTGGTCGGTATTTCTATCCACGCTCTCCTTGCGGAGAGCGACACGCCAAGGGCAATCTGGTAAAGCCCTACACCGAATTTCTATCCACGCTCTCCTTGCGGAGAGCGACGGCGAGGTGAATAAGGTCCTCATCGTTGCCCCGAAATTTCTATCCACGCTCTCCTTGCGGAGAGCGACCAAAAATCCCAATGGATCAGATCTTCTGTGTGGGGATTTCTATCCACGCTCTCCTTGCGGAGAGCGACCGTAAGCAATCCGTGTTAAAGTTGTAGACTTGCCAATTTCTATCCACGCTCTCCTTGCGGAGAGCGACCTGCGGCTCCAGGGCCTGGGCGGTAGGCTCCACAATTTCTATCCACGCTCTCCTTGCGGAGAGCGACTTTGCTGTCGGTGCGCAGCAGGGCTTTTTCGTTATTTCTATCCACGCTCTCCTTGCGGAGAGCGACTTTTGGGTTCGCTCATTCTTGGCTCCTTTCTTCATATTTCTATCCACGCTCTCCTTGCGGAGAGCGACCATAATGCCGCCCGTGGCGTACCAGTCAATACTATTTCTATCCACGCTCTCCTTGCGGAGAGCGACCAGGCAGCTGGCGCGGTCCAGTTCCAGATTGATATATTTCTATCCACGCTCTCCTTGCGGAGAGCGACGAGTGACCAGAGCATTGCATCCGGCCAGTATTTATTTCTATCCACGCTCTCCTTGCGGAGAGCGACTGTGTCACGTCGCGCAGAATTTCGGTTACTTTCTCCAATTTCTATCCACGCTCTCCTTGCGGAGAGCGACCTGATCAGGCCAGCGCCAGCGCTGCCGCCGCAAAGGATTTCTATCCACGCTCTCCTTGCGGAGAGCGACGGACAGCATGCCGCAAACCGCCACCGCCTTAAAATTTCTATCCACGCTCTCCTTGCGGAGAGCGACCCATCATATAGCTACACTTATTACAGGGGTTATCTATTTCTATCCACGCTCTCCTTGCGGAGAGCGACGCGGCTGAAAGCGCCAAGGCTGCTGCCAAATTAGCCATTTCTATCCACGCTCTCCTTGCGGAGAGCGACTTTCTGCGCGCAGCTCTATGTGATCCGCAAACAGAATTTCTATCCACGCTCTCCTTGCGGAGAGCGACATACATCGGGCCGGAAATGGAGGATGCAAATGGAATTTCTATCCACGCTCTCCTTGCGGAGAGCGACGCTGCAAGCACCGCCACCACGCAGGCCACAGCGGCATTTCTATCCACGCTCTCCTTGCGGAGAGCGACAAAGAACTCAAGCAGGAAGCCGGCATAATACAGCAATTTCTATCCACGCTCTCCTTGCGGAGAGCGACCAACAATCACGGGGATCATATATTCGGACAGAAAAATTTCTATCCACGCTCTCCTTGCGGAGAGCGACTAACCCGGTTGTCGATGTCCGCCGCGCCACTGGCACGGCGATTTCTATCCACGCTCTCCTTGCGGAGAGCGACGATACCTTAGTAACAACTCACGTCATTTTTTGCGCCTATTTCTATCCACGCTCTCCTTGCGGAGAGCGACGGGAGAGGGGTTTGCAAGACCATTCATCCACTGATATTTCTATCCACGCTCTCCTTGCGGAGAGCGACGTCACGGTACTTGCGGTACTCGTCACAGGTCAGGATATTTCTATCCACGCTCTCCTTGCGGAGAGCGACTCTACGCCATATTTTTTTTGCACTGTCCCACGATATTTCTATCCACGCTCTCCTTGCGGAGAGCGACCCGGTGGGTGATGAAAACCGGCGAATACTTTTTGGATTTCTATCCACGCTCTCCTTGCGGAGAGCGACGATATTTCCCACGAATTAGAAGCACAGACACGCAGATTTCTATCCACGCTCTCCTTGCGGAGAGCGACTCTCGGCGTTAATTGCGGCGAAGCCCACAAGACAGATTTCTATCCACGCTCTCCTTGCGGAGAGCGACGTTTCGCTTTCGTTTCTCTGCAAGAAAATCAATATTTCTATCCACGCTCTCCTTGCGGAGAGCGACCCAACATTATGGACCCCAACACCGCCGCTAAAGCATTTCTATCCACGCTCTCCTTGCGGAGAGCGACAGCAAAAGTGCACAAAACAGTGGGGCACTTTTGCGCATATGAAACAACTTTTATGGGGATTGCATCTTCATGCTGACAGGCAAGGCTGTATTTTACCCTTTCTGCCCCTGTTTTTTCCATATTTTCTGGTGCGAAGGAACCGGGAATTTTATGATTGCCTTCCCCTCGCACTAAGCAAACAAGATTCCATCCTGATCAAAATCCGGGTGCAGACCCACATGCTCGACTTTGCTTTTGTAATGGTTTCCCAGTTGATAAAAGCGCAGGCTGTCCGATTCCGAATCGATCAGTTCGGTCAATTTTGCTTTGAACATCGTGTATTGCGCGGCATCCAGCAGGCACTCAAATACGGAGTTTTGCACCCGCTGGCCGTAGTCTACACAGACTTTTGCTACTTTGCGCAGCCTGCGACGACCGGCGGCTGTTTCGGTGTTGACATCATAGGTTACAAGCACCAACATAACGGCACCTCACTTCCAGAAAAACGGTGGTTACACTTCCAGGTCGCCGCGCAGAGCACGGGCCAGCAAAAGCGCCTGAACATAGGGCACCAGCCCCCAGGGCAGTTTTTCTTTCAAAAACGGATGGGTGATCTCTTCCTTCTTTTTGTTCTGCCATGCGGTCAGGAAAGCTTTGCGGCCATCATCCGTCAGCAGTACGGCACCATTTTCCTGTTTTTGCAGGTGTTTTGCCGTGATGATCTTTTGATTGATGCAGCTGATGACCAGCCGGTCTGCATAAACCGCCCGCAGTTCTTCCATCAGGTCAAGTGCCAGACTTTTGCGGCCGGGGCGCGGGCGGTGCATAAAGCCAACATAAGGGTCCAGGCCCACAGCGGTCAAGGCGGATGCACACTCCCGCGCCAGCATGCTGTAGGCAAACGAAAGCAGCGCATTCACATTGTCCAGCGGTGGACGGCGGCTGCGTCCCTCAAACACAAAATCCTGCTTTTGCTGCAGAATCAGGTCATTCAGGCAGTCAAAGTAGCGCTGGGCTGCCTCGCCTTCTAGGCCGCGCAGCTGTTCCGGATCATCGCTGGTCTGTATCAGCGGCAGCGCGGCGGCCAGCTGGGTGGAGGTGCGTTTCAGTTTTTCGACCGGGACACGCTGGGGATGATCGCGGGTTGCGCGTTCCAGCACCCAGCGTGCGTTATACACTTTACCAAGGATAAAGCTCCGGGCATAGCGACAGCTCTGGGCCGGGTCATCCGACACGCGGTACTGCGTCTGACGCAGCAGCACATTGCCGCGTTCTTCCCCCACGGTACGGGCCTGAAATCTGCCATACGGGTCAAAAAAGCAAAGGTCAATGCCCCGCCGGGCACAAGCTCCCATCAAAGCGGGGCTGGCACCCGCGTAAGTAAAGCAGACGATGCCTTCCAGCGTATGCAGGGCATAACGGTGGGTTTCCTGCTTATTGCGGGTAACAACAAGGTTTTCGCCATCCAATGTCAGGTAAGCGTCCTCATTGATGACAAACAGGGTGTTGAGCAGCTTTCTCATGGCGCGCCCTCCTCAATATGCTCCCGCAGATACGCCGCCGGGTCTGCCTGCTGATACAGCGCCGGCAGGCAAAGCTCTTTCAGTGAGCAGGCATTGCAATGCTTGCCGGGTTTGCTTTTTGGGGTATAGCCGCGCGCAAACAGGCGGTTCATCTCATCCGCCATGGTCTGCGCGGTGCTGCGCAGTTCCGGTGTCAGGGAAACATGTTCCCGCTGCCGGGTTTCTTCATAAAAGATTTCCCCTTCCGGCACTTCGCACACCAGCATTTCTTCCAGCGCCATGGCCTGTGCGCAGAGCTGCAAACGATCGGCATCGTTTACCTTGCTGCGGCCATGCTTATATTCCACGGGCATGGGCTGCCACAGGCCGCGGCGGCCCTGCAATGACACGCCGTTTGGATCCTTGTGAAACTCTACCACATCGCAGTCGCCGGTCAGTTTTAAGCGGTGGCTGACGACCCTCATACCGCGGGCGATCAGCAAATCGCCGCGTTTTTCCGTCAGGGTAACATCATGGCAGCGGGTATGCTGCAGGCGGCCTTCGGCGGTGCGTTGGTTTTCGGACCATTGTTGTTCCAGGTACGCAAGTGCCCATTGGCGGCGGCAGAATGCAAAGTGCTGGATGCCAGACATTTGCAGATAGTCATCAGTATTCATCATACACTTCCGGTGTCAATCCGTTCAGGGTATCGCAAGTAATATTATAATCTTCCACCCGGTGTGCTTGTGCCACACTTTCTTTTAGCTCCACATGCAGACAGCGATGGACCTTTGCCGAAGAATACTGTCCGTTTTTGCAGTTATGACGCCACCAATACAGGCGAACCACCTCCATACTGCCATCCGGGCGGGCAGAGGAAATATCGTTTTCAAACAGTGTGCGCAGCGTTTTTTTGATGATTTCTGCATCTTCATCTGTAAAGCCGGTCTTTTCTGCCAGCTGGCAGTTAATGCTGCCAAAGGTTGTGTACACGCCAAAAGCCACACGGTGCTTCATACCCATGGTATCGCTTGACTTCTTTTCGCCAGTCGTACCGTTCACGCTCTTTGTGATCTGGATATCATCGACATCAATCGGATCCACGCTGAAAGCCGGATGAATAGATACCGGGCCGCGCACGCCAACGGAAACACCATCGCCCTTGGATTCTTTCCCCTTAAAGGCAAACACCTGGCCAAAGCTGCGCACATCCAGCCAGGTTTCACAGGCAGCCTTTGCATAAGCATCTTTATCTTTTTCAGCCTTTTTCACTGCTGGGCAGCCGTCTGCACGGTCTTTCAGACTTTTGAAGCCATCATTGCAGCGGTCGTCCGACTGGACAAACACATTCTGGCCAAGGTCCATCATGCGGTTGCGGATCTTGCGTTTCAGGCACACATCCGAAATTTCACCCAGTCCCTCATACGTTTCGCGCGGGCGGTTTCCGTTCAGCGGGTCACCGTTCGGGTTCGCATGGTTTACAGCAATCACAAGTGCAAAGTCGATTTTATTCTGCAGCACAGCCATCTTTTATTCCTCCTGCTTTTTTGCTTTCGCTTTATATTCTGCATTTTCGGCCTTAAAGTCCATCATCTGGTCGGCATAGCCAACCAGATACAGCTCACCAAGTCTTTTGTTCGTAAAGTTTTCTGTGCCAATCTTATGTAATAATTCTTGCATCATCGCATACCTTTGGCTATCCATTCCGTTACGGTTTTTCATTCTGTTCAGGTACGGATTTAATTTTTTATCCAAAAGAAGTGTTGTTGCTGCCGGGTGCAGAGCAAACGCGGTTCTTAAACGTTCTGCATTTGTCAAACGTTTTTCGTTCTCATTTCCTAGCTGAATCAACGCCCGTCTTTCAATCTGTTCTGCACAGGCTAAAATTCTCCCAAACAAATAGTTTCGGTCTTTAATGGTTTCATCAACATTCATCGGATAATCCACCTTCTTATTTCTATGATAGTACCCACGCACAAGGGCGCAGGCAATGTTTTGTGTTTTTTGTTGTTCCCAATAATCCAGGCCAATGCTGTTTGTTGCCCGATCTACCGCGCTGATCATCAAATCCCGCGGGAAGCGCTCCCCATTGGTAATACAGGGAATCAGTCGTTCGATTGTGGCTTGTTTCAGCTTTGCATCCACTTTTTCGCCATAGGCTGCTTTTGCAATGTCCGCCGGGGCAGGCGCACCAACAAAGACAACTTTCTTGATCTTGGGCTTTTTGCCCAGTTCCGTCGGCTCCTCTACACTGCGGTATTCCAGCTGCCATTGGAACGTATCGTGCCAATCCTTTATATTGGCAAGCAACTTAGAGCCCTGCAGTTCCTGATAGTACCGGATGGACAACCGGCCAGGTGTAGCAGAATCCAAAATCATGACCGCCGTTTGGGAATTGTCCTTCAACTGGTGCTGATACCCCAGAATGGCCCGGTTAAACTGCCGTGCAATTTCTTCTTGGGTATCCGCAGGCAACCTTTCTGTATCTTCCTCAAAATCGTCCCAATCATCGCCTGCTAGTGGATTATATTCCTGGGCAATATCGAGAGTATCCCCCAGCACATTGGGTACTGCTTCGTTCTGTGTTCCCCAAACAAGTACAGTCTGTTCCCCTGTATTTACCCCTTGCTTGCTGACCAACCATCGCAAGGCGCTGTGTGCCTTTTGGGTTGTTTCATAACCAATCGAAAGTGCCTGCGCTGCATCCGCAAAGCGCCCGCGGTAAGTATAATTCGTATTGTCATTGCTGGATATCAGCTTTGCACGGTCACCTGGGTTGCGGATCTTATACGGGCTTAATGTAGAAACCGGCATTTTGATTCCCTGAACTGTGCAATAGTCAATATCTTTTAACTGTGTTTCATAAAAGCGGATAAAGCTTTCTCGGACTGTTGTATCACGCGACAAATCAACATTGTCAACACGGAACCGGACAAAAGATTCCGTCTGGTCACTACCGGTCAGCGTATCCAAAATAGGGGGCTTGTCTTCTTTGTTTCCCTGCCATTTTGTTGGCAGAGTTCCATTTTCATCTATAAACAAAATATTTGCCTTGACCAGGTCTGCGATCAGGCATTCTTTTTCCAGGTAGTGCAGGACTGTACACACAGCCGGGTGGGCATAAGGAGATGTACACCACGCTTGTAACTGCTTGTGGTAAAGCGGCCATCCGGATTCTTTACTACCACCAAAAGTGGGATAATCTGCCGCAATATATTGCAGTTTATCCACTAGCGGGTGCGGCACCATGCCGGATGTCCGCGCCGAAGATTCCTCTGTGCAAGGAATGATCGTTGTCCTTTGATCTTGTGCCAGCAAGCCTGCATACTGAAAGTTTCCGTCCTTGTCCAGCTCCACTTCAATGTTGACCTGCTGCGTCGTGTGAGCCACCGGCAGTAGTGGAACTTTCCCAGGCTGCTGCTTTCCAATTTCTGACACGCTATTCTGGTAAGTTTTATAGCAATAGCTAAGCCAGCTCATTTCTGTATCACCTCCCTGTACAAATCATCGCAGTCGCTGACCGTTTCACCCAGCGTAAAGGTCTTCATCTTTTGCGGGTGGATATCGCGCACAATTTCGCATTCTTCCGGGCGGCAAAAACAGATTTTTCCGTTCTGCATTACCGGGTGCCAAAAGCGTTCCTGCATCACGCCTTTCCCGTTTTCGTCCGCATAGGTAATGCCGTGCTCCATTAGGCCTAGGTCCAGGGATGAAACATCATCATAATGCCCTTTTCCCAGGCCAAAAATGCAGGGTTCAATATACCCCTGGCATTCGCGTGTTCCCAAAAAGATATCTCTTCTGCCGCCGCGTTCCAACATACGCTTTGCAATAGCGTAATGTTTGTTTTCATTGCGGTCTTTTTCCAGGTCTGGGCGATGTTCGTTCCATTCAAAATGTGCCCGCACCTGGTAGCAAACATCGGAAAGGTACGTATAGATGGAAAGATCGTTTTTTCCATTGTTATACATAATGGGACGGATGCCTTTGGATTGTCTTTCAATCGGGTTCATCACGCGCAGTTCATCAATTACCCAGGTGAACGTTGGTTTCCAATAGCAGCTTTCATAAATGCCCTTCAATGCCTGGTAGGTGGGCACCGGGTAGCTGAATTTTTCGCCGCCTACGCGGGTAATTGGGTCGCTGAACAGTGCATAACGCCCATATACCTGCATGGATATTGAATTTTCGTATTGCAAAGTCTAACCCTCCTTGTTAAGCAAATTGTATCGGCATAAATCCGGGGCTTGTCTGAATTCCCTTTTCGTCATCGTAATATTCCTTGTTAAGAATTGTCACTGCCCCTTCTTTTACTGTGTACAGTGCGCCTTGATCTGCCAGGCGTATTTTTTCATTTGTTGTAATACCAACGGTAAAGCGTTGTGCGTCCCGCAGCATTTTGGGGGTAAGCGGTTTACTGGACGAAAGTCTTGTTGCCATATCCGCGCCATCTTCCCCATAGGGAACCACCACCGGCGTTGTAATGTCCTCCAAAGCATGGAAATTCCTTTCTGCTGTGGCAAACGCCTGCCGGAGCAAGTAATTGGGGAACTTTTGTTTTCCTGTTGTCGCTTTCCAGGCTAGCACACTTTCCCGATTATCTGACAAAAGGTCAAACAAATTCACTGTTTTTGGGGGAATGTACCCCTTTAATTCAACCGGATCGCCCATCCGTTCCTGTTGTTGGGACTCTGCATAATAAAGCTGGTAGTACCTCAAAATACTTTCCGGCTCTAACAGGTCCGCATCCCTTTGTAATTGCTGCAACAGGTGCCGTGTGGCTTCCCTGCCGTTGCGCAGTTCCGGAAGTCGATCCAGATTTTCCAGATTGTAGGTTTTAACAAGATACACCGTGCGGCATTTCCTTTCCGCATTGCGGTTGCATCGGCCGGAAGCTTGGGCCACACTGGGCAGCGCAGCCATACTTCGAATGACGCAATCAAAGCTTACATCCACGCCTGCTTCTATCAGCTGACTGCTTACACAGATCAAACGTTCCTGACCGTGTAAGGTGTTTAATTTTTGCTTAACTTCTGCGATAACATCTGCACGGTGCTTTGCACACAGGTGCGTGGTCAGGCAGTAAAGTTGTGTATGTTCCGGCTGGCATTGTTTCAAAGCCTCAAACACCTTTTCGACCGCCGAACGGGTATTCAAGATGATCAAAATGCTGCCATTCTCGTCTTGCTTGCTCCGTACAAATTCTGCGAGTTCTCCTGCCTGAAATCCATTTCCTGTTTCGGGCACTTCAATCTTTGTCCTTCGGAACTGCGCAAAGCGCAGCTGGTAATCCGGGACCAGGTCCACCGGCGATGCAAACCGCAAAGGGTTTGCTACTTCGTTTAGCGCTGGCTGTGTTGCCGTACACAAAACAACAACGCACCCCAAATAGTACGCCAAGAAATTTGCCGCCTGGTTGAACAAGTATGTATGGCAAATGGGCAGGGACTGTATTTCGTCAAACACCAAGATAGAATTTGCCAGTGCTGCCATGCGGCGCACATTCTGCCGCCTGCTGCAAAACAGAGTTTGCAGCATCTGTACCATAGTTGTACATATCACCGGCGCTTCCTGCCAGCGTTCCAGCTGGCGGAGAATTTCGGGGTTCTCTGTATCCAGCACCGCATCCGTATGGTGCTCCAACAGATATTCACTGCCGCCTAATGCCTTTTTGAACTCCTGTACATTCTGTCCGATAATCGACCGGAACGGTGCAACATAGAAAATATGCCGGGCCGAAAGTTTTTTGGCCGCATGCACACAATATCGCAGCCCGGAAAATGTTTTTCCTCCGCCTGTTGGCACATACAAGCGGTAAATGCCCAGCTTTGCACATTCGCCTGCTGTCTTGCATTGCTCCGAAATTTCTGCACGCAAGGTATCTATTTTATGTCGGGGCTGCAAATTGTTCAGGAATGTTTCAACATTGCTTTCTATCAGATCCCATGGCGGAAGCTGCTCCGGAGGAAGGCATCCTTCTTGATTATAATAGTTGCCTGAATCCAACCAGTCTGCATCGATCAGGGCTGCAAACAAAAATCTGTGTGCCAACCCCAACATGACCTGATAGATACAAAGCCGCGGCTTCTTTCCTTCCTGCGTTCGGATTTTCCGCACGAGACATTCTACCTCCTGCGCAGCTTTGGCAAACATTTGCCGTATCTCTGTTTCACTTATGCAATCCGCAAAAAAGGCCCGGCAGCTTTCTTCATATAGCTCTTGAGCCTGCTCTGAATACATATGCTTTATCCAGGGTTCTACTCCACCCAGGTCGAAAACATCCATACGTTCAGAGTGATGGGATCCGATTGCCAATGCTGCCATTTGCGCAGTCAAGCGAGAAGGTGGTGAAGCTGTTTCTCCGCCATAATTTTCCCATAGCCACCGCATTCCGGCGCTGGAATGATTGATTCTTTCGTTTGTCTGGCCTCTCAGATATTTTTGCACGTTGCTATGAGATTTCCCAGCGTCATGGAGCCAGCCTGTAAGACGGCCCAAGTTTTCAAGTCCCAGCGGCTGGCACGCCCGTGCGCAGTACTCGGCCACGTTTTCACTGTGTTGCTTTAGGGATTGTATTTTCCAGACGCCATTGATTTGTTTGGTATGACCGAGTAACATGGTAATCATCTCCTTGTTTCTTTTATTATAGCAGATAACTCATCCCATAATTCGGACTTTCACTCCAGTTCTGCAATCTTTGTCATACTATCCAAATTTATCCATGTAGAATTGTTAGCTATTCCCATTAGCAGATATTTTTGATAAAATAAGATATTATAGGGTTTATGAATTCACTTTCTTATATTACTTCTTCATCTTACCGAAAAATCATTTACGCAAGGAGTGAAAAGCCATGAAAAGGAAGTCATTCTCATTTTCCGCCAGTGTTATCACCGCAATAATGCTTACCGCTTGTGTTGCAGCGCCAGAAAACAAACCTGTTTCCTCCGCTGCTCTTTCCCCGACCATTGAAGCTGTTGCCACAGCTATACCATCCACTAGCAATGCCAACTGGAAGTTACCGCCACAATATGATTTTGACGAGATGATTCCTCTCTTCTCCCGCGAAACCCACACTGCCGGTTACGCCGCTGCCCGAAATCTGTACGCTGTGCGCAAGGGCGAACGCTGGAGCCTGTTTAATGCTGCCAACTGTAATGCTTTTCTGGAAGATTTGTCAGAAAGCATCCCGTACCTGTATGGTGAGCAGGAGCTCTCCATTGGGGTAGATGATACATACGATTACCAGAAGCTGAGTGCCCTGGAAGAACAGATTAACCAGGAGCTGGTTGCCCAACAAATGCCTTTCACAACCATGCTGGGCGGGCACGGCGGGTATGGCATCCAGTGGATTTTAGGTGACAGCCAGATTTACCGTTCTGCTATTGGTGTCTATACATTTAGTGGCACGCCCATCGAACAGGTGTATGCTCCTGATTTGGTTGGCATCCAGCAAGGCATTTGGGATGATGAATATGCCGGTTATCTTGTTGACAATTCTGCACCTTTTGCCGTTGCGGATAAAAACGGTACAATTTTAACCGATTTCGACTACCAGGATGCCTGCATGGCCGGTGAATCTTTAATCGCGGTAAAGGATGCAGCCGGTAACTGGGGATATTGCGACCAAAGCGGTGCTTTAGTAATCCCCTGCATTTATCAGCCGCAGATGAGTTTGTCCATCATGAACGAAACTGTTGAATATCCTTACGCAGACTTATCCGGCATGGTAGTTGTGAAAACCCAATCCGGACAAAAGCTAGTTCTGGATGTTTACGGCAATGAGATAATTTCCGCTGGGCAATATGAAGATTTAGCCCCCGCGCGCGATGGCTGCGTATGGGCAAAACAGAATGGCCTTTGGGGCTTGCTGCAAGTACAGGATTATACCGAAAACAATGCCAACATTATTCTGCCGGATGGATGCGTTGCACCAGATGTAACGCTTAGCCGAATTGATAGCCTTTGTACCTACACCACTGCTGATCATGGGCTGGTTATGCGTAAAGGTCCCGGTACAAATTATGAAAAAATGGATAATATCCCCTACGGTACCATCGTATGGGAATGCGGCTATAGCAGCAATGTGCCTGACTGGGTTGTTGTGTATTACAGTGGGATTTATGGTTGGGTCAGTGATGAATACTTGGCTACCACTATTTATTCCACCAGTAAATAATAAATAAAAAAGCAGGTGTTCATGTAGAAACGATATCGTCCTCCACGTGAATACCTGCTTTTTATAGCTTCTTTTATTATATCTGTTCTGTGCCGCTATTTGTCTCTATATGAAATAAATAGCCGCTATATGCATTTGAATGAAGTGTTCTGTTTGTTTGCTTTTTTACCTAAAAGAATCGCGTAGGAGGCTCTCTTAACTAAAGAGCCGACCTCTCACACCACCGTGCGTACCGACCGGTACATGACGGTTCAACCGTATAAGTGCAAGGACTCGTAGTAGCGCCTGAGGATACTAAAATATCCTGCTTCTGCGAGTCTTTCGTTTGCAATGGAACCTTTTAATACAGGACTACCGGCGATACGCCAATAACCCAGTCTGGAATTGCCCCACTGGTACTATTCCAAAATTCTTCGTTTGAGTTTCATTACTCATCGATATAATCTTTATCGAACCACTCGCCTAGCGAATGGTTTTAGACATACAAAAAAGCACCTTAGCTTACGCTATGGTGCTTTTCCTGGTGACCCGTGCGGGAATCGAACCCACGTTAACGGCGTGAGAGGCCGCTGTCTTAACCGCTTGACCAACGGGCCATAATAAAAAAGAGAAGCCGGCATCTACCTATTTTCACAGGCCGTTTCCAGCCAACTATCTTCGGCACAAGTGAGCTTAACTTCTGTGTTCGGAATGGGAACAGGTGGTTCCTCACCGTCATCGACACCGGCCATACCCTGACCAACGTCAGCTTCTCTTTCTTAGAAGGCATATACCTTCAAAACTGAATATCGAACTGCTTTCAGCAAATGAAGTATCAATCGAAAATGGGGTCAAGCCCTCGACCTATTAGTACACGCTTGCTCAATGACTCACGCCACTTACACATTGTGCCTATCAACCTTGTAGTCTTCAAGGGGTCTTACCTGATTGTCTCAGTGGGATATCTTATCTTAAGGCCGGCTTCACGCTTAGATGCTTTCAGCGTT
>OLRG01002108.1_pt1 | contig 14656 bp, 15 predicted proteins | sample 1672331 | NCBI WGS metagenome assembly OLRG01 (sample SAMEA3136672, study PRJEB25190) | human gut metagenome
AAAATACAGGTACACCAATAATACCAAGCAAAATATAAACTATAACTGCTAATGTTCCTCTCTTAGTTCCAAGTATGCCTGCTGTTACAAAAACACCAAATGTCTGTAATGTAAATGGTACAGGTCCTACTGAAATCTGTATAAATGAACATACAGTTATTATTGCTACAAATACAGCTATAAGAACCATATCCTGAACAGTTAAAAATTTCTTATTATTCATTTTTTATAAAAGGCATCAATTGAGTAATTAAATTTATGCCTATGTCCCTTCTAAATATTCTCTGAATATGCGCACTCCAACGTCACCATTGTAAGACAACGTTTTTCGATTGTCAACCCATTTTATTTTTTAGCTAACATTTTATTATTCATTCACTTTGTTTTGTTGAATAAACATATTTTTGATGTTATACTTTTTTGCTTAATAGTTCCTATATAATGGTCAGTCTTTTGTGATTGCTCCGATCACGAAATAGCAGATGACTGCTACAACCATGGCATTGATAGAAGCGATTCCTCCAGGGATCAGGTTTCCTGCCAGTGCGCCGCAGATAACACCGACGACGGAGCCCCATTTTACTTCTTTCTTTGCTTCTGCTCCTGACTCATAGTCGGATCTGTGGAGGAAGAAATCCATGGAGATCAGTGCACCTACCGGCGGGAGGGCTGCGTTCAGGAAGTTAAGCCATCCTACGAAGTTATTGTAAAGCCAGATAGAAAGCACGGTTCCAATCACACCTGCGATGACTACCATTGGTTTCTTGCGGACTTTTGTGATATTGGAAAGTCCAAGTCCGGATGTGTAAAGTGCGTTGTCGTTGGTTGTCCAGATGTTTGCTCCCAGTGCGATCAGTGCAGGAACTGTCAGTCCCTGTGCGATCATAACGTAGAAGATATCATCCTTTCCTGTGAAAGCTCCACCTGTTGCACCAAATGCGAACATCAGGGCATTTCCAAGGAAGAATGCGATTACGGTTGTAACAATTGCAATCTTATTTGTTTTTGCATAACGGGTAAAGTTTGGTGTTGCTGTTCCGCCGCTGACAAAGGAACCAATTACCAGTCCTGCTCCGCCTGCGATGGTCAGTGTTCCCTGACTCTTTGCAAATACTGCCTCCAGACCGCCGCCCTGTCCGATTGCAAGATTCATGGAATAGATGCCAAGGATTGCAATCAACGGTACGGAAATATAGCTGACGATCTCAAGTCCTTCGATTCCGCGGTATGCGGAAAGTGTCATACACACACCAGCGATCACTACCAGAACTACCGGTGATACATGGAGCACTTCTGCTGCCGGAATAGCGAACATGGCTGCACCTACACCGAACCATCCAATCTGTGTGAAACTGATCAGTGCAGATGGCAGGTAAGAACCTTTTTTACCGAAAGAATGCTGTGCAAGCAGATCCAGTGACATACCAGTGTGGCTTCCGATGTAACCCAGCACACCTGTGTAAGCACCCAGCACGATGCTTCCGATCAGAACTGCCCAGATAAATCCCTGCAGGTTCAGTCCGATTCCCAGCTTCGCACCCACACTCATGCTAGCTGAAAAGAATGTGAAACCAAGCATGATAAAGAACATTGGCCAGAAGCCTTTTCTGGCTGTGGCTGGTACGCGCTCAAGGGAATAGTCCTTGTCTTCTACTACGTCTTTTGTGTTTTTACTCATAATTTTTTCCTCTCCCCCGGAATCCGTTTAGATTTTCTTCAGCTTTGCAAAGCCTGCGAACATCTTCTTGACTCCCACTTTGTCAAAATCAACAGTAACTTCATAATCTCTTCCACCGTCTACAATGTCTTTGACGATTCCCACGCCAAATTTAATGTGACGTACGGTATCGCCTACTTCATAATCTAAGGACGCTGCCTTGGTGACTTTGAATTCTCTTGGCTTGAATGGCTTTGATGCCAGTGCCATTTTCATCTTGGCAAGGCTACGGTCTGCCTGGATCATGTCTGCAATCTGTTTCTTCTTTTCCGGTGTTGCTGTCTGTCCCATATCTACAAGTTCACGCGGGATTTCGCGGACAAATCTGGAAACTTTGTTGTACTGCACATCCCCACGGATCATTCGCTGTCTGGCACTTGTCAGTGTCAGGTCTTCCATGGCTCTTGTGATTCCCACATAACAGAGACGGCGTTCTTCTTCCAGATCGGATTTATCGTCTGATACAATGGACATATAGGACGGGAAAATTCCGTCTTCCATTCCAACCAGGAACACTCTCGGGAATTCCAAACCTTTGGCACTATGTAAGGTCATAAGAAGCACATAATCCTGATCCGGGTCAACGCTGTCGATGTCTGCGATCAGTGCGATCTCTTCCAGGAATCCGGAAAGTGTGGCAGGCTGTCCCTGTTCTTCCATGGCTTCCTGATAGGACTCGGTCTTGGAAATAAGTTCGTCAATATTCTCAATCCGTGCCTGGGATTCTTCGGTATCTTCCGCTTTCAGCTCTGCTACGTATCCGGTAAGTTCAATTACTTCTTCCAGAAGTTCACGGACTGTGTAGGATTCCGCTTTGCTCTTGAAACTCTGGATAAAGGTTACAAAACCATCGATTTTTGAAAGGCTTCTGCCAATGGAAGGAACTTCTTCTGCCACTCTCAGTGCATCGTAAAAACTGATATTCATATTGTCTGCATAGTCCTGGACACGCCCTACGGTTGTAGCACCAATCCCACGTTTTGGTACATTCAGAATTCTTCTTACTGCCAGATCATCTGCTGCATTATCAATACTCTTCAGATAACAGAGAAGATCTTTGATTTCTTTGCGGGCGTAGAAATTGACCCCTCCCACAATCTTGTATGGAATATTTGCCAGAAGACATTTCTCTTCAAAGAGACGTGACTGGGCATTGGTACGGTAAAGAATGGCACAGTCTCTGTAATGGGCAGTATTCTCCCGATGTTTTTTGGAAATATCTCCTACTACATACTCAGCTTCTTCAAAACCGTTCATAAACTGACGGAAATGGATCTTTTCGCCTTCCGGATTCTCTGTCCAGAGGGTCTTGGATTTACGTTCGGTATTGTTGGCAATTACTTCATTGGCTGCGTTAAGGATGTTCCTGGTGGAACGGTAGTTCTGTTCCAGCCGGATGACCTTCGCATCAGGGAAAACTCTCTCAAATCCAAGGATGTTACCGATATTGGCTCCTCTGAATTTGTAAATGGACTGGTCATCATCACCAACTACACAGAGATTCTCATAACGGGAAGCCAAAAGGCTGACAAACTTAAACTGTGCGGTATTGGTATCCTGGTATTCATCCACCATAATATAACGAAATCGTTCCTGATAATATTCCAGTACATCGCCACAGTTCTGGAAAAGTTCTACAGTTTTTACAATCAGATCGTCGAAATCCAGTGCGTTATTTCGTCTCAGGGCACTCTGGTATTCTCTGTAGACCTCGGCTACTTTTTTCTGGTTAAAATCTGCTCCTGCATTCATGAGCATCTCATCTGGTGTGATCAGTTCATCCTTGGCATGGGAAATCTGTGCCAGAAGAGAGCGTTCTTTGTATTTCTTGGTATCGATATCCAGTTTGCGGCAGACTTCTTTCATAAGGGTCTTCTGGTCATCGGTATCGTAAATGGTAAAATTAGTATCATAACCCAGGCGGTCTATGTACCGTCTCAGAATGCGCACACAGGTGGAATGAAAGGTGGATACCCAGATGCTGTTTCCCATCTCTCCTGTGATCTGGTCTACTCGTTCTCTCATCTCCTGGGCTGCCTTATTGGTAAAGGTAATGGCCAGTATGTTCCATGGATTTATGTCTTTCTCTGCGATCAGATAGGCGATCCTGTGGGTCAGTTCTCTGGTCTTGCCGGAACCTGCCCCTGCCAGAATAAGAAGAGGCCCATCTGTGTGAAAGACAGCCTCTCTCTGGGGTGTATTTAGTGTGTCATATATACTCATGAATATTCTCCTCGTGTGAAATGTAAATATCAATATGGTCCAGTTGGATATGCAGGTTACTGTTCACAGTAGCTTGCGTAGTTTTCATTATACACGAAAGGTCCCCTTCGGTAAAGAAAATTTGTTCGACAAAGCGGAATTAAACTTGTTGCAGATAATATAAAAAAAATCATTTACAAGTAGTATTTAAAACTATATAATAAAGAGCAAAGATTCGATTTTATGATGTTCAGAAGCACTCTGTGCAGGTCCTGATACTGTTTCAGATGTTCTGATAAGAAGGAGGAACTATGTCCGTCAACAATGATGAGATGCTTCACAAAATTCTGGATCATATCTCCGGCATGGGTTATATCAAGCCAGAAGATATCCCGAATATTAATTTATATATGGATCAGGTCACTACTTTTATGGAAGAACACCTTGCTTATTCCAAGCGCTACAAGGATGACAAGATTCTCACCAAAACCATGATCAACAACTATGCCAAAAATAACCTGCTGCCTTCCCCTGAGAAGAAGCGTTATACCCGGGAGCATATGCTGATGCTGATCTTCATTTATTATTTTAAAAATATCCTTTCCATTAATGATATCCAGTCTCTTCTGGGACCTCTCACAGATCGCTACTTCCGTTCTGAGAATGACATGAATCTGACAGATATCTACAATGAAGTTTTCAGCATGGAAAAAGGAGAACTGGATGCACTTAAGAAAGAACTGATAGAGCGTTATGATATTGCACAGGGAACTTTTGAAAATGCACCGAAGGAAGATCAGGATTTCCTGAAACTTTTTTCTTTTATCTGTCTTTTAAGTTTCGATGTTTATGTAAAGAAAATGCTCATTGAGAAGATGATCGACGAATTACGTTCTGATTCTTCTGCTGATCCCAAACCAAAACACACAAAATAATCTCCTGACAGATTACAAAGAACCTGCCACCGGCAGCTTCTCTTGCATACTTTGGCATTCAGGGCACAAAAAACCGGGACATATCGCCCCGGTTTTTGTTGTGTTATAATTTTAGACTTTTATACTCTGATATTTTAGTATAAATAATCTTTGTTGACATATCCACTGCAATTATACTTCGGAGAATATACATACCAGTAAGTTGCATCGCTGGTATCCTGTACTGTTACAGTATCTCCTGTATAAAGCTGGCCGATCTCATTTTTCTCATCGTATGCCTTGGCATTACGCAGTGCCAGATATCCACTTGCTACGCTGACTGTGCGCACATCCCCTGCTGTGGATGTAGTGCCTGTGCTGCCACCGGTCAGATAATCTTTGTTTACATAGCCACCTTTGCCAAGACCTGGTGCATAAACCAGCCAGTAAGTTGCATCTTCTCTGTTGGCTACCTGTACAGTATCTCCGCTGTAAAGCTTGCCTACTTCGTTTTTGGAATCAAATGCCTTGCCATTACGCAGTGCCAGATATCCGCTTGCCACACTGACTGTTCTGGTATCTGCTCCGTTGGTCAGGTAGGAACAGTTTACATAGCCACTCATACCAAGTTTTGGTGAGTAAACGGTCCAGTAACGGGAGTCGCTAGCATCCTGTACATCTACTGATTCACCTGCGTAAAGTTTGCCGATCTCATTTTTTTCGTCGTATGCCTTGGCATTACGCAGTGCCAGATATCCACTTGCCACTGTAACGGTATAAGTGTTGGCTGCGTAGCTGGTCACCGGCATAGCCGGAATTGACAGTACAAATGCCAGAACAAATAATGCTGCCCATTTCAGCAGGGCTGATCCACCTTTCTTTTTCATATTGATAACCTCCTTTTGTAAAAATTTATTATCACGAGTTGTAATAATCATAAATCTGTCTGCTGAGAGAAGCAATGCTGCTCTGTGCAGAACCTACTTCAGAAAGATTCTCCGACATAAATACAATAACCAGATCATTAAGCGAATCATAAATGATTCCTGCATCGTTCTCTACATTGGAAAGCTCGCCTGTCTTATTGGCAACCTTCACATCTGCCGGCATCTGTGCCGGAATCTTGTTTCTCCGGGTCTGTGCTGCCAGAAGTGCAAACTCGGATGCCTCTATGGAACCTTCTTTATCCTTGCCTTCATAGATAGATTTCAGAAAATGTCCACAGTCAGAAACAGAAGTATAATTGTCATCGTACTGATTGCTCTGAAGAAGAAGTCTGCCCATATGAGTATTGGTGTACCCATGAGCCTCACAATAGCTGTTTACTGCCTGCATTCCTGCTCCGCTGTCACCGCCGCCAAGATATCCAGTCAGTGTATTGGCAGCATCATTGTCGCTGACTGTGATCATGGAATACAGATTGGAATCTACACTGCTCTGTCCGTACTGACCGGTGATGGAGTCGTAGTTCTCATAAATTGCCCCCATGATGTAAAGCTTGATAAGACTGGCTGCCTGCATCTTGCTGTCACCAACGGTGCCTTCAGAATTATTGAAAAGATCACATACATAAACTGCCCAACTGCCATTGGATGCCGGCAATCCCAGCTGTGAAAAAAGTGTCTGAAGTTTTTCGTCTGTTACAGCTTCTCCACTGCTCTGCTGACTTCCGTCAAATACACTTCCTGCCCCTTCTGCCTTCTCTGTAGGAGGTGAAAGTGTTCCTTCTTCCGCATAACATGGCTGTGCTGTCATACATAAGGCAAGCCCCAGAACCAGACCTGCTCTTTTTATGGATAACCTTTTCATAGACTCTGTCCCTTCCTTATAAATCTGAATTATATTTATTATAAAATCTGCTGGCAAATAATGCAATGATTTTTACCTGAAACCTCCCTTTATTTGCCTGTTTTATTATACATTCTGATAAACATACTTCTCTTTTTAATATATTTATATTTTTTTAATACATGCTCTTCTTGTCAAATAGTTTATTATAGATTATCATAAAGGCATTGCAAAACTGTAATTTTGTTATAATGGAGGCATAATATGAACAGACTTATTCGACTATTTCTGACAGGAACTTTGCTTTTTACTTTACCTGTCACTGCTTTTGCCGCTGCGGAAACTCCTGCTGCCGGCGAGACATCTACAGAAAAAGAACAGGGTACCATTCATCCACCGACATCCCGGCAGGATTCCGGAAACAGTTCTGAAAATACAGACATCTCTGACAGTGCTTCTGATGAATCATCATCTGCCGGTGTCAGCTGGTCCGATGCCAACACAGCTTCTTCTCCTGCTGCCGGCGATGGAGACTATACTGTATGTATTGATCCAGGACATCAGGGCAGTTGGGTAGACATGAGTGCTCAAGAACCTATGGCTCCCGGATCCAGCCAGACAAAAAATAAGGCAACAACCGGAACTTCCGGTAATTTCTCCGGCGTACCGGAATACGAAGTGAATCTTCAGGTCTCCCTGGTTCTCAAAAAGGAACTGGTAAACAGAGGCTACAAGGTTGTTATGACAAGAGAGGATAATGACAAAGCTATCAGTAACAAAGAACGTGCTGATTTTGCTGCTGAACAGGGTGCTGATATCACTGTCCGAATCCACGCAAACAGTGACAACAGTTCTTCTGCTTCCGGTGCACTTACCATGTCACCCACTACTTCCAACCAGTATCTTGACCAGGATATCATTCAGAAAAGCCAGACTCTTTCCAGCTGCATCATCGAGCACTACTGTGCTGCCACTGGTCTTGGCAACAAGGGCGTGATCTCTTCTGATAATATGACCGGAACCAACTGGAGCACCATCCCTGTAACAATTCTGGAAATGGGATTTATGAGCAATCAGAATGATGATCTTTATATTACCGATACCTCTCATCATGAGCTGATGGCACAGGCTATCGCTGATGGTATTGATGAATATTTCAGTACCATTGCACCGGAACAGACAGGTGAAGGAGAACATCTTTCCAAGCTTACAGATTCTCTGGAAAAAACATATCTGGATGATCGGAAAAAAGCAAATGAAACCTGGGCTGTAGCAGCTATGGCCCTGAATACCAAAGACTACAGCACAGTCAATGCAGATCAGTCCATAAAATCTGCACATGTGATCAAAGCATTTATTATGGGTGCCATCTATGAAAATCTGGTTTACAAAGACAGCGGAGATACCCCTTCTGCTGACTATGAATCCGAAATTCTTCCAATGCTCACCAAAATGATCACAGAGAACGATAACGACGCTGCCAACAGACTGGTAAACAAAATGGGAAATGGAGATTTCGCTGTTGGAGCTTCTCTGGTTAACAACTTCTGTCAGGAACATGGATATACCTCTACTCAGATTGGTCAGAAATTCACATCCAAAGGTGCTAAGAAAAAAAACCTTACCAGTGCATCTGACTGCTGTCGTCTTCTTTCTGATATTTATGAAGGTTCACTGATCAGCCAGACAGTTTCTCAGAACATGCTGGATCTTCTGAAACAGAGACCAGACAGCACACTTTCAATTGTTTCAGATTGTGACACTCCCTATGTGCTCTGTGTCCTTTATGACAATGTAAGTGATGACAAAAAGGCACAGCAGACTGTAAAAAACATCTCCGATACAGTAAATAAATTTATGACAGCTAACAGCAAAAAATAATTCTCCGTAAACTACAAAAACCGCAGTAAAAAGATTCTTGGATCTTGATACTGCGGTTTTTATTTTGTTTTATTTTTCGGAATTTGCTTCCTTTTCTTTCATTCTTGCAAATACCATTTCGTATCCGTCATTTCCGTAATTCAGTGAACGGTTTACTCTGCTGATGGTAGCTGTAGAAGCACCTGTCTTTTCGGAAATGTCCAGATAAGTACGTTTGTCTGTCAGCATTTTTGCAACTTCAAAACGCTGTGACAAGGAAAGAAGTTCGTTGATCGTACATACATCTTCAAAGAATGTATAACACTCCTCTTTATCCTTCAAACAAAGTATTGCCTCAAAAAGATGGTCAACCTCTTCTGTTCTGATTTTTTTACCCATAATCCCTGCTCCTTTAGATGATATGCCACTGCCTGTTTGCCGGCAGTTATGCTTATACATTATTATCACATATTTCTCATATTAACACTTTACCCTGCGAAAAGCAAGGAATATTTTGAAAGCTTTTGTTCCCTCCACTCGTTTCCCGAACCAGCAACCATCTTGCAAAAAATCTTCATATATTCTATAATAGAGTGCAAACAGATGTACGTATAAATTTCCAATAAGAACGGAGTATTTTATGGATTTATTTGAATATGCAAAAACCAAAACCCTGGACCGGGAATCGCCTCTGGCTTCCAGACTTCGCCCCACTACCCTGGAAGAGGTAGTAGGTCAGGAGCATATCATAGGCAAAGATAAATTACTGTATCGTGCTATTAAAGCTGACAAACTCACTTCCGTTATCTTTTACGGACCACCGGGAACAGGTAAGACCACCCTGGCCAAAGTCATCGCCAATACCACCAGTGCAGAATTCACCCAGATCAACGCTACCGTTGCAGGCAAAAAAGACATGGAAGAAGTAGTGCACCAGGCTCAGGACAGCCTTGGTATGTATGGCAAAAAAACAATTCTCTTTATTGATGAGATCCACCGATTCAACAAAGGACAGCAGGACTACCTTCTTCCTTTTGTAGAAGACGGTACCATTATTCTCATTGGTGCAACTACCGAGAATCCCTACTTCGAAGTAAACGGTGCTCTTCTTTCCCGTTCCATTATCTTTGAACTGAAACCACTGAGTAACGAAAACATCCGCACCCTGATCCTCCGGGCAGTCAATGACTGCGACAGGGGAATGGGCAATTATGGGGCTGTCATTGAAGACGAGGCTCTGGAATTTCTGGCAGATATGGCAGGAGGAGATGCACGAAGTGCCCTGAACGCAGTAGAACTTGGTGTTCTCACCACTCCAAAAAGTGATGATGGCTACATCCATCTGACTCTTGAGGTAGCTTCCGAATGTATCCAGAAGCGTGTGGTACAGTATGACAAAAAAGGCGACAACCATTACGACATTATTTCTGCTTTTATCAAAAGTATGCGTGGCTCCGATCCGGACGCTGCTGTTTATTATCTTGCAAAGATGCTCTATGCGGGAGAAGATGTGAAGTTTATCGCCAGACGGATTATGATCCTGGCATCCGAAGATATCGGAAATGCAGATCCTCAGGCACTGTGCGTGGCAGTTGCCGCTGCTCAGGCTGTGGAACGTGTGGGAATGCCGGAATCTCAGATCATCCTTTCCCAGGCAGCTACTTATATGGCATGTACTCCCAAAAGCAATGCTGCTGTGAATGCTATCTTTTCTGCCATGGATTCTGTCAGAAAAACAAAAACCACCGTTCCTGTACATCTTCAGGATGCACATTACGGCGGTCATGAAAAACTTGGCAAGGGTATCGGCTACAAATATGCACATGATTATCCTAACCACTATGTAGATCAACAATATCTCCCATCCGAGATCCAGGGATCCCACTTCTATGAACTCAGTGACATGGGTTACGAAAAAACTCTCAAAGAACACATGAAACACATCAGGGGCGAAGATTGATCTTTACCCCTGTTTCTTAACATATCCCTACAAATCGATTGTCAATTCAGATCAGTTCTCCCATCAGTGTGGCATAAATATCCTGAGCTTTCAGAGGCCAGCTGCGGCAGATTGCCTGGGCCGCCTCAAGACCTGGTGTCTGAAGACTTAAATCCAGCATAGTACTGTCCTTCTCTATGATCTGACAGCGAACTGCATAGTTCCCCTGTGGAGTCGTATAATAATCTGCCGGTGTCAGAATTCGCTCCTGAACCTGATAACCACAGTTATTCAGATACTCTTTAATCTCATTTTTGATATCCTGCGAAAGATTTTTTTCAAAGTAAGAAAGTGTACGGCTGCCCTCTTCTGTCAGCTCATAATAAGAACTGTTGGATACAGTACGCTTCTTCAGAAGCCCTGTTTCCGTAAGCTCTGACAGCACTTTCTGAAGCTGAAAATAATCTGTATAGTCCCGGTTCAGTACAAAATCCGAGATCTGTGAATTGGTCAGTGCTTCTCTGGAATGCTGCGCCATGTATAACACAATGAGCTTGTAAATTGTGAATGGTTCTGCCATATTGATCACCTCGTTTTATTTGTTTACTGCCTGAAATCTCTTTCCCTGCCAGCTGTCTGCTACTTTCATCTGATGATGAAGAAGATTCAGCACTTCTCTCTTTCGGCTGGTCCACAAAGGAGCGATCAAAAGATCCTTCGGTCCGTCACCGGTTATTCTGTGGATCACAATATCTGGATCCAGATGTTCCAGAGATCTGATAAGAAGATCCAGGTATTCCTCCCTTTCATACACATGGAACTTTCCAGCCAGATAATCCTCTGCCAGATCTGTCCCTTTCAGCACATGAAGTAGCTGAAGTTTGATCCCCTGGATATCTTTGTGATTCAGATATTCCATGGTCTCAAGTATCTGCGCTTCTGATTCCCCAGGAAGGCCCAGGATCGTGTGAACGATCACCTCGATCTGTCTCTCCCGCAGGTTCTTTACTGCTTCATCAAAACAGGATAAAGGATATCCCCGTCGTATATATTTTGCGGTATCTTCGTGGATCGTCTGTAATCCCAGTTCCACCCACACAGGCTTCTCCCTGTTCAGCCCGGTGAGAAGTTCCAGCACATCCTCTCCAAGACAATCCGGGCGGGTACCAATAGACAATGCAACAATCGCCGGATGCCGGATCGCCTCTGTAAAAATCTTTCTCAGATATTCTTCCGGTGCATAGGTGTTGGTATATGCCTGAAAATAGGCAATATATTTATGAATTGGCCTCTTTGCACTTAACGCAGCGATCTGGCTGTCAATCTGCTCTGTTATAGAAAGTGCTGCATCTGCTGCAAAATCACCGCTGCCTCCCTGACTGCAGAAAATACAGCCTCTGTTTCCCAGCGTTCCGTCTCTGTTGGGACAGGACATTCCTCCGTTCAATGTAACTTTATAGACTTTTTCACCAAATCGTTCCCTGAGCATATAGTCAAGGGAATGATAGGGTTTACCATTCCAGTCAGGCTTCCTGCAATCTCTGGTATTTCCTGTTCTGTTCATCTGTCTGCCTCTATGGTTTCTGATCCCTCCTGCGTCTCTTCGTTCTCTTCTGCAGGAATATAATGATCAAATATTTTTACCAGAAAATGAGAATTGATATATGCGATCAGTGCAGCTCCCATAAGTACAAACAGCATAATAACCTGTGACTGCACTCTTGCTGATTCAATCTTGAAAATAAGATATGGGCTCATACTGATCAGAAGCATTACTATAGTATACGGTAAATGACGGACAGACATAAGAAATGCATTGATAAATGTCTGCCTGGTAGTATTATAAAACTTTGCCAGCACCGGATAAATATACAGAAATACCATGGCAATGAGAAGTGAAAATACCATAAAGATCACCTGCATAACCATATCCGCCGGCTGCGGCAGTGTCTTTACCCCTTTGGTATCCACATAAAGAATCCCTGCTGCCAGAAGCAGGATAATATTGATCATCGTTGCCTGTTTAAAGTTTTCTTTGAAGGATTTGAAAAAGCCTTTTACAATATAGGCTTCCTCATTACGAACCATTTTCATAGTGACATAAAACATGGCAGTAATGGAAGCCCCCGCTGTGATTACCGGAATACAAAAGATAATGCAGAGAACATTCAGAATACAAAGATCCGCAACCCTGCTCATAAATGTAAAAAACTTATTATTCATATCAAACAAACGCCCCATCTTTTATCTCCTTTTTCTCTAATCTATCAGAAATCTGTAATTCCTTCAGAAGTATTCTCATACAACAGTATAACGAAATCCTTCCAAAAATGCAATGAAGAAAAATCCTTCCTGTTTTTATCTACTTTCAACTTCTGATTTTATTCTGTCTTTCAGGGTAGTATCAGTCTGTCTACAGTTACAAATTCATAGCCTTTTTCCTGATACTCATCAACAATCTTCAATGCAGCATTTACTGTTGTTTCATACTCATCATGCATAAGGATAATGGCACCATCTTCGATTTCTTTTTCTACCACCTGACAGACTGCCTGCACATTTTGGTTTTTCCAGTCCAGGGTGTCTATGGTCCAGAATACCGGCAGCATTTCCACACAGATCTCCATATTTTTCTTCCAGGCACCATATGGAGGACGCATATACTGTGGATATCTGCCTGTAGCTTCATAAATAGCATTGTTTGTTTTCAGGATTTCTTCTCTTGCTGACGCATCGGATATTTTATCCAGCTGTACATGATTGTAGGTGTGATTGCCGATAAGATGCCCCTCTGCTTCCATTCGACGGATCAGATCACTGTTTTCTTCTATATTTTTCCCTACCAGAAAAAAAGATGCTTTTACTCCCCTTTCTTTCAGCCCATCCAGAAGTTCCGGTGTATACCGGCTGCTTGGTCCATCATCAAAGGTCAGTGCCACTGCAGGGTGCTCCATAGAATCCTGTACCAGATTCAACATTCCTTTCCCTGCAATGACCTCTGCTGTCTTTCGCCCTATATTATCTACAGCCCCTGAAGTCTCCACAATTTGTATATTTTTCCTGCAATCAAAAAACAACACTGTCATCGCCACCAGCACTATCAGCCAGATCCATGGTCTTTTCATGCCCACTCCACAGAATATATTCTTTATAATATATGCAGAGTATTAAATAGATACCCCCTGTGAGCAAGCTCATGTGAATCAGACTTTGGTATCCTGATATATAAAAACTGTCGGTATCTCTCTTTAAAGAGAAATACCGACAGTCTGATTTTACTTACCAAGCATGATCTTCATCTGTGCTTCAATGGCTTCTACGCATTTTTCAAAGCCAAGTTTGCCACTGTTAAGGCACAGGTCATAATTGGTGGCATCGTTCCACACTCCGCCGGCAAAACGATGGTAATACTCCTGCTTGCGTTTGTCATCTTTGAGCAGAAATTTCTCGATTTCTTCTCTGGAACCGGAAATCTTTTTTGCTGCCTGCTCTACACGAAGCTCCCATGGAGCATGAACAAATACTCTCAGGGTATTGGGACGATCCTTGAATACATAGTTTACACAACGTCCTACAATTACATAAGATTCTTTTTCTGCAAGGTCGTTGACAACCTTTGCCTGATAATTGAAGATGTTTTCGTCTGAAATGAATCCCTTGCTGTCAGGGTGGATCAATTCTCCCTTATATACAGTGTTCTTGGCGAACAGAGATGGTTTCACTGAGTCTCCACCTTCAACCTTGCCAAACAGACTTACATCAATTCCGCTTTCATCGGATGCCATATGAATAATCTGTTTGTCATAAAAAGACCAGCCAAGCTTCTTTGCAAGCATTTCGCCGACGGTCCTTCCGCCACTTCCATACTGTCTGGCGATCGTCACTACAACGTGATCATTATTCATAGTCGTTCCTCCTTATTATTCGCCCAGATATGCTTTCTGGACAGATTCATCATGAAGCAGATCATCAGCTTTTCCTTCCAGAGTGATGCTTCCTGTTTCCAGTACATAAGCTCTGTCTGCAATAGAAAGGGCTTTTTTTGCATTCTGCTCTACCAGAAGAACTGTAGTTCCACTTTCACTGACTTCTTTGATAATATCAAAAATCTCGTTTACAAAGATCGGAGACAGACCCATAGATGGCTCATCCATAAGAATGATACGAGGTTTGCTCATAAGAGCACGTCCCATGGCAAGCATCTGCTGCTCACCACCGGAAAGTGTTCCGGCTCTC
>OLRG01002112.1_pt1 | contig 14651 bp, 16 predicted proteins | sample 1672331 | NCBI WGS metagenome assembly OLRG01 (sample SAMEA3136672, study PRJEB25190) | human gut metagenome
CTTGCATGTGTTAGGCACGCCGCCAGCGTTCGTCCTGAGCCAGGATCAAACTCTCAATGATTGGTATTAAAACAGCTCGTGCTGTATTAACCGATCTTAAGACTTTGCTCTTAGCAAATACTCAAGAATTTTCGTTGGCTTATTCGCTTTTACACGATTCGCTCACTTGTTTCATGATCTATATCATGATAATTGTCCAAGGTGCTAAATTTCATGTTTCTCGTTGTTTAATTTACAAGGTACACTCCGCAAAAGCGGAACTCATTCATTATATCATGTTGTCTTCGATTTGTCAAGAACTTTTTTCGATCACTTTCGATGAAGTTCGTGGCGTCTCGCTGACAGCCTGATTATTGTAACACACTCGATTCCGTTTGTCAAGAAGTTTTTTCACAAATCAATGTGTCTCAAGACCGGATCTGAATGATGTTTTTCTGCGCTCTCTCAAGTGCATCGGTATTTTACCAGAACTTAGCCTGATTGTCAAGCACCTTTTTCAAGTTTTCATTGAGATTTCCGACATTATATGATAAGATACCAAAAGACCATAGAGAGGAATGATCCTATGCCAATCAAGATCTCCGATTCTCTTCCCGCCCGTGCGGTACTGGAAAGCGAGAATATATTTGTTATGACGGAATACCGTGCCTTTCACCAGGATATCCGTCCCCTGCATGTATTAATTCTAAATCTTATGCCGACTAAAATTGTGACTGAGATCCAACTGATGCGTAAACTCTCCAATTCCCCTATTCAGGTAGACATTGATCTCATGTATACCAGTTCCTACAGTTCCCGGCATACTTCACCGGAATATCTGGATTCTTTTTATACAACATTCGATCAGATCAAGGAAAAGCGCTATGACGGCATGATTATTACCGGTGCCCCCGTAGAAAACTATGATTTTGAGGATGTTGAATACTGGCCCGAGCTTGTTGAGATCATGGAGTGGAGCAAAACCCATGTGTATTCCACCCTTCACATCTGCTGGGGTGCCTACGCCGGGCTTTACTATCATCACCACATTCAGAAGCATAACACACCTGCCAAGATCTTTGGTGTTTTCCCGCATCATGTCCTTGACAGCACGCAGCCGCTCTTCCGCGGCTTCGATGACATCTTCTATGCGCCGCATTCCCGGAACACCGAGGTTTACGAAGCGGACATTCGGGACTGTGTGGAACTGGAGCTGTTAGCCACTTCTCCCGAGGCCGGGGTTTTTGCCTGTGCCACCCCGGACAAGCGACAGATCTTTGTCTGCGGGCATTTGGAATACGACGCCGATACCTTAGGTTCCGAATATTGGCGGGACAAGAAGAAGGGATTGGATATCGCTGTTCCTCAGCACTATTATCCCGATGACGATCCCACCAACACCCCCATCGTCAACTGGCGTTCCGCAGGTCAGCTGTTCTATACCAACTGGCTGGACTACTATGTCTATCAGGCAACGCCCTACGATCTTCGGGACCTGTAATTTTATCTGAGTCTGCCCTCTGCCGGATTTTCAGCAGAGGGCATTTTCTATCCTTGCTTGTATTCTATCAAAACAGGCTGAAGCTGCCGTCCCATTAATGCCGCCTCCGCTGCTTCCGTTATTCTCGACATATCCGCCTTCAGTGAGTCTGGCTTTCCCAAAGAATCATCCTGCCCAAAGGGCACAAAATAGATATTTCTACGACCCATGAGCTCCATAATATTTTTTCCGCTGGCGCCCAATCCGTCATTGGTAGATACTGCGATCAATACCGGCCTTCCGTTCCGCAGCTGGGCCTTCGCTGCCATGGTTACCACGGAATCTGTGATTCCGCAGGCCATCTTCCCCAATGTGTTGCCCGTACACGGTGCAATAACCAGCAGGTCTAGCAACGCCCTTGGGCCTATGGGTTCTGCCTCCTGAATGGTCTTAAGCGGTCTCCGGCCGCAGAGATCTGTCAGACGTGCAATATGTTCCTCCGCCGTTCCAAACCGGCTGTCTGTTTCTCCGCTGATTTCTGACATGATTGGTACTACATCCTCAAACCTGTTGCAGAATCGCTCCAGCTCACATAACACCGGCTGAAAGGTACAGAACGAACCGCACATCGCAAATCCGATTTTCATTCCAACGTTCTCCCTTCTCCGTTCAGGCAACTCCACACGGCCTCTGCCAGATTCTCCCCTGCCGTTACCGGCGCAGTCTTTCCCGGCAGCGCACGACCCAAGACAACTCGCTTTTCCAGCTCTGCCGGAAATCCGCCCGGCTTTGAGGCCAGCTCCAATAGCACGCAACTTTCCCCGATTCGTTCCGCCTGTTCCCCGGAGATCACAGTTCCCGGCACCGTATTGACAATTGCATCAAATTCTGCAAGTCCGGCCGGGTACTCCCCCGTCTGAACCACGTCATACCCCCGCAGCTTCAGTTCTGTTCTCTGGAAAGGCTTCCTTGCACCTACCGTTACATGCGCCCCCAAATTTCGAAGCTTTTCTGCTAGGAATCGTCCGATCCGGCCATAGCCCAGCACAAGAATTTTCGCTCCGGCCACCGTCCGGCTCATGTGGTGCAGCAGCAGATATACTGCCCCCTCCGCCGTTACCGCCGCATTGCGCAGCAGATATTCCTCCTGTTCCAAAAAGCTCATGCAGCGCACGCCCCGCTGTTGGAGCCACGCTTCCGTCTCCACCGGGAATCTTCCCCCAACCAGAACAGGCCGTTCCCCCAGCAAATATGGCAGCAGTGTCGAAGGCACCGCCTCCCCGCCAATGGCCAGCATTTCCTCCTGAAACGGCTCCATGGGCAGCAGAAGAAGATTTGCGCCGGAAAGTGCCTCTTCCAGAGACTCTGCCTGATCCTCCATTTCCGGCACACCCCAGCACCGAATGGGCAGTCCATCGCCCCTGAGTCGGCGGACCGCCCAGGGGTATCTGCCGTCTCCCCCCAATACCCACGCATTTACCATCGCTTTCATCCCCGCATTCCTCCCCTGCATGCATCCTATTCCGCTGCGGAAATTTTGACAATCCCGGCACAGCCTAGTATAATGATGCCATCTTATTTTGGAGGAATATCATGACCCTCACCTACACCGCCGCACCGGAGGATGCCGGGCGAAAGCTTTTTTCTCTGCTTCGGTACCGGCTCCATCTCTCTGCCGGGCTGATCAAACGTCTGAAATATCAGACCGTCTTTCAGGTCAACGGCCAAATGGCTTATACCAATCATATTGTCTCCGCAGGCGATCGGATCACTCTGACCTTGCCCGAGGAGCAGGCCGACTTTCCGCCGGAAGCCATGGAGCTGCGTATTCTCTATGAGGACGAAGCGCTGATCGCACTCCACAAGCCCGCAGGGATCATCATCCACCCCTCCGCCACCCGAAATACCGGCACATTGGCCAACGGTCTGTTGGCCTATCTAGGATGCGGCACCGTCCACCCGGTGAACCGACTGGATCGGGATACCACCGGTGTAACCATTTTCGCCAAAAACGGCTATGTGAAAAGCATTCTCACAGAATCCATGGAAAAAGCGAAGATCCATAAAACCTATTTGGCCCCCACCTATGGCGCGCTGCCCGAAAAGAACGGGGTAATCGACCTGCCCATTGACCGGGTCAGCGAATCCTCCCTCTGGCGTACCATTCGGGAGGACGGCCAGCCAGCCCGCACCGCCTATGAGCTGTTACTGGAAACTCCCCGCTGGAATCTCTACGCGTTTCACCCGCTGACCGGCCGCACGCATCAGATTCGTCTTCATGCCATGGCCTCCGGCGCTCCCCTGCTGGGGGATCCCGTGTACCATTCCGAGGAATCCCTTCTATATTCTGATTCCATGGGGCTCTTCACCCAATGTCTGACCTGCGTTGAGATGACATTCCCACACCCCCTCACCGGTAAGGAAATGACCATCACCGCAAAACCGGAGTGGTATCAAAGCCCATGGTTCCAAGAATATCGATAAAAAAAGACGTGCACAGTTTTCGTTCGTGCACGTCTTTTACTCTATATCCACATTCTGTTTGTCCAGCCCTGCAAAAAACGCATCATAGCTGCAATCATAAAGGCGCCGCAGCTCCATCAACACGCTCACCCGGATATTCAGCTCTCCGGATTCATATTTCGCATAGGTGGTACGCCCAATATCACAACCACGCCGCTGAAGCTCTGCGCAGAGCTTTTCCTGTGAAATTCCCTTCTGTATTCTCAGCCGCCGCAGATTGTCTCCCATACATCGATCCCGCCGCAATTTTTGTTCCATTTCTTCACCTCTGGTGTTTTTTGACCAGTATTGGTAGCATTCTTTAGTATTTTATGCTATAGTGAGGAAGGATATTGACCGCTATACTGGTCAATTAGAAATTAGTTGGAGGTTTTTACATGGCAGATTATCAAAAAATGTACGCAGCGCTATGCGGTGCCATTGATGATGTCATCGGCCCGTTGGAGCACATTCCGCTGGCACTTCTGCAAGTGAGAGCTCTGCGTGCTGCACTGCTGCATGCAGAGGAATTTTTTCTTGAAACAGACACCGCTCCACTAGAGGGGGAGATTCACATTCTGCCCCCTCCGGCAAAATAAACTGATATAAAAAAGACGTGCACAGTTTTCCTCCGTGCACGTCTTTGATTTTCTATGGACTATGGTCAGTATACTACTACCATGGTTCCCACCGGGATATTTTCCGCCATCCACTCCACATCATCCTCCTGCATCCGAACACTGCCGCCGGAAACAGGCTTGCCCATGGTGGTATCGGTAATATAGTGGGTCGATGCGTCATAGGGTCGGCTGGTAATCGCTTCGCCGCCGTTATACACAAGAACAGGCTTCACATAGGTATCGCCCAGATCCCATTTTTCCTGTAGCACGGAATATGTAAACACGCCAGTGGATGTAGGTGATGTATTCTTGCCGGTGGCGCACTCAAAGGTCTCCGTCAAGGCCCAATTACCCTCATAGCCCTTGAATACATTGACCTTCTGGGTATAGAGATTCACCCATACCAGATAATCCGTTGTGCTGTCATAGCCCATGGAATTCACAAATTCCGTCTTCATCTCTTCGGAATAGTCTTCGTCTGTGGTACAGTCCTCTTCGGAGATCTCCACATCTGCCGCGCTGACCCAACCGCTTTCCCCGGTGTGGAGCTGTACGCGGATGGCAGTCATCCCCGTTGCGTCTTTCTTGTATTCCAGCAGCAGGCCGGAATCTCCCTCCCCAAGACTTTCGGTCTGTCGGGTAAGATCGGCATCCTCATAGATTGCTGTGTCTCTGACCGCCGTTACCGGGATTTCCTCCGTCTTCACCAGCACCTCTGCTTCTCTAGAGGACACCCGCTCCACATTTACCATGGTACTGGAGGTCATGGTGTTGCCGTCCCCCAGATCGACATCCAGCTTTACTTCAGCAGTATCTGCCCCCTCCTGTGTAGGGTCAATCTCCACATTACAGCTGACCGTAGAACCCTCTACCAGCAGTCTCTGCGCCTCATGGGCGACTTCTTCCCCGTCCACATACCAGGTAAGCTCCGCTGCCACGCTGTTTACAATATCTCCGAAGGCCGCCGTTACCGTTGTGTATGGGTGATAAGGGGAAATATCTCCGTTATCATAGAGCACCACTGTAGGATTCTCCTGAACGCTCTGCGCCTCTGCTTCTGCGATCAGCGCCTGCGTTGCCTCCTCCACCTGAGCTGCATTGTCCGCAGGTGCCATCTGTGTGGTATCCACGCCAAGACTTTCCAGTGAATGGTCATCCTTTACATGAATCAGACAGCGCACAAAGGTAAAAACCGCCCCGGCGATAATAATGAAGCACGCAGCTCGGTAAATCCATTTCAAAACGTTTTTCATAGCCTCACCACTTATTTCTGACTTTCTCTGCAAATCCAAAGAATCGATCCATATGGATCTCCCTGCCGTCATCCAGCACTGCCGTTCCAGTAAATGTGCCGAACACCTGATGCTGGTCAGACTGAAGCGGCCCGACTTTGGTCAAGGCACTGCGATCCAATACCGGCTGGAACAACGCTTCAAATCGCCCATCGCTGGACGAGAAACGCCAGGGTGCCATATAGTCCGCCTCCCCATTCCCCTTTGTGGGGATATGGAAGGTCACGTTTTCCAGCTTGTGTGCCTTTCCGTCATAAAACAACATGTTTTCCGTGGCTGCGGAGGTATCTCCAAAGCCATAGCCCAAATTAAACCCAAAGGGCACACCATCCACTGCACCGGAAGCGCTGGACCAGTACCAGGTATTGTCATAGGTCCAAACACCACGGCCCCAGTCCAGAACGCCAAAGCTGTCCTGGGGATTGAAGCGGTACTGCCGCCCCAGAAACGTCACCTCTCCCGAGGCACGCATGCAGTTGATTTTCTGGTTATAGTAAAAGGCTTTGGGATGCCCCCGGAAGGGTGTGGCAATCACCATGGTATCCTCCGGCGGCTCTGTCAGGGTCACGCTTCCGTCAATGGGATTTCCGTCCCGGAAATCATCCATGTGGAATGTCAGCCGACGGGTATCCCCACGATTCTCAAAGAGCATCTGATAGCCTTTTCCACCGGCATAGATATCCCCGGAAGCGCTGGTTTCCGGCAGCTTCAGCTTTCCCATAGGCATTACCAGCATTGGCGATGTGGTCTGCTCCCACCTCTCCTGAAAATCCAGAAGGCTGATGCTCACAAGCCCCATATAGCCGTTGTCCGCAATGGTCAGCGCAAGACCGTATTTCCCATTGGTAATGAGATAGTAGTCCCATTCCTTCCTGCGGATGGCAGGCGCCTTGACGTCTTTCTTTCGATATGCAAGACTTAATTTCGTGTCCCAGCCGGGTTCCCGCAGGATGCCCAGAGAATCCAGCAACGGGCCGGATTTAGCGATTCTGTGCTGCACGAAGCCTCTCCTCCATATACTTGTGGGCCTGATTTTCCAGCTTGTCCTCCAGCGGAGGCAGCTCATAGCCGGGATACTTCCGGGTCAGTGCCCACGCAAGCAGCATATCCGCCACCGCAGGGTTTTTGGGCAGCAGGCAGCCGTGGCTGTAGGTGGCATATACGTTCTTATAGCGCGCCCCCTCATAGCCATCCTTACCGTTATTCCCATAACCCGAGAGCACCTTTCCAATGGGTTTTACCCCGTCTCCAAGGAAGGTCTGGCCGGAGTGGTTTTCAAACCCCACCACAGCAGTGCCGCCCAAATCATCACACTCATACATATAGTTGCCAATCATACGATTCTTCTGGCCTACCGTATAGAGATCCAGTGCCCCCAAGAAGTCGCACTGCTGTCCGTCCCACGTCTTATAGTAGCTTCCAAGGATCTGATAGCCGCCGCAAATGGCCAAAAAGACCTTTTCATCCTCAATGGCAGCCTTGATCTCCGCAGTCTTTTGTCCCGCCAGATCGTTAAGCAGAACCCCCTGCTCAAAATCCTGACCGCCGCCGATAAAAAACAGGTCATATTTGGAGGCTTCCAGCGGATCGCCAATGGAGATTCCCTCTACATTGCAGTCAATGCCCCGCCACTGGAGGCGCTTTTGCATGCAGATCACATTTCCCCGGTCTCCGTATAGGTTCAGAACATCGGGATAGAGATGACAAATATTCAGTTCCATCATTACGCCTCCCAATATTCCTTGAAGCCATAGGTCTTGCTGATCTTATCCCGAAGGCCGAGCATTGCCGTATAGGTGGGCATCACATAGACCGGATCCGGCTGCGCCGTGACTGCTTCCATGAGCTTTCCGTAGTCCTTTTCCACATGAATCTTCTCCATAGGGATCCCTGCGTAGAGGAATCTAAGGGCCATATCGTCTGCCCGGACGCCTGAAACATAGACAGCCTTCAGCTTGTCCCCCATCGTCAGCAGTTTTTCAAAATCCACATCCCAGATCCAGCTGACATCCTTGCCGTCGTTGGCCCGGTCATTGAGGCAGGCCGCAAACACTGCCGGTGTGGAGGTATTGGTCAGGAAGTTCAGCACCTGATTGCATCCGGCAGGGTTCTTAATCAGGATCATCCGTACCGGCGTCCCATTGATATCGAACTTCTCCATCCGGCCAAATCCGCATTGGAACCGGGACAGGCTATCCGCCACAGTCTTTTCCTCCAGCCCCATGGCACGCCCTGCCGCCATGCAGGCGCAGGCATTATAGATATTGTAGCCGCCGGGGAGATTCACCACGGCGGGGTATTCTCCCTGATCCGTGCCGAATACCACCTGGGACTGCTCCGCATCCGAGGATACCACCTTCGTCACCGCTACCTGCGGCTCCGGACGTCCATAGCCGCAGTTGGGGCAGTGATAGCCGCCCAGATGTCCATAGGTCACAAAGTCATAGACATATTCATGCTTACAATGGATACAATATGGCGCATCGGACACCTCGTCCACCCGGTCCTTATAGATGGGCGTATTGACCCCATAGAAGATCACGGGATTCTCCACATCCTCATGGAGCGATGCAGACAGAGAGTCATCGGCATTGAGGCAAAGCACTGCGTTGGGGCTGCGAGAAATGCCGATGCGAATGTTGTCCAGCGTATGGGTAACCTCGCCATAACGATCCAGCTGATCCCGGAAAACATTGGTCACTACCACGGTCTTCGCATCCACGTAGGTGGAAATCATCTTAAAGGCCGCCTCATCCGCCTCGATGAGTGCATAGGGATAGCGGCACTTTCCGCTGAAGGTGCCGGAATTGGCTGCAAACTCTGCGGTTACACCACTGAGGAGATTTGCACCGGTCTTATTGGCGAAGAAGGAGATTCCAGAATCGGTCATGGCCTGCTCGATCATTCGAGACGTAGTGGTCTTGCCGTTGGTGCCCGTAACGATCACAGTCGTTACGCCCTCTGCCAGCCGCCCGAGCAAATCAGGACAGATCTTCAATGCGATCCTGCCCGGCATGTCCGTGCCGCCTCTGCCCAGCTTGCGGATGGCAAACCGGGAGAATTTGCACATAAAAATAGCAAAAGAAGTTTTGATGTTCATAACTTTAGGATTATAGCATGTTTCCGGATATTTGGCAAGCTGGGACTTGCTCTGCCTCCGTGCTCCGCCCTCCCGGCACACATTTCACATTCCGTTCATTAAAAGTTCATGCAAATCCTGACAGAATTCCGTATACTGTAGACAGAAATAAAAGCCGGAGGAGACCCCTCCGGTTTCTCGGGATTCCCATGAGAATCCCCAATGCCTTATTGGAGGAACTTTTATGGACCCTTACGAGTACGATTCCGACTATCTGGATGACGCTTCTCCATATCAGGACTACTACAGCACCGGCGGCAGCTACCGCCCCCCCAAGAAGCCCAAAAACCACGGGTGGATTGCTGCGACCTTTGGTGTGCTGCTGCTCTGCATTACCGGCGGTGCCGCACTGTCCCGCAGTGCTCAGGAGGCAACGCCCCGTGAAGCAGGCACACAGGTTTCCCCGGCAGTCAGTGAAACCGCTTCAGCCGCCGCACAGCCTGATACGGATCTCCCTGCCGATGCGGCGCCAACGCCGGATCCCACCACGGTGCTGGACAGCGGCACGGTGTTGACCATTACCGAGAGCACCGGTGAGACCCTGAGTCTTCCAGATATCTATAAAAAAGTGATTCCCAGCGTGGTTTCCATTTCCGCCAGTATTTCCGGGGGAACTGCCACAGGCACCGGCATCGTGCTGTCCTCGGACGGCTATATTCTGACAAATTATCATGTGGTTTCCTCCGCACAGCAGATCTCCGTTCTGCTGACGGACGGGCAGGAGTACGCAGCCTGTCAGGTCGGCGGTGATGAGACCTCAGATTTGACGGTACTCAAGATCAGTGCAACAGGGCTCACCGCCGCAGAGTTCGGTGATTCCAGTGCCATGGAGGTAGGCGACAGCGTGGTAGCCATTGGTGATCCCCTGGGTATTGAGCTCCGGGGTACCATGACGGACGGCATCATCTGCGGCATCAACCGGGATGTGTCCATTGGTGACCGAACCATGACCCTGATGCAGACCAACGCCGCCCTGAATTCCGGCAACTCCGGTGGCCCTCTGGTCAATATGGAAGGGCAAATCATCGGCATCAACACCGCCAAGCTCTCTTCCTCGGGATATACCACTGTAGAGGGACTTGGCTTTGCCATTCCCATTGACTCAGCCAAGCCCATTGTGGATGAGCTCATCGCTAAGGGATATGTAACGGGCCGCCCTGCCTTCGGGTTTGACGTAGAGCAGCTGGAAAGCCGCATTGCCCTGTTCTACCGGCTTCCGGGCAGGCTGTACATCCGCTCCGTCTCCATGGAGTCCGATGCCTACAGTCAGGGCATCCGGGCCGGAGATATCATCACTGCTGTGGATGGGCAGTCCGTCTCCTCTGTGGACGACTTCAACCGCATCAAGAATCAATATCAGGCTGGGGATCAGATCCCCATTACCGTCTATCGTGACGGAGAAAGCTATGATCTCACCGTCACGCTGATGGATCGTGCAGACCTTGATTAAAGCAAAAAACGTCCGCTGACACATTGCCGTCAGCGGACGTTTTTCATGATTGATACAGCGGCAGCAGAGCCGCACCAATGATCCCGGCATCATTCCCCAGCTGCGCCCGAACAATCCGGGTGCGCCGTGCGGAAGCTCTGGCATAGTCCTCCCGGTCAAAGACTGCCCGGACAGGCGCAAGGAGCCGTTCCCCCTGATTGCACACACCGCCGCCCACGCAGAGAACCTCCGGCTGAAAGATGTTCACAATGGAGGTCAGGCCGCAGGCCAGATAATCGATATACTGCGCAACCACATTTCTTGCGGTCTCATCCCCCTGCTCCATGGCATCAAAGGCCGTCCTTCCGGTGACGTCCTCCAGCTTTTCCGCCAGCTTCCACATAAGGCTTTGCGGATCGGCCTCCATGGCCCGGCGGGTCTGGCGGATCAGTGCAGTGGCAGAGCAGTAGGCCTCAAAGCAGCCCTTCCGTCCGCAAGAGCATGGCTCGCCATCCTGTACCATCACAAAGTGTCCGATTTCTGCGCCTGCAAAATTGAAGCCGGTGAGCAGCCGCCCTCCAATGACCACGCCGCCGCCTACACCGGTTCCCAGCGTAATGGCCACTAGGGAATGACTGTCCCGTCCGGAGCCGGCCGCATATTCTCCCAGTGCCGCCGCATTGGCATCGTTTTCAAGAAATACCGGTTTCCCCAGCCGGTCTGACACCAGCTTTGCCAGCGGCGTGTTCTGGAACCCCAGATTGCAGCTGTATTCCACCTCGCCCCGCTCCGAATTTGCAATACCCGGTGTTCCAATTCCCACAGATTCCACTTGGGCCATCGAAATTTTGGCATCTTCCGCCGCCATGCGTCCACACCGAGCGATTCTATCCGCAATCTCCTCCCCGGAGGCCGGAAGTCCGGTTTTCACGGATGCTCTGCCCAGAATTTCCCCCTGCCGGTTAACCACACCGCAGGCGATATTTGTGCCGCCCAGATCCACGCCCAGATAATACACAGTCATTTCCCCTTTTTGCGTTTTGTTCATTGTATAATAGCATGCCGCGTTCGTCAAGGTATCCCTTTCCGGCCTTGACAGGATTGTGGAAAACTGATATATTCCAGAAAAAGAAACGGAGGAATTCCATATGGATGATCGCATTCTCTCAAAGCTAAACGAAATCACACTGCTGCTGGAACGCTCCTGTCGGCAGCAGCAGGAAATTCTCTCCCGACTCAACACGCTGGAGGGCAGATCTGCTTCTTTTGCCCCGCAGGAGCCTTTTATATCCGTTTCGGAGCCTACGGAAATTCCCGAAATCCCATCCATCGAGTTTCCCTTCCGGCCTGAGGACACCCTCACCTGCCCTAAATGCCACATGATGCAGTCCTCCAGCCATAACGCATGCAGCCACTGCGGCGTTCCCTTTATTTTTCTCTCCGAGGCATCCAGTGAATCTTAGCCCTTTGCCGTGTACGGAATTCCCGTACACGGTTTTTAATTGGTTGCCTGACAGCAGAAAGTGACAGTACGAAGTCCAAAAATCATCTTGTATTCTCATTCCAAACCATTGTATAATAGTTTCGTTCCCGGAAGATTTCTCCGGATCCCATTAACTGACGAAAGAAGGCAGATCATGATGTCCAAGATTCAGGGAATTACATATGAACCTCCCGTGCGGGAAGCATTCAAAATGCCTACACTGGAAGAAATGATGGCAATGATGGGCGGCCCCGGTGGCCCGGGCGGTCCCGGTGGCCCCGGTGGCCCCGGTGGTCCGGGCGGTCCCGGTGGCCCTGGTGGCCCCGGTGGTCCGGGTGGCCCTCCCGGCGGTCCCAACACACCGAAGACTCCTGTTGTCTTGAAGGAAGACGGCAAGCTTGTGATGGGCACCTTCGAAAAGGCGCCCACCATCGCCGGTACCATTGGCGAAGCCGAGGCCAAGGCAGTCTATATCGAGTCCGATGATCCCGATGCCGGCGGCATCACGGTTTCCGGCGAGGGTGAAAAATACACCGTAGAGGACTCTACCATCTTCCTGCACTCCAATTCGAACGGTCTGGGCGGCAAGGGCTCCGGTCTCTTTGCCGGTGATCACTCCGAAATGACCATCAAGAACTGCAAGGTGCTCACCGTGGGCAAATCCCGCTGCTGCACCGCCACAGAGCAGTATTCCAAGATGTACATCTACAACAGCTACCTTCATGGCCACGGCGCTCCCTTTGGCCCTGCCGCTGCCAATCTGGAGGACGCAGGCAGCCCCCCTGCCGCACTGGAAATTCAGGGCAACTGCCGTACCCACTGCACCCAGTCCAACTCCGAGACCTATCTCTATGATTCTACCATCATCGGCGATGGCTGGGCTGCACTTTCCACCGATGGCTCCGAGGGCTATGTAAAGCTGGAGGCCAACAACTGCAAGGTGCAGACCATACTCTCCGGCTACGGCGCTTACGCTGACGGCTGCTGCCATGATTTCTTCAATTCCTGCGACTTTGATGTGGCCGATCAGGCAGGCATCATGGCCGGTGAGTGTGATATGACCTTTGACGACTGCACCGCCGTCTGCGGCAGCTATTTTGCGCATATCCACTGCGTCATGGGTATGCCCTCCGAGGTAGGCACGCTGACCGTGCGGAACAGTGCCGTCAACTCCGTCAAGGATGCGGTCTCCATCCGCAGCCAGAACGCCATTGTCAACATTGAGCGCAGTGACATTACCGCAGACAACGGCGTATTGGTGCACTCCATTGTCAACACCGATCCCAATGCCACCAAGACCGGCGGCAAGCGGGTATATGGCATCCACGTCCACATCAAGGACTCCGAGCTGGAAGGGGCAATCCTCCATGAAGATCCGGATCGTGAGATGAATGTCTACTTTGAGGAGTCTTCTCTGGTGGGTGCCATTCAGGGTGCTATTCTCCACTTTGATCAGGACAGCACTTGGACTGCCACCAACCAGTCCTCTGTAACCATCGTCGGTCAGGTGAACATCGATCAGATCGATGCCCCTGCCGGTGTGACCATTCAGGCCATCGCCGGCAAGGCCGGTACCTATACCCTTGCCTCCGGCGGCCCTTACTGCGACTGCGGGTACCAAAAGAAACGAGTATGAGGCGGAGTAGCATTGAAATACTTTGAATTCGGACAGGCGGCACATCGGTGCAGCCTGCAAAAGGAAAAGGTATGAAAGACAGCAAACTACAATTTGACCGCAGCTGCCATGTGCTGTATTCCGGGGCGTGTAAAAAGGAGATACAGGCGAAAATCGCCCTGCATTACCCGGAAACGGAGCGGGAGGCCGTTTGGGAACGGGTGCAGCTGCAGTATGTAGAATTTCTCTCGGACTGGCGCACCGACCTCGGCGGCAGCAAAAACTTCCACAACGGCGCAGGCGGCACCTACGACTGCATCGCCATTATGAGCTGTTATGCCGTGTGCCGGGATGTTGTTTCATTTCGGGAGATCGAGGAAATCGAGGAAAATCTGATCCTGCCTGCCTTCCGCAAGCTCTCCAGATTCGTGGACTGCAACAAACCCTTTTTTAAGAAGCTGATGTATCTGGCATTTCAGAACGCCGAAAAGCAGTGCGGCAGGTGGCACGATTACGAGATGCACATTGCGCCCTACGACAAGGACAAACCCATCTATTACGAATTTACCGCCTGCCCGGCGGCGGAGTTTGCCGTAAAGCACGGTCTGACGGATATTATGCCTGCCCTGTGCAATGTGGACTTTGCCTCCATGGAACTGCTTCACGCCCGCTTGGTGCGGAAGGGCACCTGCGTGGACGGCTGCAAGTGTGACTATACCATCTGCGGCGATAAAGACCCATACTTAAACGACCATCCCGAATACCGGGATGAGGCGGGATACCGCAGAAACCGTTAAGGAGAAGGAGAAAATGATCATGAGAATTTTGGTATCGCTCATTCCATCAATCATATTTTCAACTCGCATGAGCGATGCCCTCAAAACTGTATTATTTATGGTGCGAAAGCCTCTACGTTTCTCTCTAAGACCGCCGCAAGCGGGCGGGCGTGGGTGTTTTTCTATGGAATACATCCGAGTGGCAAAACGGAGGCTTTTTGCATGGAAATCGACACTTTTCAAAAACTGAAGAAAAAGAATATTTTCTCAGAAAAATTTTCAGATTCTTCGTTGTTTATAATTTTGTTAAGGAAATAGAGATAAAACACAACTAAT
>OLRG01002113.1_pt1 | contig 14649 bp, 7 predicted proteins | sample 1672331 | NCBI WGS metagenome assembly OLRG01 (sample SAMEA3136672, study PRJEB25190) | human gut metagenome
CCAGCTCCTCGTGGCTCTCGGGTAGCAGGTCGATATTGCCTGCAAAGGCCGAAGGACCGGCGTAAGGGGAGCGGAAGAAGTCCGTGGGGTTGACGGGGAGAACCTGCCAGTAGCGCATGCCCATGGCGGCCAGATGGTCGATAAAGCGACGCGTGGGCGCGCCGATCGTACCGGGCTTGCCGTCGTCGGTCGGCACCGATGTGATATGGCACACAACACCCGCACCGTGATCGAGCGGCTCCTGCAGGCGCTGCTCGGCGTGGTGATAGATGATCGACGAACCCAGCGGATACAGATCGAGCGTGACCGTGCCGTTGTGGATCTCGCACTCGTGACCGCTAATCACATCGCTCGCGCATTCGCCGAGTGCCGGAATCGTCACGCGGTGTGAATTGCGCAGGCTGCGGTTGATGATAACAGTCGCGGACTCGCCATCCTTGCCCGTGCGGTTGTATGCCAGCACCTCATCATTGAGCGCAAAGGCCTTGATTTCACCGTCGATCATAAACGGCAGCGCGCGGCGCACAGCAGATGCGTTCTTGACGATCGCAAACGTATCGAAGTCGTGCAGGTTTTCCTTGGTCGGCATGGTGCGACGATTGCCCGGATCAGTGAGACCCTCCAAGCCGTACTCGTCACCGTAATAGATTGAGGGAACACCCGGGAACGTCATCTGCATGAGCGTCGCCAGCCAAAAGCGGCTCTTGGCCAGGCCCATGGAGTTCTCGTCCAGGCGCCATTTGCTGCGCTCACTCTCGGGCAGCTGCGACTCATCGGGGCCACCGCCGAGCACCGAGATAATGCGCGGGCGGTCGTGGCTCGACAGCAGATTGAGCGCGCAGGATAATGCCTCGCGCGGGTAGTTCTCGCGCAGGGTTTCGATATCCTCGGCAGCCTGGTAGGCGTTCTTGTAACCCATCAAAAAGCCGATGACCATGTCGCGGAAGGGGTAATCCATAGCAGAGTCCAGCTCGGAGCCCTGCAGATAGCGGCGCAGATGGCCATAGCTGATCTTGTTGGAGGCATCTTCCCAGACTTCGCCGAGCAGCAGCGCGTCGGGCTTCTCGGCGAGCACGGCCTTTTTGATCTCTGCCAGGAAGTCGTCGGAAAGCTCGTCGGCCACGTCCAGACGCCAGCCGTGGGCGCCGGCGCGCAGCCATTTGCGAATCACGCCGTCCTTGCCCAGAAGCTTTTCGCGCACCAGCTCGGAATTCTCGTTGATGGCGGGCATGTTGCCCACGCCCCACCAGCAGTCATACGAACCGTCCTCATGGAAGTAAAACGCATCGCGCCACGGCGAGTCCTCGCTCTGCCACGCACCGACGCCGGGATAATTGCCGTAGCGGTTAAAGTAGATCGAGTCGTCGCCCGTATGGTTGAAGACGCCATCCAGGATGATGGAAATGCCGAGCTTCTTGGCCGCCTCGCACAGCTCCGTAAAGTCCTGCTCGGTGCCCAGAATCGGGTCGATCTTGGTGTAGTCGGCCGTGTCGTAGCGGTGGTTGCTCGCGGCCTCAAAGATCGGGTTGAGGTAGATGGCCGTAAAGCCTAGCTCGGCAATGCGGGGCAGGTCATTTTGGATACCCTTGAGCGAGCCGCCGTAAAAATCCCAGGTCTTGATGGAGCCGTCTTCGGCACGCTCGTACTCGGGCGGTTCGTTCCAGTCCTCGACCATGCGGCGCTGGATTCCGTTGCGCGGCTTTTCGACCTCTGCCAGCGTGCGCTCACGCCAGTGCTCGTCGCGGGCATAGCGATCGGGGAAGATCTGGTAGACCATACCGCGCTCGTACCAGGTGGGACGGTTCTCACGGTGTTTGTAGACGGTGACCTGGAATGACGGCACCTCAGCGTAGTCGTAGGTTACACCTTCGCCGCCGGTGCGTCCCTGCGGTGCGCCCAAGCGGACCTCGGGCTGGCCCTCGATATTGCAGATGAAGCTGTACCAGATAAGACAGGGCTCGGTGCACTCAAGCTCTACGGTAAATATGCCGTCGCCCTCGTGCGTCATGGGATACCGAGACTCACCGATCTCATCGACCCAGGTGCGCAGCGTAAGCGTTGCCCGCGCGGGATCGGCATCCTCCAGAATCACGGAGAGCGAAAGGGTAGTTCCTGTGGTCACAGCGCCAAACGGAGTGCGAAACTGCGGCAGACGGCTGTTGTGTATCAATCTCATAGTACGGTCCAGTTCAATAGAATCATGGCCTGCTGGCCATGGGCTTTACGCACAGGATGTAAGTATATCTGTTGTACACAGGCTGTATAAACAACATCCGTTTACCATCGGCGAACGGTTGTCCTAGAAAATCGTTTTACCAACTACCTACAGAGAAGGGGCGCCCGGTTGGAGCGCCCCTTGCATAGGGTTTGATGAGGTTTTGGATCGTCTGTGGGCTAGCGGCGCTTGCGGGTGGCCGTGGCCTTGCGGACGGACGTCTTCTTGGATGGGGCCTTTTTCTCTGCCGGAGCGGCGGGGGAGACCGGAGTCTCCTTGGCGGGCTCGGGCTTGGCCTTTACCTCGGCCTTGGGCTCCTCTTTGGCAGCAGCTGGCTTAGTCTCTGCCTTGGGAGTCGTGGTCTTTGCCGTGGTCTTCTTGGCCGTCGTCGTGCGCTTTCGCGTGGTGGTCTTGGCGGCGGGCTTGGTCTCGACGGTTACCTCCGCCTTGGACTCTGCAGGCGTCTCCTCGACCTTGGCTGCCGGCTTTGCGGCTGACTTGGTCGTGGCGGCCTTCGTGGTCGTCGGCTTCGTTGCCGTGGTCTTCTTGGCTGCCGTTGCCTTCTTGGCGGTCGTGGTCGTCTTCTTGGCAGCGGTCTTTGCCGGAGCCTTGGTGGCCGGCTTGGCCTCAGCGACCTCAGCCTTTACCTCGGGAGCAGTCTCGGCCTCGGCGGCCTTCTTGGCAGCTGCGGTGGTGCGCTTGCGCGTGGTCGTTGCCTTGGCAGCAGTCGTCTTTGCTGCGGCGGTCTTGGTGGCGGCAGCCTTGGTCGCAGTAGCCTTCTTAGCGGTCGTCTTGCGGGTCGTGGTCTTCTTAGCTGCGGGCTTTGCAGCGGGCTTGACCTCGATCTCTGCCTCAGGAGCAACCTCAGCCTTCACCTCAGGCTCGGCCTTTGCGGACTCAGCTTCAACCGGCTTCTCCTCGTCCTTGGGCTTCTCAGCGGCCACCGGCTCAGTAACAGCCGCAGCTTCAACCACGGCCGCCGGCCTCTCAATCTCCGGGTGCATAAAGAAGTACAGGTCCAGATACTTGTCGGCCGAGCGCGTCCAGCTAAAGTCCTGGCTCATGGCCTGCGTGACCAGCTGGTTCCAAGCATCGCGGTTATCCCAGAACAGGCGCGCCGCGCGGAACACGGCGTCGCCCATCTCGTCGCCGTTAAAGTTGCTAAACGAGAAGCCCGTGCCCTCGCCGGTAAACTCGTTATACGGGATCACCGTGTCCTTCAGGCCACCGGTCTCGCGCACGATGGGTAGGGTGCCGTAGCGCATGGCGATGATCTGCGACAGGCCGCAGGGCTCAAACTTCGAAGGCATCAGGAACATGTCGGCGGCGGCGTACATACGCTGCGACAGCGCCGGGTCAAACTCGATGCGCGCGGCCATGGTGCCGGGGTACTTGTCCTGGAAGTAGCGAAGGCCGTCCTCGTAGTCGCGATCGCCGGTGCCCAGCACCGCCACCTGCACGCCGCCGGACAGGATGCGGTCGAGCGCGTACATGACCAGGTCCATGCCCTTCTGGCGCGTCAGGCGCGTGACCATCACCATGAGCGGACGGTCGTCGCGAACCTCGAGCCCCAGCTCTTCCTGCAGCTTGGCCTTGCACACGGCCTTGCCGGAACGGTCATCAACCGTGTAGTTTGCAGCAATGCGCTTGTCGGTCGCCGGGTCAAAGCCCGCCACGTCAATGCCGTTCAAAATGCCCTGCAGCGCATAGGATCGCTCGCGCAGCACGCCGTCCAGGCCCTCGCCAAACTCGGGCGTCTGAATCTCGTTGGCATAGGTGGGGCTTACCGTGGTGATGGCATCGGCATAGCGCAGCGCGCCCAGCATGTAGTTGATGCTGCAGGCGTCGCAACGCAGCTGCGAGGCGGCCGCCGGAATGTGCGCCACGCCCAGGATGTCCTCCATCACGGTGTCGCTAAACTGGCCCTGGAACGCCACGTTGTGGATCGAGAACACGGTCTTGACGCGGTCGTACAGCGGCAGGCCCTGGTAGAACTCGCGCAAGAACACGGGCGCCAGTGCCGTCTGCCAGTCGTTGCAGTGCAGGATGTCGCACTCAAAGTCCTCGGGCAGGTGCTGCAGGCTCTCGGTGATGGCTTTGGAGAAGAACGCAAAACGCTCACCGTCATCAAAGAAGCCGTACGGATAGTCGCGCGCAAAGTAGCGCTCGTTGTCGATGAACATATACGTGACGCCGTCGTGCTCGAGCTTCTCGAGCCCGCAGTACTCGTTGCGCCAGCCCAGGCTCACGTAAAAGTCGGAGAAGTGCTCCATCTGCGCCTTGTACTCGTCCTTGATGGTGGCGTACTTGGGCACCATCACGATGACCTCGGCGCCGGCACGCACGAGTGCCGCAGGCAGCGAGCCCGCCACGTCGCCCAGGCCACCGGTCTTTACAAACGGTGCGCACTCGGCCGAGGCAAACACAATCTGCATCTTTTTGCTGGAATCTGCCATATTGTCTCCCTGTTGCAATTCGAGAATAGCCGCCTGGCGCTAACCGGGCGGCTATTCTGCATGTTACGAGCGATGTTGCGGTGCCTACGTTAATGCACGATGGTGGTATCGGGAGTTAACGGGGCCTTGCCCAGCACCAGGATGTTCTCGGGCGTGCCGCGAAGCTCGGTGTTGGTGGGAACCACGTTGTTCTTGTCCAGGATGGCATTCTCAACGCGAGCGCCGCTCTTGATGATGCAGCTCTGGTTGATGATCGAGTTGGTCACCGAGGCGCCTTCCTCGACCACAACCCCGCGCGACAGGATCGAGTTGCGCACGGTGCCCTTGATGATGCAACCGGCCGAGATGATCGAGTTGCACGCGTGGCTGCCGGTCGCATAGCGCGAAGGCGGCACGTCGTGAGCCTTGGTCAGAATCGGGCGCTCGGGGTCAAAGAGCTGGTCTGCCACGGTCTGGTCGAGCAGGTCCATGCTGCGGCGATAGAGCGACTTCTCGCTAAACACGCCCACGACCTCGCCCTTGTACTCGTAGCTGCACACGTCGATGTTGCCAAAGTCGCCCTGGAGCGCCTCGAGCAGGTCCAGATAGTCGGCGGCCTGGTAGTGGTCGATAATCTCGAGCAGCGTCTCGCGGTTGACGATGCAGCAGTCCATGGAGGCGTTGTCGCCGTACACGACGCCGGCGCTCACGCCCGTCAGGCGGCCGTTCTCGTTGATCTCGAGCTTGGTCTCGTCATCGACGTTGCGCGTAGCCTTGCAGTACACCACGGTCATCTGGGCGCCGGAGTTCTCGTGCGCGTCGATGATGGTGTTGAGGTCCATGTTAAAGATGATGTTGGTGCCCATCATCACGACATAGGGCTTGTCCGAGCGCTGGAACAGCGTCTTGTTGGAGATGATGTCGCGCAGCAGGAAGCGCATGCCGCCCTTGGTGGTGCCATACGCGTTGCCGGGCACCATGAACAGGCCGCCCTTCTTGCGGTCCAGGCCCCAGTCCTTGCCAGAGCCCACGTGGTCGATCAACGAGCGGTAGTTGCCCGGCATGACGACGCCGACGGTCTTAATGCCGGCATTCATCATGTTGGACAGCGGAAAGTCGATCAGGCGGTAACGGCCCAAAAACGGGACGGACGCGATGGGGCGGTCCTTGAGCAGCACGCTGCCGTAGGTCGAAGAGTAGTTAGCGGTGATATAACCGATGGCCTTGCGATTGATCATCGGATCATTCCCCCTTCCCGATAACGACGTCATTTCCAACGACGGCCGTATCCTTGGTGGTATCGACAGAGCCGAGCTTCACGCCCTCTTCGACCGTGGAGTTCTCGCCCAAAATAGCGCGGCAGATGTGCGCGCCGCTCTTAACGTGCGCACCCGGCAGCAGCACGGAGTCCTCGACCACGGCGCGCTCCTCGATGATGACATCGGTCGAAAGGATCGAGTGGCGAGCGGTGCCGTAGATCTTGCAGCCGTTGGAGACCAGGCAGTCGTCCAGGCGGCCGTCCGGGCCAATGTAGTGCGGCGGACGCGTGGTGATGTTGGACATGATGGGGAAGTTCTTGTCAAACAGATCGAACTCGGGGTTGTTGCCCAGCAGGTCCATCGAGGTTTCGTGGAAGCTGGCGATGGTGCCGACGTCTTTCCAAAAGCCGTGGAACTCGTAGCTGTACAGGCGCTTGCCCTCGCCGAGCAGCTTGGGGATGATGTCCTTGCCAAAGTCATGGCTCGAGCGCTGGTCCAGGGCGTCCGCCTCGAGCGCCTCGATCAGGACGTCGGCCGAGAAGATGTAGATGCCCATGGACGCGAGGTTCGAATCAGGCTTCTCGGGCTTCTCGGTAAACTTGGTGATGCGGCCGTCCTCGGGGTCGGTGGTCAGGATGCCAAAGCGGCTGGCCTCCTCCCACGGCACGGGCATAACGCTCACCGTAAGGTCGGCGTTGTTCTCAATGTGCGTCTTGAGCATCTTGCGGTAGTCCATGCGATACAGATGATCGCCCGAAAGAATCAGGACGTACTTGGGGTCGTTGGCCTTGATGTAGTCGAGGTTCTGCGTAATGGCGTCGGCCGTGCCCGCATACCAGGCGCCGCCGGTCTGCGTCTCGTACGGCGGCAGGATCGACACGCCGCCGTCGCGGCTGTCCAGATCCCAGGCCTCGCCGGAGCCCACATAGGCATGCAGCAGGTAGGGACGGTACTGCGTCAGAACGCCCACCGTGTCGATGCCCGAGTTGGAGCAGTTGGAGAGCGAAAAGTCGATAATGCGGAACTTGCCACCAAAGCTAACCGCCGGCTTAGCGATCTTTTGGGTGAGTGCCCCCAATCGGCTGCCCTGTCCTCCTGCGAGGAGCATCGCGATGCATTCTTTCTTACTCATCGATTTCTCCTTCTGTCATCGATGTTCTTAAACCCATTAGCGACGGGCGCGGCGCTCGGTCGCGCCCGTCGAGTAATGCCGTGCTGGCATAAGGGAGCTCGCGCGCCTTTACGCGTGCCAGATCTCGTCGCGGTACTCGCGAATGGTGCGGTCGCTCGAGAACCAGCCGCTCGAGGCGGTGTTGAGCAGGGCCTTGCGGTTCCAGGTCTCCTGGTCGCCGTAGCTGTTCGTGAGCGCCTCCCAGGCGTCGACGTAGCTGCGGAAATCGGCCATGACCAGGTCGGGGTCGTTGTTGTTCATGAGCTCGTTGTAGATGCTCTCGAAGTTGCCCGAAAGACCCGCAAAGGTGTTGTCCTTGAGCTCGTCCATCACGCGGCCCAGACGCTCGCGGTCGCCGTTGAGGGTATCCCACGCAAAGTAGCTGTTGGATGCCCAGAGCTGCTCGACCTCGGGAGCGGTCAGGCCAAAGATGGCCTCGTTCTCGCGGCCGGCCAGGTCGGCGATCTCGATGTTGGCGCCGTCGAGGGTGCCCAGCGTAATGGCGCCGTTCATCATGAGCTTCATGTTGGACGTGCCCGAGGCCTCCTTGCCGGCCGTGGAGATCTGCTCCGAGATCTCGGCGGCGGGGTAGATGAGCTGGGCGTTGCTCACGCGGAAGTTGGGGATAAAGCATACCTTCATGACCTCGTTGACGCGGGCATCGTTGTTGATGACCTCGGCAACGGAGTTAATGAGGCGGATGGTCTCCTTGGCGAAGGTGTAGCTCGAGGCAGCCTTGCCGCTAAAGATGAAGGTCGTCGGCGTCACGTGGAAGTTGGGATCGGCGATGCGACGGTTGTAGATGTCCATCACCTTCATGATGTTCATGAGCTGGCGCTTGTAGGCATGGAAGCGCTTAACCTGAACGTCGAAGACGGTGTTGGGGTCAATGATCAGACCGGTCTCGGCCTTAACGTAGGCGGCCAGGCGCTCCTTGTTGGCGCGCTTGGAGGCACCCACGGCCTTCAGGAACTCGGTGTCGTTCTGGAACTCCTTGAGCTTTTCCAGCTCAAAGGCGTCCTTGAGCCAGCCATCGCCAATGGCATCAGTGACGAGCTTGGCGTAGGTGGGGTTGGCCTCGGCAAAGAAGCGACGGTGCGAGATGCCGTTGGTCTTGTTGTTGAACTTCTCGGGCGTCAGGGCATAGAAGTCCTTGAGCACGATGTTTTTGATGATGTCGGAGTGGATCTTTGCCACGCCGTTGACGCTATGGCTGCAGATCACGGACAGGTTGGCCATGCGAATCTCGCCGTCCCACAGAATGGCGGTCTGGCGCAGACGCTCCTGCCAGCCCTCCTGTGTGGTGTCGAAGGACTCGTGCCAACGACGGCTGATCTCGTCGATGATCTGGTACACGCGGGGGAGGAGCTTGGAGAACGTGCCGATGGGCCACTTCTCCAGAGCCTCGGGCAGGATGGTGTGGTTGGTGTAGCTCACGACCTGCGTCACGATGTTCCATGCGTCATCCCACTCGAGTTTCTTCTCGTCGATGAGGATACGCATGAGCTCGGGGCCGCACATGGCGGGGTGGGTGTCGTTGGTATGGATGGCCACAAACTGCGGCAGCAGCTCCCAGTTCGCGCCGTGCTCCTTCTCAAAGGTGTCGAGCAGGCTGTAGATGCCGGCCGAGACAAACAGGTACTCCTGCTTCAAGCGCAGCAGACGGCCGTGCTCGCCGGCGTCGTTGGGGTAGAGGATGGCGCTGATGGCCTCGGCCTCGGCGCGCTCGGCGTCGGCCAGGGCATAGTCGCCGCGGTTGAAGGCCTCCAGGTCAAAGTGCTCCTCGACCGGCTCGGCGGCCCAGACGCGCAGCTTGTTGACGGTTTCGCCGGCATAGCCCACCACGGGGATATCATAAGGAACGGCCAGGATGTCCTGCGTGTCCACCGTGCGGTAGAACGTGCGGCCGTTCTCCTCAAAGCCCTCAACATGGCCACCAAACTTAATGGTCACGGCCTTGTCCTGGCGGCGGACCTCCCAGGGATAGCCGTGGGTGAGCCACTCGTCGGTAGCCTCGACCTGGCTGCCGTTGACGATCTCCTGCTTAAACAGGCCGTAGCGGTAGCGCATGCCGTTGCCATAGCCGGCAATGCCCTCGGCTGCCATGGAATCCAGGAAGCATGCGGCAAGACGGCCAAGGCCGCCGTTGCCCAGGGCCGGATCGGGCTCCTGGTTCTCGATGACGGACAGGTCGAAGCCCATGTCGTCGAGCGCCTCGGCGACCATGTTGCGCACGCCAAAGTTGAGCAGGTAGTTGTCGAGCAGACGGCCGATCAAAAACTCGATCGAGAAGTAGTACACGCGCTTCTTGCCCTCGGCGGTGGCGCGGGCGTCGCTCTTGGTGGCAACGGTGCGCGCCTTCTCGGCCACGAGCTTGGCCAGGGCGTTAAAGCGGTCGAGGTCGCTGGCGGCCTCGACGCTCTTGCCGCTAATGCTCATGACGGCATCGCGATAGAGCTCGGTAAACTCCTGCTTGTTGTCGAAGATCTTATTCATACGTTCCTTTCCCCCGGGGATGTTTCTCCCGGAACGGTTATGACATGTATCCTACGCCTCGGCGAGGCGGGTAATTACAGCTGTAACGGCTTTGTTACGCATCCTTGGCAGACGACTTACCAGAAGCAGGCTTGGCCTTGGCAGCGGCCTTTTTGGCAGCTGGCTTCTTGGTCGCGGTAGCCTTAGCAGCGGGCTTTGCGGCGGTCTTGGCCTTCGCCTTGGCGGTCGTAGCCTTCGCCTTGGCGGTCGTAGCCTTCGCCTTGGCGGTCGTAGCCTTCGCCTTGGCCGGAGCCTTCTTGGCAGCCGCAGGCTTGGGCTTCACCGAGGACGTGCGCTTGCGCGTCGCCTTCTTGGGCTCCTCGACCACGGGCGGCTTGTAGCTGCTGGGACCGCGGCGCTTAAGCACCACGCCTGCCAGGCCGGGCACCTTAATCTCAATGGAGTCCATCTGCCCGTTCCAGGGATAGGGTTCGCTCGAGCAGGTGTAGGGCTCTTCGCCTGCATAGCCGCTGCCGCCAAACTCGGGACGGTCGGAATCGAAGATGACCTCCCAGTCGCCCTCGCGCGGCACGCCCACGCGGAAGCTCTCGTAGCTCGCCGGGTCAAAGTTGATCAGAATCACCAGGTCGTCGTCGATGTCCTCACCCTGGCGCACAAAGCTCACGATGGACTGCTTGGAGTTGTCCGCGTCAATCCAGGTAAAGCCGTCATCGGTGTAGCCGCGCTCGTACAGGGCGGGCTCGGCGGTGTACAGGTGGTTGAGCGCCTTGATAAACGCCTGATGATGCTTGTGAGTCTCATACTCCTCGGTCAGGAACCACTGGATGGACTCGTAGTAGCGCCACTCGATAAACTGGCCGATCTCGTTGCCCATAAAGTTGAGCTTGGCACCCGGGTGCGTCATTTGGTAGAAGGCCAGCGTGCGCAGGCCGGCAAACTGGCGCCACCAGTCGCCCGGCATGCGGCCGATCAGCGAGCACTTGCCGTGCACGACCTCGTCGTGACTGAGTGGGCAAATAAAGTTCTCGGTAAAGGCGTACATGATGGAGAACGTGAGCAGGCCGTGGTTGCCGGGGCGCCACGGAAAATCGGTCTGCATGTAGTGCAGGGTGTCGTTCATCCAGCCCATGTCCCACTTGTAGTGGAAGCCCAGGCCGCCGTCCTGCGGCGGATAGGTCACGAGTGGCCACGCGGTGGACTCCTCGGCCATCATCATCACGTCGGGGTAGTGCGCCTCTACAGCGCAGTTGACCTGACGGATAAACGCGCTGGCGTCCAGGTCCTCCTCGGTACCGTACTTGTTGAACTTCTTTTGGCGCGGATCGTCGATGCCAAAGTTGAGGTACAGCATGCTGGACACGCCGTCCATGCGAATACCGTCCACGTGGAAGTTCTCGAGCCAGTACAGTACGTTGGAAACCAGGAAGGAGCGGACCTCGCCGCGGGCAAAGTCAAACTTGTGCGTGCCCCAGTTGGGGTGAATCTCGTGCTCAAACAGCATGTGGCCGTTAAACGTGGCAAGGCCGTGGGAGTCGGCGCAAAAACCGCCGGGTACCCAGTCCATGATCACGCCGATGCCTGCCTCGTGGCACGCATCGATAAAGTGCATGAGCTGCTGCGGGTTGCCGTAGCGTGACGTGGCGGCGTAATAGCCGGTCGTCTGGTAGCCCCAGGAGCCGTCGAAGGGATGCTCCATAAGCGGCATGACCTCGATATGCGTGTAGCCCATGTCGCGCACGTAGTCCACGAGCTCCACCGACAGGTCGTCGTAGGTATAGAACTCGCCGCGCTGCGCGGGGAAGGGATCCATGGGGCCGGGGTAGTTGCCGTACTCGTCCGGCTCGCCCTGCGGCGCGTCGCCGTGACGCTTCCACGAGCCAATATGCACCTCGTAGATGTTAAGGGGCTGCGACATGTGGTTGTGGCTAGCGCGGCGCTTGAGCCACGCGGCGTCGTTCCACTTGTAACCGTCGAGGGTCCACAGTACGCTGGCGGTACCCGGAGGGCACTCGGCCTTAAAGGCGTACGGATCGGCCTTGTAGAGCTTCTCGCCCTCGTTGGTCTCGATAAGGTACTTATACAGCTGGCCCTGCTCGGCGCCAGGAATAAAGCCTTCCCAAATAGCGCTCGTATGCATGGGCACCAGCGGGTTGGCTTCCTCATCCCAGTCGTTAAATTCGCCAATGACGTGGACGCTCTTTACGTCGGGCGCCCAAACGCAAAAGCGCCAGCCACGCGTACGGTTTTGCGTGTCGGGGTGAGCGCCCATCTTTTCCCAGCTGCGCTCCCACGTACCGATGCCAAATAGATAGACATCGTCTTTGGTGAGCTCCGGTGCATGCGGGGCGGCTTTACGGGTAGCAGGCTTTTTGGGTGCTGGCTTTAGCTTTGTATCGCTCACGTTTGATCCCATCATGACGCGGCAGCGTGTTGCCTTGGTGACTAGATGCGAAAGGTCCAAGGCTGCACGAATCGAAGGGACGGCGATAGTTCTATGATTCGTTCCACCTCGCGTGCTCGGTGGAACTTTCGGCAGAAACTACGATAACACCTGTACGTTAGTTTTATGGACGAAAGTGGATTTGCGGGCGCGTTTAATCGGTAAGCGCCATGTTTATACCACTGGCAGAATTGCCGTGGTAAAACTCTTGACAGTTTTACCAACTAGGGTTTCAAAACTGTTAGGCTGACGTTTGGTAAAACGTTTTTAGCAGGTTGTTTACCATTTGACATCGAAAGGCTCGTTTATGAACCATATCGCTGCTCCAAGTGTTGCTTTTATTTTCGATTGCGACGGAACACTGGTTAATAGCTCCCCCGTCTGGGGCCATGCGCAGACCGAGTTATTGCGCCGTCATGGCATTGATGTGACGGTCGACGATTTTGCCCAGTTTGAGCATTTGTCGCTCGAGGACGAGTGCCAGGCCTATCACGACACGTGGGGCATTGGCGCGAATGGCGAGGAGCTTTATCGCGAGCTGGGCGAGATTTTGATTGATGGGTACTCCAAGGTGCCGCCGCGCGAGGGGCTCCTGGCATTTTTGGAGCAGGCGAAGGCTGCGGGCATTGCCATGTGCGTTGCCACGTCCACGCCGGCCGAGCTGGTGCAGCCCGCGCTTGCCGGTGCCGAGCTCGACGCTTACATGGAGTTTGTTACCACGACGGACGAGGCAGGACGCTCCAAGCAGTTCCCCGACGTGTACGAGCTGGCGTTGCGTCGCCTGGAAGAGCGCCACGGACGCAAGTTTAAGCGCGCGTGGGTGTTTGAGGACGCCGTCTTTGGACTTAAGAGCTCTGGCGCTGCGGGCTTTAAACGCGTGGGCATCTATGACCCGCACGGCCGTATGGAGCGCGACGAGGTGCGTGCCAACTGCGACATCTTTATCGACAGCTATGAGGACCTGGACCTGGCCCGCGTGCTTTCGTTTGAGGGCTAGGCGAGGGCCGTGGCTTGCAAAGTATTAGTGGTTTGCGGCTCGCCGGTGTTGGCGAGCGCGGATCTGCTGCGCCACCTGGCAGGGGAGTGCGACCACATCGTAGCCGTAGACCGCGGCCTGGACGCCCTGTTGGGCGCCGGCCTGAGTTGCGACGTCTACGTAGGCGACGCCGATACCGTAAGCGATGAGGGACGCGCCCTGGTCGATGCCGCTGCCGATTTTGAAGTGGAACGCCACAACCCCTACAAGGACTACACCGATCTGGCGTTGGCACTCGATTCCGTCCGCCGCCGCTGGCCAGCCGCCGAAGTGGTAGCAACCTGCGCCACCGGCGGCCGCCCGGACATGGCCCTGTCTGTGTTGGGGCTACTGGCAGGCTATGCGGACGCCCCCGTCTGGATCGAAGAAGACGAAGTGACGGCCAGAATCTTGCACCAGGACGAGACCTGGACCATCGAGGGCGCCGAGGGCAAAACCTTCTCTATCATCGCCATAGCCCTTTGGACGGTCGTAAGCGAACACGGCCTAGAGTGGGAGCTAGACCATAGCCCCCTGGGCCTGTTGGCCGACACGGGCATCTCTAATGTCGTAAGGAAAACGGCCAAGATCCAAGTCCACCAAGGCGTCGCAATCGGTTATTTATACCGTTAGGGTTTTATCGGGACGGTGGGTTAATTGACTGATTTTGCCGAAGTCAAAATCAGTCAATTCAGCCCCGTCCCAGGAAAACCCGTAAGGCAGGGCAACAACCCCAAAAAAAGTCCTTGCATCCCCGAAGATCTTCCCCTATAGTACTACCTCGTCACGGGGGCGTAGCTCAGCTGGGAGAGCGCTTGACTGGCAGTCAAGAGGTCAGGGGTTCGATCCCCCTCGTCTCCACCATCGTGAATGCAAGGCCACTCAACCGAGTGGTCTTTTTATTTTGCCAAATTCTGCCGTCAGCTGCATTTTTGCAAAATTTGCAAATTGCTTTCCTGTTCAAGTTCGCCGTCAGCAGTAGTTGTCGCAAATTTTGCGACAACTACACTCCAAAAAGTTGCGCAATTACCTTCCCGGTTTTGTACAAAGTTTGTTAGCCAAACATGATGGTTTGAGCAATTCACACCGCCAGCGATACAACTCAGGCAGTAATCGTCAACCCACGCACCCCCATAAACCTGCGGCAATGTGTGCAAAACGGCACAATATGCCCCATAACCACGGTAAATAAACGATATGTTGCTCAACACGCCCCAAAACGTATGGGCCACCTGCTGTGCTAGGATAGCTAACGTTACATGGGTTCAACTGTGCTCACGGCGCCAGCAAGTCGCAAAGCGCAGGGTCGATCGGCATCCGGCCGTAACGGCGGTGCCAGAAAGACCACGAGCTCCAATAGCGTCGTCATGCGTATCTCATTGAATGATTTTGTTCTTGTCTATGTGCAAGTTCATTCGATTCGGTATTTCATGACTAATCGCAGCTGTCCTGCAGCTGTTTGCGTGCGGTCCAGTTTTGTTCCCGCTTGACTGGGCTGCACGCAGCCAGCTGGGGACGCGGTCTTTTTTGCGATACACGTCCGCGTCTCTAGCCACTGCACTCATACATACCGTTCACGGTGGGGCAGAGCCACGTGCTTGTCTAACTGGGCTCAGGG
>OLRG01002114.1_pt1 | contig 14641 bp, 12 predicted proteins | sample 1672331 | NCBI WGS metagenome assembly OLRG01 (sample SAMEA3136672, study PRJEB25190) | human gut metagenome
CCGCAAAGAGCTTGCCGAGGAGAGGGAGGGGCCTTTCCGCGTTCGGGTAGCATCCGTGGGACGTCGGCGCAACGCCCCACGCCGACGTCCCTACATCACCTTCGTTGACTCGAGCTTGCGCTCCATCCACTCGGTGAGCGTGAGCGCGGGCCTCCTCAGCCCCAGGCCGATGACGAGCGAGACCACCACGTAGGAGAGCAGCAGCCCCAGCTCCATCCAGAAGTCGTTGCCGTAGAGGCCGAACATGGCCGCGCGCATGGCGTTCTCGGAGTGCACGAAGGGCAGGAAGGGATAGACCGCCTGGAAGCCCTCAGGCAGCATCTGCACCGGGAAGCTGCCGCCGGAGCCGGCCACCTGGATGACCATGAGCAGCACGGCGACGGCCTTGCCCACGTCGCCGAAGGAGGCCGTCAGGGCGTAGATGATGTTGACGAAGACGAAGGACGCCGCCCAGCCGGCCAGCAGGAACAGCAGTGGGTTGGCGCACTGGACCTGCAGGAAGTAGAGGTCGCCCAGCAGAATCAGCGTGGACTGCATGAGCGCCAGGACCACGAAGAAGACGAGGCGTCCCAGGTAGGCCTGGCTGGGCTTGAGGCCCAGGAGCTCCATGCACCTCTCGCTGGGGTTGGCCTTGACCAGGGCGCACAGCACCACGCCGCCGATCCAGATGGCCAGGGTGGTGTAGAAGGGCGCCATGCCGCTGCCGTTGTTGTCCAGCTGGTAGACGGCCGTGCGGTCCACGGTGACGGGGGCCGAGATGAACTCGGCCAGGCTGTCGGGGCCGCTTGCGAGGATGTTCCTCACCTGGGCCACGTCGTCTGAGGCCAGGGCGGCGGAGAGTCTGCCGTGGAGCTCGCCCAGCTTGGCAGCGGCCTCGTCCAGGGACTGGGCGCCGCTGGCAACGCCGGAGGCGGCCTCGGCCACGCTGGAGGCGGCGGAGTCGGCGGTGCCGCGCAGGGAGCTCAGCGTGGCGGAGATGCTGGCGGAGACGCCGTCGGCCTCGCCCGCGGCGGACTCCAGGGTGTCGGCCAGGTTGCCGAGGCTGCCGCGGACGTCCTTCTCGTAGGCGTCCTGGACGCTGCCCAGGGCGTCCTTGGCCGCCTGGACGGAGCCCTGGAGCTGGGCGCGCGCGGCCTCGGCGGTGGCCTTGCCGGCAACCAGGTCGTCGGCGGTCTTGGTCAGCTGGGTGGAGAGCTCGGTCTGGCCGTCGATGGCGTCGCGCACGCTGTCCTTCAGGGCGCCCACGGAGGAGATGAGGGGCTGCAGCACGTCGTGCAGGTAGCTGTCCTCGGGCAGGCTCTCGTCGGCGCCGCGCAGCTTGGTGTCCACGCTATCTAGCTTGTCACGAAGCTCGTTCAGGCTGGTGACGTTGGCGTCCACGGCACCGGCGGCCTGGCGCAGGCCGTCTGCCATCTTGTCGGTCTGGGTGCCGGCCAGCTCGAAGGCATGGTCGATCTGGTCGGAGACGCCCGAGAGACCGGCCGCGCCGTCCGAGAGGGCAGAGTTCACGGCGTCCACGGTCCCGTCGACGGAAGTGCCCAGGCCGCGGACGTCGCCGGCGCTCTGGCGCAGGCCGTTTCCGGCCGCCAGCGTGGCGGAGAGGGAGCCGGTGGAGGCGTCGGCGCCGCTGCCCAGCAGGGTCTGGGTGGAGGCCAGGATGTCCTCGAAGCCGCGCACGCTCGAGGCGGTGTCCTGGAGGCCGCGCTGGGCCTCGTCGATGGCGCCGTCGAGCCTGCCGGCAAGCTCGGTCATGTGCCCGTCGTCCAGGTAGCCCACCAGCTCGTCCAGCACGCCGCCGCCCACGGTGGTGAGCGCGTGTGCGAAGGACTCGTCAATGTCCTGCTGGATGGCGGTGGAGGCCTTGCCGGTCACGATCTTGCCGATGGCGCTCTCCTTGTCGTTCTGGTAGAAGGAGACGCGCGGCGCGCTGGCACTGTCGGCAAAGCCGGAGAGAAGGTCGCGCGTGAAGTTCTCGGGAAAGACCACGGCGGCGTAGTACTTGCCGCTGCGCACGCCCTCGACGGCGTCCTCCTCGCTCGTCACGGTGTAGCCGATGGAGGTGGACTCGCGCAGCTCTGAGGTCATGCGCTCGCCCATGTTGAGGCTCACGGGGATGAGCTCGCTCGCGTACCCGTCGTCGGAGTTTGCGACGGCCACCTTGAGGTTCTTGGTGTTTCCGTAGGGGTCCCAGCTGCCCGCGATGTTGAACCACGCGTAGAAGCAGGGCACCACGATCATGCCGACACAGACCACGAGGCTGATCACGTTGGTGAAGACGCGCCTGGCGTCATAGCGGATGAGCTCCCAGATCTTCCTCATCGGTCCTCACCGCCCTTCTGGCCGTCGCCGTCTTGGGCGCTTGCGCCCTTGTCGGCCGCGGCCCTTCCGGCCATGGTGGGGGCGTCGGACAGCGGGTGTGCCGGGCCGGGCGTGCCGTCCTGCTCGGCCTCGCGGTCGAGCCTGATCTTCTCCAGGGGCGCGAAGGCCATGAACTCCTCCTTGAGCTCGGCGTCCAGCAGGCCGTAGAGCTCCTCGCGGGACATGTCGGCAAGCGTGGTCTTCTGGCCCACGCGACTGTGGAGGTACTCCACCACGATAAGGAAGGTGCAGATGACCACCAGTGAGATGACCCAGACGATCATGAGGCCGAACTTGGCCGGCAGCACGAACATGAGCGCCGTGAGGGCCAGCGGCACGATGATGAGCGCCGCAAAGCCGCGCTTGACGTAGACGGGGTAGCGCAGCTCGAAGTGGGCCACGCGGGCCATAAAGGTGCGCTTGTAGCCGCCGGAGTCCATGAGGGCCTTGACGATGGTGGAGAGGCGGAAGCGCGCGCCCTCCATGTCGGTGCGCTCGGAGATCATGAGGTCCGTCTCGGCAAGGCGGCGGTCAAAGAGCGCGTTGATGTTGAGCAGGTGCCTGCGGGCCGCCACGCCGACCAGAAGCGCCGGGATGAGGAAGACCAGCAGCATGCCGAGGTTCTGAGCGTAGTAGCTGCCGTAGAAGCCGGCGATGGACTCTCGCATGGCATTGATGCCGTAGGTGAAGGGCAGCCAGGGGCGCAGCGCCTGAAAGAACTCCGGCTGCATCTCGATGGGGTAGAGGCCCGAGGCGCCCGGGATCTGCAGCACGACGAGAAGGACGCCCAGCGCCTTGCCGATGTGCTTGAACGCCACGGAGAGCGCGTAGATGAAGAAGACGTAGACGAAGGACTCCACCATGCCGGCGAAGACGAAGGCCACCGGAGAGACGCACTGGATGCCCAGGCAGAGGTCGCCCACGCAGCAGATGATGGCCTGGAGCTGGCCGATGAGGTTGAGCAACAGCCAGCGGCCGAAGAAGCCCTGCCAGGGCTTGAAGTCGCCCACGCCCTCGTCGTCGACCTCGAGCTTGTAGATGGCCACGAGCACGAAGCCGCCCACCCACAGGGCCAGGTTGGTGTAGAACGGCGTGACGTTGCTGCCGTAGTTGGCGACGGGGAAGACAGACTCGGTGACGAGCTGGGCGGGAGAGCCCAGGAAGGTGCCCACGTCCTTGGGGTCAAGGTCCAGGACCGTGCTCACGGCGCCCACGGTCTGCAGGCCCTCGATGGCGGCCACGTCGTTCGCAAGGGACCCCACCTTCTGGCCGGCGTCCCTGACGGAGGAGGCGGCGCCTGCGACGGAGCTCGCGCACTGGGCGAGAATCCCGTCCAGCTGGGAGAGGGTGGCGTCTGCCTGGTCGAGCATGGGGGAGAGGGCGGAGACGCCTCCGGCGAGTTGGCCCGCGCCGGCGGAGACGTCGTCGAGGACGGCGGAGAGGGCGGGCATGGTGGTGCCGGAGACCTGCTGCTGCAGGCCGGAGAGGCTGGAGGCGCCGCCCTGGATGGCGTCGTTCACGCTGTCGGCGAGGCCGCCCACGGTGTCGTTTGCGTCCTTGATGTCGGAGGAGACCTGCTTCAGGGCTCCCACCTTGCCGGCGAGGTCTGCCTGGGTGGCCTTGACCTGGGCGATGGCGTCGTCCAGGGCGGCAAGGGCGTCGGCCTTGCCCGGGGTGCCGTCGGGAAGGGCGTCCACCTTGTTGTAGACGCGGCCGAGGGAGGTGGCGAGGCTCCCCAGGGTGTCGTCGGAGACGGAGCCCACCTGGGAGATGGCGCCGTCGAGCTTGCCCTGGGCCCAGCCGATGCTGCCGGTGACCTGGCCGATGGCGTGGTTGGCGTCGGCGGAGATGCCGGAGAGGGAGCCGGCTCCGCTGCCGAGGGCGCCGGAGAGCTGGGCGGCCAGGCTCGTGGCCTTGGCCCGGGTGTCGGAGAGGGTGCCGAGTGCGTCCGTCAGGCTGCCGGAGACGCGCGTGGCGCTGCCGGAGAGGTCCTGCAGGGTGGCGCGGGCCTGGGCCACGGTGGCGCGGGCGTCGGCGAGGGTGCCCTGGGCGCAAGGACCTTCTCGGCCATTGTGGGCGAGCCGAGGCTGGCCGGGCTTCCCATGATCCTCGAGACGCCCAACGACCTGCAGGGATACGCTGGCGAGATCGCGCTGCTGCGAGGGCTTGCCGCCGAGGGAGATGTCAGATAGTGGGAATCCTCATAGGCCTGGAGCACGTCGGGCACGAGTGGCCCGGCAAGCACGTGCTCAGCGACCAGACGCTCGGCATCAACGAGGGCGAGCGCATCGGCATCGTGGGCAAGAACGGCGACGGCAAGTCAACGCTGCTGGACATCGTGGCCAAGCGCCTGGAGCCCGACGAGGGCTCGGTCACCTGGCGCGGCGGCATCCACGTGGGCTACCTCGGCCAGACCGACCAGCTCGACGATGACGAGACAGTCGGACACGCTGTGGTGGGTCAGACCCCCGACTACGTCTGGGCCTCCGACCCGCGCATCCGCGGCATCGTGGACGAGCTCATAGGGGACCTTGACTGGAACGGCCTGGTGGGCGAGCTCTCCGGTGGCCAGCGCCGCCGCTGCGACCTGGCCCGCCTGCTCGTGGGCACCTGGGACGTCATATGCATGGACGAGCCCACCAACCACCTTGACATGCAGGCCATCGAATGGCTGGCGGACCACCTCAGGGCCCGCTGGCCCCAGGGCCAGGGCGCGCTCCTGATGGTCACGCACGACCGCTGGTTTTTGGACGAGGTCTGCGAGCACATGTGGGAGGTCCACGACCGTGAGGTCACGCCCTTCGAGGGCGGCTACTCAGCCTACATCCAGCAGCGCGTGGAGCGAGACCGCCAAGCCGCCGTCATTGAGGAGCGTCGTCAGAACACCCTGCGCAAGGAGCTCAACTGGCTCGCGCACGGCGCGAAGGCGCGCACGAGCAAGCCGAAGTTCCGCATAGAGGCCGCCCGAGCCCTCATCGCCAATGACCCGCCCCTCAGAAACCCGCTTGAGCTCAAGCGCCTTGCCGTGAGCCGTCTGGGCAAGAAGGTCATCACCATGAAGGACGTCGAGTTCTCCTACCCGGGCGCAAGCGCGCCCGTGGTGGAGGGACTCGACTGGCTCATCGGCCCCGGCGACCGCTATGGCATCCTCGGAGCCAACGGCGCGGGAAAGTCAACGCTGCTCAAGCTCATGACGGGACACCTCCAGCCCACGCGCGGCTCCGTGCAGATAGGCGCCTCGGTCAAGTTCGGCTGGATGAGCCAGCACCTGGACGCGCTCTCCGACAAGGAGGACTGGCGCGTCCTGGAGATCCTCTCCCGCTACAAGCACAGCTACCTCGTGGGCGGCAAGATGCTTTCCCCCACGCAGCTCTGCGAGCGCCTGGGCTTCGAGCAGCGTGAGTTTCAGAACTTCGTGCGCGACCTCTCCGGAGGCCAGAGGCGACGCCTGGCGCTTCTCTGCGTCATCCTTGACGAGCCCAACGTGCTGGTGCTGGACGAGCCCGGCAACGACCTCGACACCGACATGCTCGCAGTCCTAGAGGACCTGCTGGACTCCTGGCCCGGAACGCTTCTGGTGGTGAGCCACGACCGCTACCTCATGGAGCGCGTGACCGACGACCAGTACGCCCTCATTGACGGCCACGTGAGGCACTGCCCCGGCGGCGTTGACGAGTACCTCTCGATTCTGTCCAAGGCAGGCGCCACCGCTACCGGCACGAGGCCTGGCGTCGCCGCTGCCGCGCCGCAGAAGCCCACGCGGCAGCCCTCAGACGGCCTTTCCAACGCCGAGCGGCGCGAGCTCAAGAAGCGCTTTGACGCGGTGACCCGCAAGCTCGACAAGCTCCGGGGCGAGCCCGACCGCCTCCGCGCCAAGATGGCCAGCGCCCCCGCAGACGACTTCGAGAAGCTCATGGCCCTCCAGCAGGAGCTCGACGCCACCCTGGCCCAGACCTCCAACCTCGAGGACGAGTGGCTGGAGCTCTCCGACCGACTCGGCCTCGACTAGCCCCGCAAATTGGGAAGGTGTTCGTTTTTGCGCAAGCGAGGGACAGGGGGGTGAAAGCCTGTCCCTCGCGTTTTCATACCGCTCGCCGGAGGCGGAGCAATCCCAGGCATGCGCGGGGAAGACAATCTCCTAGGGTTCTGCTACCGCTCAGGAGGTTGCCATGCAACAGGCCGACTACGACGTCGCCGTCATCGGGGCGGGCGTCTCTGGCTGCGCAATAGCCCGCGAGCTCTCTCGCCTTGACCTGCGGGCATGCGTCATCGAGGCGGAAGACGACGTCTGCTGCGGCACGTCCCGCGCCAACTCCGCCATCGTCCACGCCGGCTTTGACGCCCAGCCCGGCACACTCATGGCCCGCCTCAACGTCGAGGGCACATCGCTCATGCCGGGCCTCTGCCAAGAGCTTGACGTGGACTTCAGCGCAATAGGCTCCCTGGTGGTCTGCACCGACGAGAAGACCCTGCCCGACCTTCACGCCCTTCTAAAGCGCGGACTCGCAAACGGTGTCCCCGACCTGCGCATCATTGAGCGAGAAGAGCTTCTGGCCATGGAGCCCAACGCATCCGACGCCGCCGTCGCCGCACTCTGGGCCCCCACCGCAGGCATCGTGAACCCATTCCAGCTCACCTGCGCGCTGGCCGAGAGCGCCGCCGCAAACGGCGTCGAGTTCCGCCTTGGCGAGCGGGTTTGCGGGCTCTCGCGTGGCGCGGGCGGCTCCCCGTGGCAAATCTCAACCAACAAAGCCCAGCTCACAGCACACGTGGTGGTCAACGCGGCCGGCGTGCGAGCCGACGAGGTGCACGCCATGGCCAGCGCCACGCCACTTGCCATAACACCTCGCCGCGGGCAGTACTACGTGCTCGACACTTGTGCCGGCACGCACGTCCGGCACACCGTCTTCGCGCTGCCCACGCGCCTGGGGAAAGGCGTCCTCGTGACCCCCACCACGGCCGGAAACCTCCTCGTCGGCCCCACCGCCGAGGACATCGACGACAAGGACGGCGTCGACACCACGGCAGCTGGCCTCGCCGAGGTACGCGAGAAGGCCGCCATCACCGTGAGAGACGTTCCCTTCCGCGAGTGCATCCGCACCTTCTCCGGCCTGCGCGCCCACCGTGAGGAGCATGACTTCCTCATCGGGGAGGCGTCCGACGCTCCAGGCTTCGTGGACTGCGCGGCCATAGAGTCCCCGGGCCTTTCCGCCTCTCCGGCGATCGGGCGCCACGTCGCGGGCATCGTCGCGGGCATTCTGGGCAACCCGTCGCTGCGCGAGGGGTTCATTGCAACCAGAAGGGGCATTCCGGACGTGGCGCACATGCCGCGCGAAGAGTGGGCCGCCCTCGTGCGCGAGCGGCCGGACTACGGTCGCGTTGTCTGCCGCTGCCGCACCGTCACCGAGGGGCAGATCGTCGACGCCATCCGCGCCGTCCCAGGCGCCCGCAGCGTGGACGGCGTGAAGCGCCGCGTTGAGACCGGCATGGGTCGCTGCCAGGGCGGATTCTGCACCCCAAAGATAATGGAACTGCTTGCCAGGGAGGTCCCCGGGCTCGAGGAAGGCTCCGTCACCAAGGACGGCGCCGGCTCGCCCCTTGCCCTCGGCCGGACCAAGGAGGTCGATGCCTCGTGAGACCGATGAGCCGCTACGACGTCATCGTCATCGGCGGAGGTCCGGCGGGCCTTGCCGCCGCCGCATCCGCCCGAAGCCACGGGGCCAATGACGTCCTGGTCATAGAGCGTGCCGAGCGCCTGGGAGGCATCCTCAACCAGTGCATTCACAACGGCTTTGGCCTCATCACCTACGGCGAGGAGCTGACTGGCCCCGAGTACGCCCACCGCGCGGAGCTTGCCGCCCGCGAGGCCGGCGTCGAGGCCCTCCTGGACACCATGGTCCTCTCGGTGGCCAAGGATAGGACCGTGACCTGCGTGGGCCCCGGGGGCCTTCTCGCACTGTCCGCCGGCGCCGTGGTCCTGGCCATGGGCTGCCGCGAGCGCCCCGCGGGAGCGCTCGCCATACCGGGATTCCGTCCCGCGGGCGTCTACACTGCAGGCTGCGCGCAGAGGCTCGTCAACATGGACGGGCTTCTCCCCGGACGCGAGGTCGTCATCCTGGGCTCCGGCGACATCGGCCTCATCATGGCCCGTCGCATGACCCTCGAGGGGGCGCACGTGGCCTGCGTGGCAGAGCTCATGCCCTACTCGGGCGGTCTCAAGAGAAACATCGTGCAGTGCCTTGACGACTTTGACATCCCGCTGCTGCTCTCGCACACCGTGACCCGCATCGAGGGCCGCCGGCGCGTCGAGGCGGTCTGGCTCTCGGAGGTGGGGACGGACGGCCCGTGCCCGGGACCGAGGTCCGCTACCCCTGCGACACGCTGCTGCTCTCCGTGGGACTCCTGCCCGAGAACGAGCTCTCCCGCGAGGCGGGCGTGGCCCTGTCGTCCGTCACTCGCGGCCCCGAGGTCTCGCAGTCGCTGGAGACGAGCGTTTCCGGTGTCTTTGCCTGCGGAAACGTCCTTCACGTCCATGACCTCGTGGACTACGTGACCCAGGAGGCGCAGGCCGCGGGGGCCAGCGCGGCGCGGTTTGCCACGGGAGGGGAGAAGCCCCCCTCTGGCGGCGTATTGTCCGTCACGCCCGCAGGCGCCGTGCGCTACGTGGTGCCCCAGAGGCTTGACCTGGGCGCCCTTCCCCAGGCGGTCACCTTCCGCTTCCGCGTGGGAGCCCCCGTGGACGCCGCCACGGTGAGCGTCGAGGCGGGTGGAAGAACGCTCCTGCGACGCCTTCGGCCCATCATGGTCCCCGGGCAGATGGAGCAGCTGACCATCGGTCGGGAGGATCTTCTCGCCGCTGGGGACTACGGGGTGACCATCAGGGTGGAAGGAGACGGTCGATGAGCGACGTCAGAAGGCTCACGTGCATCCGATGCCCCCGAGGCTGCCAGCTCGAGGCGGTTGTGGAGGGCGGCTCGGTGGCTTCGGTCACGGGCAACGGCTGCCCGCGAGGCGCCGTCTACGCCGCCGACGAGGTCTGCCACCCCATGAGGTGCGTCACCACGACGGTGGTAGTCGACGGCTCGCCCCTGGACGCGGTCGTCTCGGTCCGCACGGCAGGCGACGTCCCGCGCGAGAAGGTCGCTGACGTGGTCAGGGCGCCGAAGTTCACCGCCTTGGCCCGGCGGCGCTCTCGGACGTCCGCCTGACCTCGCCCGTCCACGTGGGTGACCTAGTCCTTGCCGACGTCTGCGGCACTGGCGTTAACGTCGTGGCAACGAGGGAGGCCTGACCCGGCAGGAAGGTGCCCGATGCCATAGAATCGAGCCAAATGATTGGAGCGTGATTCTGGTGTCAACCTTCCTCAACGACAGCCCCGTCTTCGGCCCGGTGAAGAGCCGTCGGCTCGGAGTCTCCCTGGGCGTGAACCTCATGCCCGCAACGGGCAAGATATGCACCTTCGACTGCCTCTACTGCGAGAATGGCCTCAACGCCCAGCGCAGGACGCCCGACGGCTACAACGACGTCCAGACGGTCCTTGATGTCCTGGAGGCCCGCTTGCGCATGATGGCGGGGGAGGGCGTGCTGCCAGACGTGATCACCTTCGCCGGCAACGGCGAGCCCACCGCGAGCCCCGCCTTTCCCGAGGCCATCCGGGGCGCCGTCCGCCTGAGAGACGAGCTGGCCCCTACGGCCAAGATCGCCGTCCTCTCAAACGGCACGCGCGCGGACGTGCCCGAAGTCCACGACGCCCTCATGCTTGTCGATGACAACATCCTCAAGCTTGACACCGTCGACGCCGACTACATCGCACTTCTCGACCGCCCCGTGGGCGCCTACGACGTAGAGCGGCAGGTGGAGGCCTTTGCGTCCTTTGGCGGCCACGTCATCGTCCAGACGATCTTTCTCACCGGCACCGTAGACGGCGTCAGCATGGACAACACCGGCGAGAAGTACGTTGGCCCCTGGCTGGAGGCCCTGCGCCGCATCGGGCCCGAGGCCGTGACCATCTACACCGTCGCCCGTGAGACGCCCGTCTCGGGCCTGGCCAAGGCCGCGCCCGAGGTCCTGGACGCCATCGCCGACCGCGTCCGCGCCCTGGGCATCCGCTGCACGGTGTCGTACTAGGGGAGAGGCGCCAACCCAACGCCACACAATGCGGGCCCCGGAAGCACTCAACCGCCTCCGAGGCCCGCGCTCTTATCGCCGCAAGGGGGCGCTACTCCTCCTCGGAGTCCTCGTCCTCGTCGTCGGCGTCGCCCTCGTCCATGAGGCTCTCGTACATCTCGGAAACGGCGGCAAACTCCTCGTCGTCCTCAATGTCGGCGAGCGAGAAGGTGCCGTCCTCGTGCTCGTTGTAGCCGTAGAGGTAGACGGAGGTCTCATCCTCCTCGGGAGCCAGCGCGACGTACTGCTTCTCCTCGACGTCGAAGACGCCCAGGACCTCGCAGCGCTCGGACGTGCCGTCCTCGTACTCCAGGGTGATGAACTCGGCGGACTCGACGTCCTCCTCGAAGGTGTTCTTGTCCTCGGCCATGGATCCTCCTTGTGTCAGGTTTGTCACGTGGCCATCATGCGCCCACGGACTCGTTTCCGCTCAGTTTACCCTGATTGCAAGCAAAAGATAGCCCCGCCGCCATACGGCCGTGCCGGGCCCGCGCGCGGAAAGGCAAGCCCCATGGACACCATCGACGTCTACGCCCACTACGCAAACGAGGGCGACTATCCTGACCTGGACTATCTTTCCGCAGAGCGCCACCTCTCCGCGGCCCTTCGCTGCCGAACCGTCTGGGCAGGCGAGAAAACCGACCTCTCGCAGTTCGCCGCCCTCCACAGCCTCATCCGGGACGCCTATCCCAACCTCATGAATCACGCCACCTTCGAGCTGGTGGGCCAGTCCGTCCTGCTGACGCTGCCGGGAACCGACTCCTCCCTCGAGCCGGCCATGCTCATTGCCCACCAGGACGTGGTTCCCGTGGTCGCGGGCACCGAGGGGCAGTGGGAGCGTGACCCCTTCTCGGGAAAGATCGACGACGAGTGGATCTGGGGCAGGGGGGCACTGGACATCAAGGACATGCTCGTGGCCGAGCTCGAGGCCGTAGAGCACCTGCTCGCCCGCGGAGAGCGCCCGCGCAGGGGCGTCATCCTGGCCTTCGGCGAGGACGAGGAGGTGGACAGCCACGGGGCCACGGCCCTGGCCGCGCTTCTGGCCAAAAGGGGCGTCCGCGCCGCGTTCCTTCTCGACGAGGGGACGACCACCATGGCGGACGGCGCCGCCTGGGGTGCGCCCGGATGCGTCATCTCGGACGTCTGCCTCAGCCAGAAGGGCTACGCCAACGTGCGCCTCACGGCCCGCGGCCAGGGTGGCCACTCCTCCAACCCCTTTGGCGGGACCTCCCTGGAGCGCCTTTGCCGCGCCGTCGCCCGGCTCTGCGAAACAAAGCCGGCACCGCAGCTCACCGACGTCATCAGGCAGACCTTCAAGACCCTGGCGCCCGCCATCACGGCAGAGCCCCTCTCCTCGCTCTGCGCCGACGTCGACGCAAACGCAGGGGCCATCGCCAGCCTCTGCGCGAGGCGCCGGGAGCTCTTCCCCTTCGTCTGCACCACGGTGGCCCCCAACGTCCTGGAGGGCTCGAGCACGGCGGCAAACGTCATGCCCGCCGACGTCAGCTGCACCGTCAACTTCAGGCTGCTGCCGGGCGTCACGGCAGAGGGCGTCGTCAGGCTCGCGCGCGAGGCCGTGAGCGACCCCGAGGTCGAGGTCGAGCTTCTCCACACAACTCCGGCCGGCAGGCAGGACAGCCCCGAGGGGATGGGCTACGCGGAGCTCAGGGAGGCCATAGGCCACTTTCACCCGGGAGTCGTCGTGGTGCCCTCCATGGTCTGCGGCGGCACCGACTCCGTGCGCTACGAGGGCGTCTGCGGGTCCATCCTGCGCTTCTGCCCCGCGCGCCCCGCGCCCTGCGAGGAGGCCAGGGGCGTCCATGGCGTCAACGAGCGCATCTCCCGCCGCACCTTCCGACAGAGCATCAGGCTACTGGTGAGGCTCCTGGAGAAGACCGTCCTCTAGCCGCGAGGGGCAAAGGGGCGCGCACCCAAGGCGCGCCTCGCCAGTTTCACTTGCGCTAGACTGGGAATCTTGTATCAGTAAGCGATTTTTTCTGCGAGAGGGAACACGTGCCCACAAGAACCGAGCGACTGAGGGAAGCCATCAAGAACATCGCGGACTCTGACGCCGCCGAGCGGCAAAGGCAGGGCCTCCAGGACGTGCCGGTCGGTTCCTCACAGAACCCCTCGACCAAGATTCTCACGGTGGCAAACGTCATCACGTTCTGCCGCCTCGCCCTGACGCTAGTCTTCCTCGCGGTCTTCATCAGGCATGAGCACCGCGTGGCAGCCCTCGCCTGCTATGCTGTGGCGGCCGTCACGGACTTCCTCGACGGCCAGATTGCCCGTCGCACCCAGACGGTCAGCTGGCTCGGCAAGATCATGGACCCGGTGATGGACCGCATCCTGCTTTTCACCGGCGTGCTCGGCCTGCTCTTCAACGACGAGCTTCCCCTCTGGGTGCCCGTCTTCGTCATCGGGCGCGACGTCTACCTGGCCATTGGCGGCGCGGTCTTGCAGCGCTACCGCAAGCGTCCCGTCGACGTGGTCTACATCGGCAAGATCGCCACGGCCCTTCTTATGTTCGGCTTCTGCGACCTGCTGCTGGGCGCGCCCGTAGTCTCCGGCCTCGGGCTGGTCGGGGCGTCTTGGCTGCCGGGCCTCAACGCCGAGTCCGCCGCAGTTGGCATCTTCTTCGTCTATGCGGGCTGCGCCTTCTCATTTGCCACCGCATGCGTCTACACCAAGAAGGGGCTTGAGGTGAGGTCGCTCGCCACAGACGACGCCGCCTAGCCCCGCACCAAGCCCAATGTCGAATCGGAAAGCACCCATGAGTTCCCAGACCTTTGGCCCGCTCTATCGCGAGCACCTTCTGCTCAACGCCGTCTTCGAGGACCCCGAGGACGGAAATCCTCCTCGTCCGGCAACCTACCCGGGCTCAATGCCCCTTTCCTTCGTTCGCGAGGGTGCCTTCCTCGTAGACCTCACCGGCGCCACGTACGCGCTTCTCCACGGCGGGCCGGCCTCACAGCTCGCCGGCGCAGCCTTCTGCGGGCGCACGCTCGGTGTGGGGGAGTGCGCCTTCGAGCCGTCCCTCACCGGGGACGCCTCCGTCAACGCCATCCCGCTCTGCCTTCGCACCGGCGACTCCGAGTACGTCCTTCTTGACCCGACGGACAGGGGCGAGACGCTCGTGGCCTGGCTCGGGTTTCTCGCCAACCTGGAGCAGGACGGATGCGCCCCCTACGCGGGCACCGAGGTCGAGTCCGCCCAGGGCATGCTCGTGCCGCTCCTGCTGTGCGGCGCAAAGGCAAGAGACGTCCTCGCCGACTACGTGAAGTCTCCCTCCGACCTGCCACGGCCCGGGCGCGTGACCCAGATCAAGCTCGACTCCATCCTCTGCGTCGTCGCGGCCGCGCCGCTTCCGCACGCAGGCGTTGACGCCTTCCTGGTCTTTGTCTCTCCGGCGCAGGCCACGATCCTCTGGAGGAGCTTCCTCTCCTTCCAGGAGGTCTCCCCGGCGGGCACCGTCATCCTCGACCAGCTGGTGCGCCAGGGGCTTCCCTGGGGAGAGGCCGCAAGCTCCCTCGGCCGCGTCGAACCCGGCCAAGAGGCGCTTTCCGGCTGGGGCCTCCTCAGGCCCGGCTCCGACTTCATAGGTGCGCGCGCCCTTTCGGGCCAGCGCTAGCACGAAAGGAACGCCATGAAGTATTCGATAAACGCACAGGGCGTGCCCGAGGCCTTTGGCCCCTATTCGCAGGGAACCACCGCCGGCCGGCTGGTCTTTGCCGCCGGGCAGCTGCCTATCGCCGAGGGCCAGACCGACGTCCTGGTGGAGGGTGGCATCACCGAGCAGGCCTCCCGCGTGATCGACCTCTGCGAGAGGCTCGTCTCGGAGGCCGGCTGCTCGCTCTCCGACGTCGCAAGGACAACCGTCTACCTCAGGGACCTCACTGACCTGGACGCCTTCAACGAGGTGTACGCGGAGCGCTTCGGCACGCCCGCGCCCGCACGCTCCGTCGTCGCGGTCGCCGACATTCCTCTCGGCGCGCTCGTGGAGATGGACTGCGTGGCCTGCCGGTAGCGCTATGATGGATACCGACTGAAAACGCGAGGGGAGAACCACATGCAGACCGAAGAGACCAACCAGAACCCCGGCGCCACCGAGATCTTT
>OLRG01002119.1_pt1 | contig 14607 bp, 9 predicted proteins | sample 1672331 | NCBI WGS metagenome assembly OLRG01 (sample SAMEA3136672, study PRJEB25190) | human gut metagenome
GGGAGGCGGTGGGGGCACGTTTCCACCGAAGCCGCCGGGGGGAACATCAACGGCCAAAACACCGGAGCCCAATACCAGAGAGAGGGACAGGGCGATGGCAGAGATGCGGAGCGTATAAGGTCGTTTCATGTCAATTCTTCCTTTCTCATAATTTCCGTCTCTATTCTACAGCGAGGAAACACAATTGTCATGAAAAACCTGCTATGGCTGACGAAATAGAACCGGCAGGATGCATTTGGTAGAACAGAGCATGGAAAAGAAAAAACAAATGCGCAGGCAACCTCTCAAAATGACAGGCTGCCTGCGCGGCAATACTATGTGCTGGGCTCCAAAGACGGCGGTGTATCCTGCGGCTCCGGAGCGGGAGCAGGGGAAGGAAGTACCGGGAAGATCACGGCAGCCTTGAACAGGTCGCCGTCCACGGAGAGAATAAATTCTCCGCCCATGGATTCCGCCAGACTTTTCGCAATAGACAGGCCCAGGCCGCTCCCCTCCGTATGCCGGGAAGAATCCCCACGGACGAACCGTTCCATGAGCTCCTCCGGGGTCACATCCAGAGGATCCCGAGAGATGTTGCGGAAGGTGACAATGGCATGGGTGTCGGCCGTGAGGGTCACATAGAGCCGGGTGCCGGGCATGGCGTATTTTACGGCGTTGCCCAAGAGATTGTCGAGAATGCGCCAGAGCAGACGCCCGTCTGCGGAGATCATGACCGGACTGTCAGGGAGTTTTGGAACAGGTGTGAGCCCGGCTTTTTCCAGCCGTTCGCTATATTCTCCCAAAGCCTGTCCCAGCAGCATGGAGAAGTCCAGCGGCTCGGCATGTACGGCAATGTTGCCCGTAGAGGCTTTGCTGGCCTCGACCAGATCCTCGATGAGCTTTTTCAGCCGGGCGGACTGACGATCCAGCACCTGAAGATATTCCTCAGCGGCGGGGGAACCGGCAGGCTCCTGCTTCAGAAGATCCACATAGCTGACGATGGAGGTCAGCGGCGTTTTGAGGTCGTGGGACACATTGGTGATGAGCTCGGTTTTCAGCCGCTCGGAGCGCATACGGCGATCCACGGCGGTACTGATGCCATCCTGAATGTGGTTGAGGGTCTCGGCGGTGGTTTTGAACTCCAGCACCAGATGATTGGTGGAGACCTTGGTGTTATAGTCTCCGGCAGCGATCCGCTCCGCACCGGACTTCAGCCGCAGAAAGCTCATGCAGACATAGGTGATGATACCACTCACCAGCAGCTTTTCAACGATCCAGAAGAAGTAAAGCATGCCATTGCCCCAGAAGAACAGGCTGAGTCCGATCAGCTCCAGAATACAAAGAAGCAGATAGGCGCCAAGTACCTTCCAGATCAGCGGGAGATGCAGAAATACCGCAACGAGGGCAGAGCGTAATTTGCTCCAAAGGCGCTTTAGTCCCCGCAGCAGCCGCGCGCACAGAGTGTTGGAGAGCAGCGTATGGGTCTTGACTCGAACGCATAGAGAGGGGAGCAGATAGGTGACGGTCAGAGCCAGCAATGCCGCGGCGGCACCCAGTTCGATCAGAGAGACGGTAGAATACAGAAGCCCCAGATCTGCCAGAGAAATGCCTATCAGGAATGCGAATACCAGCGGAGCCAGTATCAGTTCGCCGGGGATCCTGTGAATGGGATTCAGTACGGCATCGTCATTTCCACTGACACGCCCTACACTGCAGCACAGCAGGATCAGGAAAAACAACCCCAACAGCAGGAAGCCGATTGCAAGACCGCAGCACAGAAAGCGGTAGGGGTAAAGCGCAGAGCAGAAGTTAAAGATCTTCCAATAGGTATCCTGGTAGGGAAGCGCGCTGAGCAGATAGCAGGTGATGACGTAGTTGGAATCTACAGAAGTATAGATCTCCGTAGTATCATCGGACCAGTAGAAAAGCCCATAGTCGGATTGATAATTGTAGTGAGAGCCGTTATAGGTAAAGCCAAGGTCCTTTGCAAGTGGGTCAAGCTCCTCAATGCCGGAGATCTCCTGCGTGGCGGAGGTTTTGAGCACGGAGAAGGAATCGTCATCCTCGCTGTAGGAGTACAGCTGACCATCGCAGTAAAATAGCTGGCTGGTCACGGTATAGATATCCCGGGGGCTTGCCTGCGAGGTGGAATAATAGAAGGGCTGGGATAAAACGGCGTTGGCATCTTCACCGTCATAGGTGGAGAGCACGACATCGCCGGTGGCGGAATCGGTGATCGTCCAGAGCAAATTGGAATTCTGACCAGTGTAGATGGAGCCGGTGTAGTAGGAGACCCAGGGATGGGATGGATCGCTGGGGTCAAAGTAGCCGTGCATAATGAGATCCACATCTCGATCCAGTCGGTCTGCGATCATACTGTTGTAGAGTTCTGTTTGGCTGGAAAAACCGCCGGAAAGGGCAACATTCATGGAAATAAGCCCAAAGAAAATACCCACGGCCAGACACAGCACACATAAAACGGAACCGATCACCTTAACGCTGGTTTTCTTGAGGAATGTAGGCATTCGAAAATCACTCCGATCAATCTGAGACAAACTTATAGCCCTGGCCCCATACCACCTTCAGGCAGCGGGGATTGGCCGGATCTATCTCAATTTTTTCTCGCAGGTGGCGGATATGTACAGCTACAGTGCCTTCGGCGCCCAGCGGCGCCTCGTTCCAGACCTGACGGTAGATCTCTGACATGGAGAACACCTGCCCCGGATGGGTGAGAAACAGCTTGAGGATCTCATACTCCGTGGGGGTCAGGCTGATGGGGTCTCCGTCTACCGTGACTGTTTTGGAACGGTCATCCATGGCAACAGGGCCACAATGGAGCTCCATGCTGGGGGCCACAGCGGCACCCAGCTGAAGATACCGGCGCAGCTGAGACTTTACCCGGGCCAGCACTTCCATGGGATTAAAGGGCTTTGTGATATAATCATCTGCGCCTACGTCCAGCCCCAGCACCTTGTCGGTATCTTCTCCCTTGGCCGTCAGGAGAATGACAGGGACATTGCTGGTCTTTCGGAGCTTGGACAGAACGGTGATCCCATCCATCACCGGCATCATGATATCCAGCAGCACAAGGCCGATCCCGCCCTTGACCACAGCGTCCAGAGCCTCCTGCCCGTTGGAGCAGAGCACGGTCTCATAGCCCTGCGCACTGAGATAGATATTCAGGGCATTGCGGATATCCGTTTCATCGTCACAGATGAGTATTTTATACATATCTCTTCACACCTTCCAAGTCATAGTTTAACAAATAGAGGATTAAAAACAAAGAGGACGTCTCTTTAAGAAACCGTTAAGATGCGGGATAGAAGAAAAGCGCCGCAGACTGCGGCGCTTTTGCTGCTGTTTATTCGGCACTTGCCAGCGCCTCACCGACACGGAAAATATCACCTGCGCCAATGGTGAGGATCAAATCACCGGGAGCGGCAATCTCCTTGAGACGCTGGGTGATCTCATCAAAGGTCTTGTAGTATTCCGCACCCGGGATCTGATCAGCCAGATCTTTGGAGGAGATCCCATAGGTATTTGTCTCACGGGCGGCGTAGATCTCCGCCAGAATGGTAAGATCGGGGCGGCAGAGCTGCTCCACAAACTCGGGAAACAGAGCCTTGGTACGGGAGTAGGTGTGGGGCTGGAATACCACAATGGTGCGGCTGTAGCCCCGTTCCGGCACGGCATCCAGCGTGGCCTTCAGCTCGCCGGGATGATGGGCATAGTCGTCATAGATGTCTGCACCGTTGTAAACGCCCTTGAACTCCATGCGGCGGGCAGCGCCGGTAAAGGAGACGAGACCCTTGGTCACGGCATCCGGCTCAATGCCCAGCGCCCATGCGGCGGCAATGGCAGCCAGTGCATCCATGCAGTTGTGGCGGCCCAGTACCCGCAGATCCACGTGGGTATAGAAGGAACCCTTGCACATGACATCAAAGCTGGAATGACCGCGCTCGAAGTGAACCGGATAGACGTCCATATCCGGGGTCAGACCGAAGGTAATGAGTCGGCGGTCAATGCCCTTCAGCGCATCCATGGTGTTTTTATCCATGCCATTGGCGATGACGATGCCGCGATCCGCAGGGGTCAGCTCCGCAAACTGCCGGAAGGAGAGCTTGATGTCCTCCAGATCCTTGAAGAAGTCCAGATGATCGGCATCAATATCCAGAATCACGGCAATGGTGGGGGTGAAGTTCAGGAAGGAATTGCAGTACTCGCAGGACTCCATAATGATGGTGTCGCCATGGCCCACCCGGTGGCCTGCGTCCAAAAGATTCAGATAGCCGCCGATCATGACCGTAGGGTCGATGCCTGCCTCCATGGCGATATGGGTCATCATGGATGTGGCGGTGGTTTTGCCGTGGGTGCCGGAGAAGCAGACGGCGTTTTTATAAGCAGTCATGATGTAGCCCCAGGACTGGGCACGTTCAAATACAGGGATACCCTGCTGTGCGGCAGCAACAATTTCGGGGTTCTCGTCGTGGACAGCGGCAGTGCGGATGATGCAGTCTGCCCCCTGAATGTTTTCGGCTCTGTGGCCGATGGCAACGGGGATCCCCGTCTCTTCCAGATGGTCAGTGGTTTTGCTCTGATTCATGTCAGAGCCGGTGACTTGGATACCCATGCCGTGAAGCACCATGCCAAGCGCACACATGGATACGCCGCCGATGCCGATGAGATGGACATGCTTTCCGGGCTTCAGGAACGAAGCCATTTCCGAAGTGGAATGATGAAGCAAAATTGGTTCCTCCTACATAAGAAGCTGCAAGCAGCTTCGAAAAAGTCTTTTGGAAAACCGGCGCATCAGAGGCCGGATCCTTTTCTGTCCTCCCCATTATAATACACCGGCGAGGGTTTCACAAGGGGGAGTTTCAGGGAAGGGGCGTGCATGGAAAACGCCCCCGGAGTCCCGGGGGCGCAATGGTTAGCCGGTGTGGGTCTTATCAACACTTCTGGAGAAGGTGACGCCGTCCTTGTGGAGCACGATATCCAAAGAGGCACGATCACCGCGCATATAGGTCTGGGTGAACTCGTAGCACTCGCCGCTCTCCGTGCGGGTCTGCCGCTGGACAAAGAAGCCTGCGCTGCCGGCACGGCAATGGAGCAGCTCTGCATCGGATTTGCTGAACTTCACTGCTTCATAGGAATCCACAGCCGTGTAGGGGATAACGCCTACATCATAGAGCAGGGAATAGAAGGAGTGGGTGGTCAGCAGTTCAGGTGTCAGGTTGGGGTAGATATACTGGGGATAGAAGGAGGTTTCCAGCATCAGCGGCTCCCCGTTGACCTTGCGGATGCGGGTGAACTTATAGACCTTGGTGTCACTGCTGCGGAGCTCCAGCATCTTTACAATATCCGGTGTGGGGGTAATGACGGTAAACTCGATCAAGTCAGAGGAAGGCGTCAGTCCCATGGCGGTCATTTCCGCAGTGAAGGAGTATACCCGCTCGGTCTTCCGGTGTACCTTAGGCTCTGCCACAAAGGTGCCCTTGCCCTGACGGCGAACCACAAGTCCCTCGGATTCCAATGCGCCGATGGCCTGACGGACTGTGGAGCGGGAGATGGAAAGAGCCTTGCACAGCTCAGACTCAGAGGGGAGCAGATCCCCAGGCACCAAGATACCAGCGGAGATGTGCCGCTTGATAATGGCAACCAGCTGGTTATAAAGAGGTACATCGCTGTCCAGAGACAGCTTCGCATTTAGAATCAGACTATTGGTAGAGTTCATGTTATATCACCTAAAATTTGGAATACTTGGAGCGGTATTCACATTCTTTTTCTAATTAGTATAGCAAAAAAAACGAAAAATTCAAGGGTAAAGCAGGAAAAAGACGAATCATTTTGCGTGGAGCAAAACAATCCGTCGTCCTGAGCGGCTTCCCAACAACCGACTGCCTGGCTACGACTCAGGGAGGTGACCTGAACAGACAGCCGGATCGGAAGCACTGCATAAATGGAAGCATCGGGTGACACTCCGATGGTACCATTTGTTACAAAACGTATCATACGTTTTGCTATGCCCCTATTCTATTACAAATTCCGCGCCATGTCAAGGGGCAAAAGAGAAATTCTGCAAGTTTTTTGTATAGAGGTGCAAAATTATAAGGAATATAGATAGTACATGCATAAAACAGCCCTGAAAATTGGGAAAGTGCCGATAAAATCATGAATTTTGCAGGATTTGCGTACTTTTTGGGGGCGGAGGCAAAAAAGCACCGGGGACAAGCTGTCCCCGGTGCGAATGAATGCTAAGATTACTGATTCTGCTGGCGCTTGGTGAGATCCTGATACTTCTCGGCGGCGAACTCCTCTGCTTCTGCAAAGAGCTCCTTTGCGCGATCCGGGAAGCTCTTGGCCAGAGAGCTGTAACGGCTCTCAGACATGATATAGTCGTTGTAGCGATCCGTCGGCTCCTTGGAATCCAGCGTGAAGGGCTTCTCCTTCTCGGGATTGAACCGGAACAGATGCCAGTAGCCGGCCTTGACCGCACGCTCCATGGTCTCCATGGCCTTGCCCATGCCTGCCTTTGCGTGGTGATTGATGCAGGGGGCGTAGGCAATGATCAGGGAGGGGCCATCGTAGGCCTCGGCCTCCATGATGGCATTCAGGGTCTGCTGGTAGTCAGCGCCCATGGCGATCTGCGCCACATAGACATAGCCGTAGGTCATGGCGATCTGTGCCAGATCCTTCTTCTTCACGGCCTTGCCGGCAGCGGCGAACTCAGCAACAGCGCCGATGGGGGTCGCCTTAGAGGCCTGTCCGCCGGTGTTGGAGTAAACCTCGGTGTCCAGCACAAAGATGTTGACGTTCTGGTTCTGCGCCAATACATGGTCGAGACCGCCGTAGCCGATATCGTAGGCCCAGCCGTCGCCGCCGAAGATCCACTGAGAAGGCTTCACCAGCATGTCGGTCATCTGCGCAATTTCGCCCAGTGCGGGGACAGCGTCCTGATACTTCTTGATCTCTGCCTCGAAGTCCGCAGAGGGGATCCGGGAGCCCTCGCCCTCGTTGCTGGCGGCCAGCCATGTCTCGGCGGCAGCCTTCAGATCGGCGGGGAGTTCTTCCCTTACAAGCTCAGCGACCAGACCCTGAAGCTTTGCACGGCGCTGCTGGGAGCCCAGCATCATGCCGTAGCCAAATTCGGCGTTATCCTCAAACAGGGAGTTTGCCCAAGCGGGACCCTTGCCGCACTTGTTGACGGTGTAGGGAATAGAAGGTGCGCTGGCGCCCCAGATGGAGGAGCAGCCGGTGGCGTTGGCGATGACCATACGGTCACCAAAGAGCTGCGTAATCAGCTTGACATAAGGCGTTTCGCCGCAGCCTGCGCAGGCGCCGGAGAACTCGAACAGCGGCGTCTTGAACTGAGAGCCCTTGACGGTGCTGGCCTTGAAGGGAACGGGCTTTTCCGCAACCTTCTTGGTAGCGTACTCAAAGACAGGCTCATCACCCATGGCCTCGGCGAGAGGCTTGGAGGTCAGCGCTTTGTTCTTGGCGGGGCAGACGTTGATGCAGGAGCCGCAGCCGGTGCAGTCCATGGGGGAGATGGCAATGGAGAAATGCATGCCATCGGTGCCCTTGCCCAGCATCTTGGTGGACTTGGTGCCCTCGGGTGCGTTCTTCAGCTCCTCGTCATTCATGACGAAGGGACGAATCACGGCATGGGGGCAGACGTAAGAGCAGCGGTTGCACTGGATGCAGTTCTCAGGCAGCCATACGGGAACCTCTACCGCAATGCCGCGCTTTTCAAAGGCGGCAGTGCCGGAGGGCAGGGAGCCGTCCGCCTGCGGCATCAGCTTGGAGACAGGAATCTCATCGCCGCGCTGTGCGTTGGCGGGAATCAGCACGTCCTTTACAAAGGTGTCGAGAACCTTGTTGCCGGAAGCGGCAGGCAGTGCCTCTACGCCGCCCTCGGTGGTGGTGGCCCAATCGACGGGGATATCCAGCTTGACGATACCGGTGAGACCGGCGTCAACTGCATTCTTGTTCTTGTTTACAACCTCATCCCCCAGCTTGCCGTAAGAGGTCTGGCAGGCTTCCTTCATATAGCGAACCGCATCGTCAATGGGGATGATGTTTGCCAGCTTAAAGAAGGCGGACATAAGTACCATGTTGTACTTGGTGCCGAGCCCCAGCTCCTTGCCGATCTTAACGGCATCGATGGTGTAGACGTTCACGTGGTTTTTGGCAATGTACTGCTTTGCTTCAACAGGAAGCACCTCGCCAAGCTCTTCAACATCGTAGGAACAGTTGATCAGGAAGGTTCCGCCGGGCTTACAATCCTGTGCCATGGGATACTTCTCCAGATAGGAGGCATTATGGCAGGCAACAAAGTCGGAAGCGGTGACATAATAGCTGGAGCGGATGGGCTCAGGGCCAAACCGCAGATGGGAGATGGTGACGCCGCCGGACTTCTTGGAGTCATACTGGAAGTAGGCCTGTGCGTTAAGGTCGGTGTTGTCACCGATGATCTTGATGGAGTTCTTGTTGGCGCCAACGGTGCCGTCAGAGCCGAGACCCCAGAATTTACATGCGGTGTTGCCCTTGGCCTGACAGTCGGTATTGTCGGTGATGGGCAGGCTCAGGTGGGTCACGTCATCGTTGATGCCCAAGGTAAAGGGAGCCTGCGGCTTGTCCTTCATGAGGTTCAGATAAGCGGAGATCAGGCAGCCGGTGCCCACGTCCTTGGAGCCGAGGCCGTAACGGCCGCCGATAACGGGAACAGAGCCGAACTTGGAGCCGGCCAGTGCAGTGACCACATCCAGATACAGCGGCTCGCCCAGAGCGCCTGGCTCCTTGCAGCGATCCAGAACGGCAATGCCCTTTACGGTTTCGGGCAGAACATTGATCAGATACTCGGGACAGAAGGGGCGGTACAGATGTACATTCACCATGCCGACCTTCTTGCCGGTGGAGTTCAAATAATCGCAGACTTCCATCAGGGCGTCACAGGAGGAGCCCATGGAGATCACGACGTACTCGGCATCGGGAGCGCCATAGTAGTTGAAGGGCTGGTAGTTGGTGCCCAGCTTTTCGTTGACCTTGTTCATATACTTGACCACGACGCCGGGGATCTCATTATAATGCGTATTGCAGGCTTCACGGGTCTGGAAGAAGATATCGGGGTTCTGTGCAGAGCCCTTGATATGGGGATGGTTGGGGTTCAATGCGGCATTCCGGAAGGCCTGAACCTTCTCCTTGTCCAGCATTTCGTCCAGATCCGCATAGTCCCATACGCCGATCTTCTGGATCTCATGGGAGGTGCGGAAGCCGTCGAAGAAGTGCAGGAAGGCGGCGGAGCCTTCAATGGCCGCAAGATGTGCAACCGCAGCCAGATCCATGACCTCCTGCGGGTTAGAGGATGCCAGCATGGCAAAGCCGGTGCCGCGGCATGCCATTACGTCGCTGTGATCGCCGAAGATGGACAGGGCGTGGGTGGCAAGGGCACGGGCGGATACATGCATGACGCAGGGAAGATTCTCTGCAGCGATTTTATACATGTTGGGGATCATCAGGAGCAGACCCTGAGATGCGGTAAAGGTTGTAGTCAGCGCGCCGGACATCAGGCTTCCGTGTACAGCGCCGGCGGCGCCGCCCTCGGACTGCATTTCGGCGACTTTTACCGTCTGACCGAAGAGATTCTTCCGGCCTGCGGCAGCCCACTCGTCAATATGCTCTGCCATGACAGAGGAGGGGGTGATGGGATAAATTGCGGCAACATCGGTAAACGCATAGGCCACATGTGCGGCGGCATTATTGCCGTCCATGGTTTTCAGCTTTCTAGCCAAAGTAATTCCTCCTTGAATCGTTTGGGCGTGAATATTTATTCTTTCGCCCGCCGTGAGAATATGTGTCACGATATCCTCACTCGCAGCTCCTTCATTGTACCATAAAACCGGGGAGAATGTAAATCTTCTGCAAGATATTTATGAAACTTTGCAGAAAGTCACAATGAAACACGCTAAAGTGTTGGAATGCCATGTGATGTTGCATAAAATAATTGTTTGAAATTTCACAATGAATGCGATAAAATGAAAACAGAAATGGAAAAATCTCCTGCCTCATATGAGACGTTCGTACCAGCTTTTTACACAGCAAAACAGCAGGGAGTATTATGAATATTCCTACTGCGGAAGGGGGAAATATACGTGGTTTTGCATCTGAGATCCATGGGACTGTCGGGGATAGCAGGCTATCTTGTGGAGGTGGAATGCTGCATTGCTTCGGGGCTTCCGGGATTTGATATTGTAGGACTTCCGGATGCGGCGGTAAAGGAATCCAGAGAGCGTGTCCGGGCGGCCATTACCAGTACGGGGTTTAAGTTCCCCACAACACGCATCACCATCAATTTGGCCCCGGCGGGCACAAAAAAATCCGGTACGGTCTACGACCTGCCGATTCTTCTTGGCATTCTGGCTGCGGCAGGACAGCTGCGGCTGCCCGGGGATAACTGGGCCTTTCTGGGGGAACTCAGCATGAGCGGGGAGCTCCGGGGCGTATCCGGTGTGCTGCCTATGGTACTTTCCGCAAAAAAAGCGGGGATCGATACCATTGTGGTGCCAGAGGAGAATGGCCCTGAGGCAACGCTGGCAGGGGATATTACGGTCTATGCTCCCAAAACCGTGGGACAGCTCTGCGACCATCTGACGGGGATCCATACCATGGAGCCGGTAGCACCATGGATTCCGGAGAAGCACCCGGAAAAGCTTCTGGATTTTGCGGATGTGAAGGGGCAGGAGAATGTAAAGCGTGCGCTGGAAATTGCAGCGGCAGGCTCCCACAATATTCTGATGGTGGGGCCGCCGGGCGCAGGAAAGAGCATGCTGGCAAAACGGCTCCCGTCCATTCTGCCGGATATGTCCCGGGAAGAATCGCTGGAGGTCAGCCAAATCTATTCAGTGATGGGACTGCTGACCCGTCAGCAGCCGCTGGTGACATCGCGCCCCTTCCGCTCTCCTCATCATACGGTATCTCCGGCGGGGCTGGCGGGGGGCGGCTCTACGCCGAAGCCCGGTGAGATCAGCCTTGCCCACAATGGGATCCTGTTTCTCGATGAGCTGCCGGAATTCTCAAAGGAAGCGCTGGAAATCATGCGGCAGCCTCTGGAGGACGGCAAGGTGACGATTTCGAGGGTCAGCGGCTCCTGCTCCTATCCCAGCCGGTTTATGCTGGTGTGCGCCATGAATCCCTGCAAGTGCGGATGGTATGGGCACCCCTCGGGGCGGTGCAGCTGTACCCAGCGGTCTGTGGAGCAGTATCTTTCCCGGCTGTCCGGGCCACTGCTGGATCGGATCGATATGATCGTAGAGGTGCCCGCAGTGGAATTTGAGTCCCTTGCGTCCAGAGCGCCGGGGGAATCCTCGGCGGCAATAAAAGAGCGGGTGGATGCGGCGAGACAGCGGCAGCTCCTGCGCTTTCGAGAGGACAAAATCTCCTGCAATGCGGCAATGCCCCCAGCCGGGGTACAGAAATACTGCCGGCTGGATGAGACCTGCACGGGCCTCATGAAAATGGCCTTTGAGTCCATGAATTTAACGGCCAGAAGCTATGACCGGATCCTGCGCGTGGCCCGTACCATTGCGGATCTGGCGGACAGCACGGAGATCCAGCCGGAGCATCTGGCGGAGGCGATCCAGTACCGGACATACCAGCTGGGGAGGAACTGAAATGAAGGTAAAGCGCTCGGGCTTTGTGTACTCGCTCTATCGAAAGAATATTTTACATTTGTGGCTCCTGACGGTACTGCTGCTGGCAATTGTGGGCTTTCTGCTGATCCATCATCAGGGGGCAAGCTATCTGATGAATTACCTGGTCTATCGAAGCGAGCCCAATGTGGAAGCCTTGACGGCCTATACCGAACGGGATATGCTGGATCGGGATACCGTCCTTTCCGATATTCAGAAAAATGGAGGAGAAGATGCGCTGCTGCGGCAGCGGCCCAGCTGCTTCTTTCGTCCAAATCTCTATCAGGAAGGGAGCCGCTATCGCTTTTCAATTCCCATAGATCGAGAAAAATTGACGGATACGGGAATCTACTATGACAATCTGGCCAATGTCTATACCGGGATCCCCACAGACGGGGGTGCGGCGGAGGTGCTGAAGGAAAGGATCCCCAAGGACAACTATGTGACAGACCACCTATATTTTTATGAATATGGCGGCGTCCGGTATCTGCTGGTCATGGACTATGAGACAGACTGGAAGGAAAAAATGCGGGTAACATTTGCGCCGCTGGGCGTCTATGCATTGTATATGGTCTATGATCTCTATCAGACCGGGGAGACGGCGCCGCTTTGCAACTACTTTATTGACTGCCGGGGCACGCCGGTGGATCCGGAGGATGAAATATTTAAGGATCTCTGCATGATCTCACCATTTGCGCTGGCAGCGCTGGTGGCGGCGATTTTGCTGACGGTGTTCCCGGGGCTTCATCCCACCTATCGCCAGCTGTCCAAGTACGGGAGAACAGTGCAAAAGGCAGCGGAAAAGGTAGATGCGGATTATGAGGAATACGGCATAGAATGCGAGGATAAAAAGACCATTTACCTCAATGACTGGCTGGTGAAGAAATCCTGCTTCAAAAACGGGATCGAGAAGAATTATAAGAAACAGAGAAATTGAATATCACGGGATGGAGGCAGTGCTGATCAATTCGGCACTGCCTCTTTTTACAAATATCTTACATTATGACGTATCTGGGCTTTACAGGGCCGTGCTAGAATATCAAACCAATGTGCCGGGGATCCCCGGGAAAACAGACAATATTACGGTGACGTCTGTGGTGGGGAGATTTCTGAAGCACAGCCGGATCTACTGCTTTGGGGCAGAAACAGATTGCCGGATGTATATCTCTTCTGCGGATATGATGACCCGTAATCAGGCGCGGCGGCTGACACAATGGCTCCGGAGGGGGCAGAAACAGAAAAAATCCCTTTGACAAATAAAATAAGATTGAGTAAAATAAAAAAGACGAGTGGCAGTAACTGCGTAAATCCAGTTGCGGCCCCTCGTTTATTTTTATAGGGCAAAAAAGCGTGTAGTCTATGCGGACGTAAATCCAGCGAAAGACTGCGCGCTTTTTCTGCGTCTTGGAGGTATAAAACTATGGGGGAAAAATCCAATATGTTCCTGGAAACAGAACCGGTGGGGCGGCTCATGGGGCGGTACGCGGTGCCCTGTGTGATCTCTCTGGTGGTAGCGGCGCTCTACAATGTGGTAGACCAGATCTTTATTGCCAATGCATCGTATCTTGGCTCCTATGGCAATGCGGCCAATACGGTGGTATTTCCGCTGACGGTGGTGGCACTGGCGATTGCGGTGCTCATTGGCGATGGGTGCTGCGCTTTTGTAAGTATCAGCCTGGGAGCGGGCAGGCAGGAGGATGCGCACCGGAGCATCGGCAATGCCATCCTCCTATGTGTGCTGCTGAGCGTGATCCTGACGGCGGTGTACCTGATCTCTATGGAGCCAATTCTCACGCTGTTTGGCGGGAACGTCAATCCGGAGACCCATGCCTGCGCCAAAGAGTATTTCTTCTGGATCGCGCTGGGCGTGCCCTTTTATATGTTTGGGCAGGCCATGAATCCAATCATCCGCTCCGATGGAAGCCCACGGTTTGCCATGGCGGCAACGCTGGCCGGCGCACTGACTAATGTGATTCTGGATCCGATCTTTATTTATCCCCTGCACATGGGGATGATGGGAGCGGCTGTGGCAACGGTATTGGGTCAGATCCTGACGGCGGCACTCAGCATCTGGTATCTGTTCCATATGAAGGCGGTAAAACTGTGCCGGGGCAGCTTTGGCATGTGGGGCGGCCTGATGAAGCAGTTCCTGACGCTGGGGATCACCAGCTTTCTTGCACAGATCGCACTGGTACTCTCCATGGCGGCGTTCCAGAACATGTGTACCAAATACGGGGCAAGGGATCCGATTTTCGGTCAGGCGGAGTATTCTCAGATCCCGTTGGCGGTCATGGGCATCGTGATGAAGTTCTACCAGATTGCGATCTCCATTTCCATCGGCATGGCAGCGGGCTGCATTCCCGTGGTAGGGTATAACGTCGGTGCGGGGCGGAAAGACCGTGCCAAAAAGCTTTTTACCTATCTTCTGACATGGGAGATGGTCATTGGACTCATTGCACTGGTCATTGTAGAGGTATTCCCTCGGCAGCTCATCGGAATCTTTGGAGCGGCCAATGAGAGCAGCTATTATACGGAATTTGCGGTGCGCAGCTTCCGCATCTATCTGTGCCTGATCTTCCTGTCTATGGTGAACAAGGGAACCTTTATTTATTTGCAGGCCATGGGGAAAGCCTTGGAGTCCACACTGATTTCCCTGACCCGTGAGGTGATTTTCGGCGTGTCCCTGCCCATTATCCTTCCAATATTCTTTGGTCTGGACGGCTTGCTCTACTCCTTCCCGCTGGCAGATATCCTGACATTCTTCTTTGCGCTGTTTATTATTATCCGCACCTACCGGCAGCTTTCTGGGACGGAGCCGAAAAATGCGGCGGCCCAATCCGGTGATTGCAAAAGAACCTGAAATCGTGAAGGCGACTGCGCAGTATGGCGTAACTATTCATGCCTCCGTTGAAAAGGACAACATATTTGCCTGCCAGTTCCA
>OLRG01002140.1_pt1 | contig 14481 bp, 10 predicted proteins | sample 1672331 | NCBI WGS metagenome assembly OLRG01 (sample SAMEA3136672, study PRJEB25190) | human gut metagenome
CCCTTTTTGAAAATCAAAACCATCAAGAACTTGCATCTTTTTTGTGAACTTGTGCATGAGATAATTGCATTCAAAGAGGTTTTCGTGTATAATAGAATGGAAGTCATGATTAGCGGATGACTAAAGGGGTGCGTATCATGGGAATCAGCTACAAAAAACTTTGGATGCTCCTGATAGAACGAGACATAAAGAAGTCCACCTTCCGGCAAGAGCTTAACCTTGCATCCGGAACATGGACGAAACTGAATAAGGGGGAAGAAGTGTCCCTCTCTATTTTGCTGCGCATCTGCGGCTATTTGAATTGTGACATTGGAGATATTTGTGAGGCTGTGCGGACGGACAACTGATAGGTCCTTTTTCCGTGCGGCTTTTTTATATACCAGTGGAGACGAATTAAATGTTTGTGCGTAGCAGGACTGTTACAAAAAAAGGAGGATAACAGATGGACATTGGCGTAACGATAAGCAAAGTCCGAAAAGAATACAGAGAATACTTACGGGAAACTCACCCGGACTGGGCTGACACGACTATCAGCACCCATGTTTCCGATGCGTTCTATCTGTATCAAAACACTATTGCGCTGTCCTTCTGGAAGTGTTTTGAAAGTGATGCCTCTATGGAGAAAGCGAAAGGCGAAATCTTCGACTACCTAAAACAAGAAGTAATGTCTGATCGAGCAGACGAACGCACTGCACAGTATTATAGAGATTTGAAGCGGCTGAAAGAATTTATTGATTCTAAGGGCGGCGTCAAGACGTATATCGGTTATGAATATGACTGCGAAGTCATTGTCTACAAATATGCTAAAATGGTTTATGATGGCACAATGGAGATGGACGCTGCTGTAAAAGCCATGTGTCAGGAGGTCCCGTGCTTTGGAGAAACCTCGCACAAGCTGACGATCATGCTCTTTGCGTCCATGATGAAGGGCATAAAATACACTCGCAGGTCCAACACTGAAACTACGGTTTACTTCATCGTCCACATTGGGAAAGACTACGGACAGGAGCAAATGGTCAATGCTCTAAAAGCCACTCAGGAGAACATTAAATATTACTACGAGCAAACCGGCAACAAGTCTAACAGCATTCGTAGAGGATGCAAAAAGATCGTCGAAGAGAACAACATTGATATATCCTTCGACGATGAAATCTTTGATGGAATCATTCCGAAGGAGAACACAGATACAGCTCTTTCATCCGACGCTACTGCAACACACTATTGGCTGTACGCAGCGGGTGATGGCTCCGCAAATTGGGAGAATGATTATGCCGAAGGGATTATGGCTATCGGCTGGTCTGACCTTGGCGATCTAATGGAATATAGCTCCAAGGAAGAAATGCGGGCAAAGATGAAAGAGGTCTACGGGGATACTGGCTCATATAAGAATCAGGTTCTTGCTACATGGCAATTTGCAAACGAGCTGAAACCCGGTGATGTCGTCTTTGTTAAAAAAGGCAGAAAACAGATCCTCGGTCGCGGGTTGGTCGAAGGCGAATATGTTTTTGATCCTGAACGCGGTCAATATGCCAATACCCGAAAGGTACGCTGGACAGATAAGGGCGAGTGGGAATTATCAGATCAGGGTGCTATCAAAACGTTGACGGATATTACGTCCTACACAGATTACGTCAAGAAGCTGCAAAACATAATTGACGGAGACAAGCACGAAGACAGCTTCGACGATGCCGCTGACGAGGAAATCACTTTCGAGCCATACACCGCTGATGATTTTCTGACTGATGTGTATATGGACGAAGATCGGTATAAGGTTCTCAAGTCGCTGCTTCTAACCAAAAAGAATGTAATTCTGCAAGGCGCACCGGGCGTGGGAAAAACCTTCGCAGCAAAGAGACTGGCATTTTCTATCATGGGAGAAAAGGACACCAACCGTGTGAAAATGGTTCAGTTTCATCAGAGTTATAGCTATGAAGATTTCATCATGGGTTTCCGCCCGACGGAGACAGGATTTGAACTGCGAAAGGGCGTATTCTACGAGTTTTGCAGACAAGCGGCTGAGGATGATCGTCCATACTTTTTCATTATCGACGAGATCAACAGAGGCAATCTCAGCAAGATTTTTGGCGAACTCTTCATGTTGATTGAGAGTGATAAACGCGGTGTCGAATTGCAGCTTCTATATGCAGATGAGCAGTTCTCCATTCCAAGTAACGTCTATATCATTGGCATGATGAACACTGCTGACCGTAGCCTCGCCATGCTGGACTACGCACTTAGACGTCGTTTTGCTTTCTTTGAGCTTGCTCCGGCATTTTCGTCTGCTGGATTCAGAGCATACAGAACGAAAGTCAATAACCCGAAGTTTGACCGGCTCATTGCAACAGTTGAGCAGCTTAACGACGTAATTGCAAACGATGACTCGCTTGGTGAGGGGTTCTGTATCGGACATAGCTATTTCTGTACAAACGCAACCATCAACGATGAATGGATGCGGTCTGTTGTCGAATATGAACTGATACCTCTTTTGAAAGAATACTGGTTTGACGAGGCAGTTAAAGTGAAGGATTGGAGCCGCACATTACGCGAGGTAGTCAAATGATCCGTGTCCAGAACGTTTATTATATGCTGGCTTATGCGTTCCAAGTGCTGCATGAGCAAGGGTATAAAAATGTCGCCACCGAAGAGTTTGATAATGTGGCTGAACTTCTGTCTGCTATTCTCTGCCGTGGAGTATCTGTCCAGATAAAGAGAGGCTTAATCAGACAATACATTTCAAGAGAGGAAGCACTTGCGTCTCCCCGTGGAAAACTTGAAATTGGTGAATCCATAAAGACACAGGTTATTCGCAAGAAACAGCTCATTTGCAATTATGATGAGTTTTCGGTTGATGCCTACCCAAACCGAATCATCAAAACAACAATGGATTTGCTGCTTCGTGGAAGTATTTCAAAAGCCAGAAAAAAGGAGATCAGGAAGTTGATGATTTTCTTTGATGGCATCAGCATATTGGACATCCATAGTATCAACTGGGACATTCAATATGATCGCAATAATCAAACATATCGGATGTTGATAGCCGTTTGCCGATTTGTGATAAAAGGTCTTTTGCAGACGACAGCCGATGGCTCAACAAAGATTATGGATTATGCAGATGATCAAACAATGGCGAAGCTATACGAGAAGTTTATTCTCGGATACTATCAGCGTGAGCATCCAGAGTTAAAAGCATACTCTCCACAGATTGCGTGGCAAGTCACAGATGGGTACAGAACGCTCTTGCCGACGATGCAGTCCGACATTGTGATTACGAATAAAGCAGCAAAGAAAACGCTCATCATCGACGCCAAATACTACACGCACAATATGCAAATGAAGGCATCGTACATGACGCAGACACTTCATTCCGGAAATCTGTATCAGATTTTCACCTATGTGAAGAACTGGTCTGCCGCGCCGGATGAGGTCGTTTCCGGTATGCTTTTATATGCGGGAACAGACGATGCGATTCAGCCAAACAATGATTATCAAATGAGCGGGAATCAGATCAGTGTGAAGACATTGGACATGGACTGCGACTTTTCTAAAATTGCAGCGCAGCTCGACAGCATTGCTGATCGGATAAAGTAGAGCGTAGGCACTGGACAGCCGTTCTTCTAATCTCACCGCTTCTTAAACAAGCAGATACGCTCTCCGTGGAAAGGAGCAATCATGAGTATACTTGAAAATCCCATACCGAATGAGGTGTTGGATAATGCAACAAGCCCTCTCACCGATGACAGGGCAGCGTACAAAGACAGCACCTACGAGATCGTTTCAAAGGTGGCTTACCTGATTGGTGTGCCAAAACGCATCTTTGACAACGAACATGAAGCCCCAAAAGTTGAAGTATACAATCGGTTGGACAGTGATAAAACAGCTCGGATTATAAGACATCTTTGTATTGTACGAACTGCGATTGAGCGCAATTTCAAGCGCATCAATGAACGCATGAGATTCCAGTATGAGACCATTCTGAGTATGCCGGAATATGTTCCGCAGGAAAGCATAAACCAGCTAAGTCTTGACGGAGTGAACTTCATCAAAAACACCAGCAAAAAACTGTGCCAACACGTTGTCGAGATTAACAGGTTGATTTGCGATAGAATCAACAACTGCAAGAAGCTCTTTCCACTCTGGATAAATTGGGATTACATTAAAGCACTTTTCGTCATGCCTGATGGTTTGAAGGAAGATGGTACAAGAGAGGCTGCCGACATTTATTACTCTCATTTGCTTTTTTATCCCTATCAGATGTACATAAACTGGCAGCCGGAGGAAGTCGGCAACATTCTTTACAATGATAAGAAGTTCGTTACCTTGCTGTACAGTTGGAACAACGACTATTTCACCGAATATAGCAAAGTCTCAGATGCGGGGAGTTATATCAAAGGAAGTATTTATGAGTTTATTGAGAGCAGCGAAAAGACTGTTATCGTTGTCGATTGTGAAAACTCTGATCCCTACAAGCTGTGTGCTACCTTAAAAAACCTCGATCACGAGTATACACAAAAAATTGCGTCGATCATTCTCTTTGATGATGTGCATACCGCCTCCGCATGGAGGATATTAGACAGCTTCACCGCAATTCATGTTGAACACATGATGATTGAACGGGTGAAGCAAAGCAAGTCACTCGTTGATGTCATGCTTATTGCCCGAACTTGTCAGGAACACTACAAGAATAACGTCGATTCCTTTATTCTTGTTTCCAGCGACTCCGACTACTGGGGGTTAATCTCGTCTCTGCCGGAAGCACGTTTTTTAGTTATGATTGAACGAGAGAACTGCGGACCGGACTTGAAGAATGCACTTCTGAATGCAGGGATATTTTATTGCTATATTGATGACTTCTACTCTGGGAATGCCGAGGACATCAAGCTCGGCGCACTTTTCAAAGAAATGGAGCGTTATATTGACCAAACCGTCAGGCTCAATATCAACGAGATGTTCAGTGCCGCTTTGAAGGCAACGCGCATTGAGATGAGTTCGTCTGAGAAAAAACAGTTCATCGCAAAGTACCTAAAAACAATGCAAATGGAAATTACAGATGATGGTGACGTGGTTTTGCAGTTGAAACGAAAATAAGTCCGGTATTTGGGACACTTGCTATGATAAAATAGAAATGAGGACAGGCTGGCAACCAACAAATGATCCTCAAGTATTGGAGATGAAGATATGGCATACCAAAGCGAAGCGGCTCTTGAACAGCAGTTTATTGAGCAACTGAACAAGCAGGAATATACCACAGTCGCAATTCCTGATTATGACGCGCTGGTGGAGAACTTCAAAGTTCAGTTTGAAGCCTTCAATGCGCCAAAGCTGGATACGCCTATCACCGATAAAGAGTGGGAGCGTATCTTCAACCTCATGCTCGGAAAGTCAGTTTTCCAGAGTGCAAAAATCTTGAGGGATAAGTTTGTCCTTGAGCGTGAAGATGGTACAAAGGTATATCTGTCCTTCTTTGATCAGGACCACACGAAGAACATTTTCCAAGTTACTCATCAAACGACCGTGGTTGGAAAGTACGTCAATCGTTACGACGTTACGATTCTCGTAAACGGCTTACCCCTGATCCAAGTAGAATTAAAGCGCCGTGGCATTGACATCCGCGAGGCAGTCAATCAGGTCATGCGTTATAAGAAGCACTCCTACAACGGGCTGTATCATTTCATTCAGCTCTTTATTGTCTCCAACGGTGTTGACACAAAGTATTTTGCCAATTCCGACAGAGACTTGATGTATAGCCTTGCTTTCTTCTGGACTGATTTCAATAACGTCCGCATCACCAATTTGAAGGACTTTTCGATTTCTTTCCTTGCAAGGGATCACATCATTAAAATGCTGACACGCTACACCATCCTAAATGATACCGATAAGATTTTGATGGTCATGCGTCCCTATCAGGTTTATGCCGTAGAAGCACTGATCCGTCAGGCAACACTCACAAACCGGAATGCGTATATCTGGCACACAACCGGTGCGGGCAAGACGCTTACATCCTTTAAGACGGCGCAAATCCTCGCAGCAAATCCGAACATCAAGAAAGTCATTTTCCTTGTTGACCGAAAAGACTTGGATTCTCAGACAACCGAAGAGTTTAACAAGTTTGAGGCTGGTTCCGTTGATGTGACAGATCGCACCGATGTCCTTGTCCGCCAGATGAAGGACAAGAACAGGCAGCTTATCGTCACCACGATGCAGAAGATGGCAAACGCTGTAAAGCGCCCTCAGTACGAGAAAGTAATGGACGCATACAAAGACGAGAAGGTTGTCTTTATCATCGACGAGTGCCACCGCAGCCAGTTTGGGGATATGCACAAGGACATTGTGCGGCATTTCAGAAAGGCACAGTTTTTCGGCTTCACGGGGACACCTCGGTTTGAAGTCAACGGTAAAACTGAGGGTAAAATCACGCAAACAACAGAAATGCTCTTTGGTGAGTGTCTTCACAATTACCTGATTAAAGACGCCATCTTCGATAATAATGTTCTGGGCTTCCACATCGAATACATAAAAACAATGGAGGGTGATTTCGACTGGGATGACCCGACACTCGCGGACGCGATTGATATAGGCGAACTCTATATGTCCGATGAGCGAATGTCTCTGATCGCCAATCACATCATCCAGAACCACAAGGCGAAAACCCGAAATGGACAGTATACGGCTATTTTTGCCGTGTCCTCTATTGATGCCCTTGTTAAGTATTACGACATTTTCAAGAAGATCAAGCATGACCTGAATATCAGCGGCATCTTCTCCTACGGGCAGAATGAGGATGCCGAGGGCAAGGACGAGCATAGCCGTGATTCGTTGGAGCGTATCATCAAGGACTATAACGAGATGTACGGGACCAATTTCTCCACAGATACGTTCTCGGCTTATCACAAGGACATCTCTGACCGAGTAAAGGGAAAGAAAACAAAGTCGCTTGATATTCTTATCGTCGTGAATATGTTCCTGACCGGATTTGACAGCAAGCAGCTCTCTGTCCTTTATGTGGACAAGGATTTGAAGTATCATGATCTGCTGCAAGCCTATTCCCGCACAAACCGTGTTGAGAAGGAAACAAAGCCCTTTGGCATTATCATTTGCTACCGCAACCTAAAAAAACGCACCGATGACGCGCTGACACTCTTCTCTAAGAGTCAAGATACTTCCGGCATTGTTGTTCCGGGGTATCAATACTTCGTGGAGAAGTTCAACGAAATGGTGATGAAGCTCAAGGAAATCGCGCTGTTCCCTGAGTCCGTGGACACAATGCAGAACGAGGACGATCAGAAGAAGTTTGTCGTGACCTTCCGTGAGCTGACAAAGTACCTCCAATCGTTGCAGACCTTTATTGAGTTCAGTTTCGATCAGGATGCTCTTATCATGTCCGAGCAAGAATATCAGGACTATAAGAGCAAATACCTCATGCTCTACTCAAGGCAAAAAACTGACCGCGAGGTTGTCTCCGTCCTGAATGACGTTGACTTCTGCATCGAATTGATGGAGAGTGACAGGATCAATGTCGCATACATCATGAACCTGATCCGTAACATCCACTTCGATGATCCCAAACAAAAGGATTACGATATTAAACACATTAAGGACGAGTTGGGGAGAACCGATAATCCGCAGTTGCTCCGGAAAGTCGAAATCCTGCAAGCATTCTTGGATCGTGTTGTTGTCGGCTTAGAAAGTGCGGATGAAATTGATGCAGCCTATAACGACTTTGAAAATGAAGCAAAGCGCGAAGAGATCGTTGCCTTTGCGAAGACCGAGGATATTGACGCATCCATGCTGACAGATATTATTTCGGAATATGAGTTTTCCGGCACAATGGATGCAGGAAATATCCGAGATCGGATTGAGAAGCCCTTGCCGCTTTTGAAGAAACGCTCCCTTGTAAATCGGATCGTTGATTTCATCCGACAGCACACAGAGAAATACCAATAAGGAGAGAGATAAATGGATAATTCGATTCAGGCTCATCAGAAGGAGCTTTGCAATAAGCTATGGGCAATGGCAAATGCCTTGCGCGGAAACATGGAGGCGTATGAGTTCAAGAACTACATCTTGGGCATGATCTTCTACTACTACCTTTCTGACCGGACAGAGAAGTATATGGCGAATCTTCTCAAGGATGACGGTATCGGTTATGAAGAGGCGTGGGCAGACGAAGAGTACAAGACCGCTGTTGTCGAAGAGGCGTTGCGCGATCTCGGCTATGTCATCGAGCCACAGTATTTGTTCCGCAAGATGGTCAAGATGGTAGAAAACCGTTCCTTCGACATTGAGTTCTTGCAGAGCGCAATCAACGCGCTGATGGAGTCCACAATCGGAAACGATTCTCAGGAGGACTTTGACGGACTGTTTTCTGATATGCAGCTCGATTCATCGAAGCTCGGTCATACTGTCAAAGATAGAAGTGCTGTTATGGCAAAGATCATCGCTTCGCTGGACGAAATCAACTTCGGCGTGGATGATACCAAAATTGACGTTCTTGGTAACGCCTATGAATATCTGATCGGTCAGTTTGCTGCAACTGCTGGCAAGAAAGCCGGTGAGTTCTATACGCCCTCCGGTCCTGCCGAATTGCTTTGCCGTCTGGCTTGCCTCGGTCTCACGGATGTCAAGGATGCAGCCGACCCCACTTGTGGCTCTGGTTCGCTGCTGCTGCGCCTCAAGAACTACGCCAATGTGAGAAACTACTATGGACAGGAATTGACCTCCACGACTTATAACCTCGCCAGAATGAACATGATTCTGCGCGGAATCCCATATCGCAACTTTAACATCTACAACGGTGATACCTTAGAGCATGACTACTTCGGAGACATGAAGTTCCGTGTTCAGGTTGCCAATCCGCCTTATTCTGCAAACTGGTCTGCCGATATGCACTTCATGGAGGACGAGCGTTTCAATGAGTATGGCAAACTTGCTCCGAAGAGCAAGGCTGACTTTGCCTTTGTTCAGCACATGGTTTACCACATGGATGAGGACGGACGAGCCGTCGTTCTTCTGCCGCATGGCGTCCTGTTCCGTGGTGCTGCTGAGGAAGTAATCCGCAAGCATCTCATTCAGAAATTAAATGTTCTGGACGCGGTAATCGGTTTGCCTGCAAATCTGTTCTTTGGTACGGGCATCCCCGTATGCGTCCTTGTTCTCAAGAGAGAGCGAAACGGTAACTCTGACAACATTCTTTTCATCGACGCTTCCAGCGACTTTGAAGCCGGAAAGAACCAGAACATCCTTCGTGAGTGCGACATTGACAAGATTGTTGAGACCTACGAGCGCCGTCAGGATGTCGAAAAATATGCTCATGTTGCGACCATGCAGGAGATTGAAGAAAACGGCTTCAACTTGAACATTCCTCGCTATGTTGATACCTTTGAGCCGGAACCTGAGATTGACTTGAATGAAGTTGCCGCTGAGATCCGTAAGCTACAATCTGAAATTAAGGATATTGATGCAGAACTGAAACCGTTTTTTGATGAGCTGGGGCTGGATTTCCCCTTTGATGTGGAGGGCAAATAATTATGGCAAATGTATCCTCAAGTAACGGTCTTGAGAAGCGTCCGAAGCTCCGCTTTCCGGGCTTTGATGAGCCGTGGAGAGCAGAGAAATTGTCTGATTTTGCAGAACGAGTAACACGGAAAAACAGCAACAATGAAACTGATCTACCCCTGACAATATCCTCGAAAGATGGTCTTGTCGATCAGATCAGTTACTTCAACAAAACCGTTGCAAGCAAAGACATGAGCGGATATTACCTTTTGAGGAATGGCGAATATGCGTATAACAAGAGCTATTCCGTAGGTTACGACTTCGGTTCAATAAAGCGGTTAGACCGCTATCCTATGGGAGCGTTGTCTACATTATATATCTGTTTTGCGCTCAAGAAGCACGATACAGATTTCATTAAGGTGTACTTTGATTCTCTCAAATGGTACAAGGAAATCTATATGATTTCAGCAGAAGGAGCAAGAAATCACGGATTGCTTAATGTCCCGACAGATGAGTTCTTCGCCACAAAACACTATCTGCCGGAGAATACTGCCGAGCAAAGAAAGATTGCAGACTTTCTCATTGCCTTGGATCGACGTATCGACGCTCAGCAATCTCTTGTAGATGCCCTCAAGAAGTATAAAAGAGGTGTCATGCAGCGCATTTTTCGCCAACTACCTTCTCAGAATGGCACAGAGTGGACTTGTGTTCGACTGGGTGATATTTTCAAAAAAGTTTCGCGCCGTAACACAGATGGAGTAATAAAAAATGTAATTACCAACTCTGCGGAATACGGACTAATTCCTCAGCGCGATTTCTTTGACAAGGATATTGCAGTGGACGGAAACACAGCAAATTACTATGTCATCGAAAATGGAGACTTTGTTTACAATCCGAGAAAGTCAAATTCTGCGCCATACGGACCGTTCAATAGATATACTCTCAGTGAGCAAGGTATTATCTCGCCGCTATATACCTGTCTTGTGCTGCAAGCAGATATTTCTCCTTCATATCTCGCTTGGTACTTTAAGAGCGACGCATGGTACAGGTACATCTATGATAACGGCTCACAAGGCGTTCGTCATGATCGAGTATCTATGACGGATGATTTGCTTATGGGTATTCCTGTTATGTATCCCAGCCATGTGAAACAACTTCTGTATGCAGATATTCTTGATATGGTGGAGGCACGGTTGCAAGCGACCCAAAAAACACTTGACCTTCTGAGTAAAACGAGAGACGGCTATATGAGGCAGCTCTTTATATGAAGAGCTGTTGCAACAAGCCATTTCGCATTTGGGATAATAACGATAGTTCTTTTCCCTGAACATCTACATACTTTTCGAGTTTAGCCAGCTTGTCGATTATGCTTTGTTGCTGGTCAATGTTAGGCGTTGGTATTTCAATGTTTAAGAAGGAATCCATCATGAGACTTTGTACAGTTGTTCCGGTTTTCACAAGGGTTCTAATGATATTGTCCTCTTGCGACAGAATTGCATAATAGAGGTAGAATGCATTGCAACCATGTACTTGCAATGCTTTGATGTCCTGATTTATCGTTGCATCTACTTCGAGAATAGCGAGAGGCAGCGAATGTTTCAAGATACCACTCCGCGCAACCAACAATAATGTCCCCGGATGATAAAGCGTCATCTCATTGAGCGCCAGATTTGTTATCTTTAGCTCGCTACCGAAAATTCTACTACTCTTCATGTCTTTGGAGGAAATCCAAACGATGTCTCCGTTCCAATAGAGCGAATTACTCATACTTGGCGTTTTGCCTCCTGAAACGTGAACAAGCTCACGAAGTTTTCTGCGCTGAGAACCTTTCGAGATTGCAGAAAAAATTTGATTGAGCAATCCTCTTTTATACTTCTGATCAAGAAAGCAGAAACAGCTATATGACAGACGAAATCCCTTGCAATAGCGGAAAATCTCTGCTACTGCAAGGGATTTTACTTTTGGTTCATACCGAAATGAGGTCTGAAAATAGACCTCAAGTAACGGTCTTGAGAAGCGTCCGAAGCTCCGCTTTCCGGGCTTCGATGAGCCGTACAAACAATGTCGTATAGGTGATATTTACGCAGAAAGAAGTCAGCGAGGGGCTTCTGACATGGAACTGCTTTCTGTCACGATGAACGATGGCGTTATGCCTCGCTCAGAGATTGAAGGCAAAGACAACTCAAGTGAAGACAAAAGCAATTATAAGGTTGTTCTAACAGGAGATATGGTCTATAACTCCATGAGAATGTGGCAAGGAGCGAACGGCATCTCTCCGTGTGATGGTATAGTTAGTCCTGCATACACAGTTCTAATGCCTAAAATCCCGATTAGTAATGGATATTTTGCAGCTTTCTTCAAAAGCCCTAACCTGATCAATGAATTTAGAAAGAACTCTCAAGGCATGACCTCTGATACATGGAACTTGAAGTATCCTCAGATTGAAACAATCAAGGTCTGCATACCGGCTCTCTCAGAACAAAACCGGGTAGCAGATATGCTCCGTACACTTGAGCGGAGGATTGCAAAACAGGCACAGCTTGTCGATAACCTCAAGAAGTATAAAAGAGGTGTCGTTCGCACACTGTTGTCCCCTGATTCATGTTGTATTGAAGAAACAACATGGACTACGGCTAAGATTGGCGATTTAGGCTCATTTACAAAAGGCGCACCATTATCGAAAGCAGACATAACACCTGATGGAACTCCGTTTATCCTATATGGTGAATTGTACACGACATACCATGAGGTAATAAATTCGGTTATACGCAGAACCAAAGCTCAACCAGAAAAGCAATATTATAGCCATGTTGGAGATGTGATCATTCCCACCTCCGGTGAGACACCGGAAGAAATATCAACCGCAGCGTGTGTTATGCTGCCAGATATAATTCTCGCAGGTGACCTCAACATATTCCGCAGTTCAAAAATTGACGGGCGGATTATGAGTTATATTTTGAATCATATCGTAAACGGGCAAATTGCTCGGATTGCGCAGGGAAAGTCCGTCGTTCACATTCAGGCAAGTGAGATTTCAAAGATAGAAATTAATTACCCCGACTACAACACGCAGTGCAAAATGATTTCAGTTTTTGAGACTGTTGGCGCAAGAATCAAAAGTGCCGAAAATGAGCTGACGTATTTGCGTACAATGCAAAAGGCTCTGTTGCAGCAGCTCTTTATATAAAAAGTTGCTGCAACAATCCCCTTTTTGCAGAAGAAAGCAAATCAATTTTTTGACCTTCTTTTTCAATAAGATAATCGATCTGAGATAGGAGTTTACACACTTTCTTTTGTTTGCTGCACGACGGTGCGTGGATTCTCAGATTGCCTAAAGTATCGGTGCTAAGATTTTGCTGTTTTGTCCCCTGGGCAATTCGTATGCCGATCCATTGACCATTGTAGATGTACCAATAGTAAAGGTATTCAATGTCTATTTCCCCGGTTTGTTGGATTGCCATACACGCCTGACTTATGGTTGCTGGAACACTTAGAATTGATGCAGTTCCTCTCACTCCGGCTGCTTCAAGCCCATACATCGCTACGAGTAACGTATTTGCTGGATACTCTCGAAGGTTACAACTGGATACAGCTTCGGATGAAATGTGCTGGCTGGTTTCACACAGATACTTTGGTTTCAGCTCTCCGCTGGACACCCACCTAATATTGCCTGAGTAAAACGCCCTGTTTGTACTGCTCGGTGTTGTTCCAGAAGATAAATGAAAGTAATCTTTGAGTTTCCCAACATATCTATTGTTTAGATCGCCATTTTCTTGTTGCCCAAATTCGCGGGAAAGCAATCCTCTTTTATACTTCTTGAGAGCTTCTACTTTTTTTCGCTGAACATCAATTCGACGGTCAAGTATGGTTAGAAAATCAACGATTTTCTGTTGCTCACGCAAAGGAGGAAAAACTACCATCCCTGTTAGTACAAATGTATTATTGACCTTCATATCATGTTTTGCGCCAATATTAACCAGTGGCTTTAGAAACTTGTTAAGTCGAAGATCGTTCGAGAAATAGAAATCAACAAACCTCGGAACAACAGTTTTTAAGGGGTGGTACACAGCGTAAAGAGTGGACACTATACCGGGAACACCATTGTTGACTTTGATAATCCCATAAGGATTTGCTTTGAGGGGACTCTTTGTATATACAATGTCATCGGATTCGACTACATGATAATCAGCAACACTTTCACCAGCGAAAGATCGTCCCTGAAACGCTATCTGATTAACAATACCATATTCCCCTGAGACGGAAAGAACATCCTCTTTTCCAAACTTTAATTGTTTATTGCGGTCGGTGTTTTCAACGAGATAATATAGTAGTTCTTTATGCTCCCACGGCTCATCGAAGCCCGGAAAGCGGAGCTTCGGACGCTTCTCAAGACCGTTACTTGAGGGTGTTAATGCCCTGATTATCCCTCCACCGGATAATGTTCGTGGAGGTGGTCATTATGACTAACAATACACAATTCAAGACGCTTGTGAACACATGGCTAAATCAAAAGAAGCCCATGATCACGCCGTCAACCCACGCCAGCTTTACGCTGATTGCCGAAAATCACCTGATCCCGTATTTCGGCAAGCGCAAGATTGGCAGCATCACTGAAGCGGACATCCAGAGCTACATTTCGTATCTCTACAATGCTGGACGCTTGGATAAGACCGGAGGGCTTACCGTGAAGACGATAAGGGATGTTATCCTCGTTCTCCGGTTGTCAATGGAGTATGCCTACAAGGAACGGGCTATTCCACTCCTGAACTGGGACCTAATCGAATACCCAAAAGAGCTTGGTATCAAGAAAGTAGTTTCTCTCTCAAAAGATCAAGAGCAAGCTCTAATCCAGTGTATCTACATGGACTTGAACCGGAAGACAGCGGGGATTCTGATTGCGTTGTTTACCGGAATCCGGATAGGAGAGCTGTGCGGCTTGCAGATGAGGGACATTTCGCTGACGGACAAGACCATCAGCATCAACAAAAC
>OLRG01002141.1_pt1 | contig 14465 bp, 24 predicted proteins | sample 1672331 | NCBI WGS metagenome assembly OLRG01 (sample SAMEA3136672, study PRJEB25190) | human gut metagenome
ATACCCCCCTTAAATCACGTTGTATTCCTTGAGCAGCTTTTCGATGTCGGTGCCGGAGACCTTCTTCAGGACTTCCTTGAGGGCGATGCGCTTTACGATCGGAGCGATGCGTCTGGCCTTCGCGTTCAGAGCGGATTGGACTGTTGGGTTGGACAGGACATTGCGTTCCATCCATTCCTTGTCGACCTTGAATCCCTTCATGGTCACCTCCCGTCATCGCGGCAGACGTTGACCTGCATGTTCCAGGAAGTTGGTGTCAATCCGCCATCGAGCGCGACAGGATCGCCAATCACTCGATATTCGATTCCCCTGACGATCACCTTGCAATCCCGGAGCGTTCCTTGATAGGAGCGTGGGAAGTAGAGCGACATGGAGACGAGCAATCCTTCCGGATTGACGCTTGTGGCGACATTGTCCTGTGTCGGCGAGCCGACCAGCACGTTGCCTACCGATTCCTCGGACCATTTGCGGATTGGAGTGTTGTAGGCATCCATTCCGGCGATGCTTGGACGGAGCACCTTGACGGTTTCACCGTGGATCATGGTGCCACCACCTTTCCGGTGCTCATGTCGAGGGCTCCCGCGAGGAGGCGTCGCCTTCCGCCAAGCTCCTTCTCCTCGCTCGGCCACAATCGGAGGTCGCCGGTGGGGTTCTGGAAGCTGTAGGTGGCTTGGAATGGTCCGGCGGTCTCGCTCATGCTGCTGGCTCCTGATGGTGCGCCATTGGAATCGGCTTCCATTGCGCGCCTAACGGCAGCGCAGCAAATGCGCTCACGGGTGAGGTTGCTGACCTTGTCCCATCTGCGATAGGAGCGGATCAGGTCGGACGCATACGCGATGAGTTTCTTCGCGCGCGTCTTCTCCTCGTCCGTGAGCGCATGCCATGAGGCTTCAAGATCGTCGACACTCGCGAAATCATCTGTGTCGGCCATCATCTGGCCTCTCAGTCGGTCACGGTGACCTTGACGGATGCCTTCTTGGAGCCGTCGGAAGTGGTTGCGGTGACGGTGGCGTTGCCAGCCTTCACGCCGGTCACGACACCGACGCTCTTGTCGGCATCAGCCTTGACGGTGGCGATGGAATTGTCGGACGGTTCCACAGTCCACGCGACATCCTTATTGGATGCGCCGTCGGGCACAACGATGGCCTTCACCGTATTGGTGCCCTTGGTCTTGACGCCCATGGTCTTCTTATCAAGGCTCACGCCGGCGACCTTCACGGTGTTGGATGCGGAGCCACCGGCGACGGTCAGGAGCGCGTGGGCCTTCTGGTCGCCGTACTGCAAGCCGATCTCGCCGTACAGCTGCACCTTGTCGCTTGCGCCGGTCTTGGCGAGCGGCTCGGCGAAGAAATGACCCTTGCCGGGGATTTCGAGGAAGCGCGGGGCGAGCTGTTCGAGGGACAGGACGAGCAGCTGGTCCTTCGGCATGTACGGGTCGAGCATGATGTTGAAGAGGCCGAAGTCGGTCTCGATGGTCTGCAGGTTCACGCCGCCGACGTTGCGGGTCTGCTCCTGATACTTCGCGTCGGTGACGAAGCAGCGGGTCAGTGCGCGCTTGAGAGTGGAGTTGACCACGATGGTGCGCGTCTCGGATTCGCGGATGCCGCCATTGTCCCAGGCCATCTGCGCGAGGTCGAGCACGTCGTCCGCTGTCAGCTGGGCGGCGGTGTGCTCGGTGCTCATCACGTTGGTGGTGATGGCTTCGAGGAGGCCGCGGGTGCTCCGCGCGCTCTGGTTGTCGGTCGGATTGTTGTAATGGCCGGAGATGAAGGAGGCTTCCACGTCGCGTGCGATCTGCTTGAGTTGCTGCTGGATCTGCCAGCTCAGCTCGTCAGCGGGGATGGCGGTGCCGCCGACCTGTACTACCGGCATGTTGTCGGTGTTGCGCTGTCCGGTCGCACCCTGCCGCGTGTAGGAGACCTCGACGGCCTCCTGGTGGATCTCGACCACGTTGTTGGCGTGGAAGCGGGTGCGTTCCTCGCCCTTCGGCGCGTCGGCGCCCTCGAGGCGCTGGCGGTTGGCGTCTGGGTCGCGCAGGTCGTAGCCCTGCCATTCGAAAAGAGTGGACGTGGTGTCGATGCCGCCGGTGAGTCCGCCGATGGCGGAGAGTAGCGGCGTGTCCTCGCGGCTTGCGGCGAAAAGCTCGCCGACGTAATTGGGCAGATTGTAGGTGTTGCCCTGTCCTGTGATTCCAGGCATGATGTCTTCCTTCCAGATTGGTGGTTACTGGCGCTTCGTGCCGAGCATGATGCTTTTGAGCGTCATGGAGGTCTGATAGTCGCCTTTCTTTTCGGCGGCTGCGATCTGCTCCCTGATGCTCATGCTTCCCTGCCCGCCCGGCTGGTTTCCCTCGCCGTCGAGCGGATGCCTGCCATTGCCGGATGCCGGCGGCTTCCCCTGTGTGCTGACGAGCTTGGCGACCTTCTCGGCTGTCTTGTCGACGCTTTCCTCGTCATCGCCGGTCACGAGGTCGGCGAATTCGGCGGGGATGCCGTGCTTGAGGCAGGCGTTGGCGACAAGGCCGGCGTGCTTCTGCTCCGCCAGCTGTGATTCGAGCTTGCGGTTGGCTTCGGTGGCCTTCTGCAGTTCGCTCTTGTTCGCTTCCTCCTGCTCATCGAATTTCGCGGCCTTGGCTTTCAAATCGTCGTAATCGGCATACTTGGCCTGTTCGCGGCGCAGACGGTCCTCGACGATGCGGTTGACATCGCTCTGGGAGAAGGTCTTCTCTCCTGCCGGCGGCTCGCCACCCTGCTGCTGTCCGTCACCGCCGGGTTCGGCCGGTGGCGCGACCATCATGATGTGACGAAGACGCATGATGAGGGATTTCGGCATGATGAAACGCTCCTTGTGTTTTCTCCGAATGTTTGAGGCCATCGTGGCCTTTTGACCAGGCATGACGGAGCCAGTGACCGCCCAAAAAATGGGATAGTGGCAGGTGCGGGACTCGAACCCGCGTTGTTTCAATGTCGTGGATTTACAGGCCACTGCCGTCGCCACTGGGCCAACCTGCCAAGAATGTGCTAAAATATATGAAGACCGGGGGTCCTCTGCGGCGTTGAAATAAAACGCAATGAGCGGAGGCGTGCTCCCGGTTGTTTCATTTCAATTTGATTTCCAATAAACCTTCACCGTCGAGAATGAAAAGTCTGCGGATTTTCCACTCACGATCGTTGTACTTCTCTAACTGGTGAACAAGCTTGTCTTTACGTTTCGATTGGCCAAGATCTATCACGAAACAGTCCTTGACGACATCGTGATTCTCTTTAGCGCTTCGAACGGCTTTGGTGATACGATCGGCGATTTTGCCAAAATCAGCTTTTGCCAAGGACTTCAATTCGCAAAGCTCGTTTGTTTCGATCCAACGGAAATCATTTGTCGCTGTCCTTTTTTCTATGTCTCTTGGTATCCATTCGACATGGTTCCCAAGATTCTGGAATCGTTCAAGGAACACGATTTCCTGCGGATATAACATATCGGTGGAGTGCGGAACTCCAACCTTTTCCTGACGCATGTACCATTCGCGATCGGTGACGCCAGCGAGTCCTCGCATTGAAAGCAGTCGTTCCTCGTTCTGCGCATGAGGCTGCTTCCAACCATCAGGGATGGCGGTTCCCGGACGGATTCCATCCGCGTATTTGCCCTTATGCTGTCGCATCGCGCGAAGGATATCGTCCACCGAATCGCTTCCGGCCTCATCCCTCGCTTTGAGATAGTCGTCGTACAATTCGTCGGGACGATAGCCCTCCACACGCGGTTTTTCATCCCATGATGGGACAATCTCGCAGTCGCATGCCGCATGGTACTTGTTGAACAAGCCTCCGGCCTTTTCGGCGCTTGCATAGACGAAGCCGCGTCCGGCGAGCATGGCACAGAACGCGCAGGTATGAAGTCCGGAAGGAACGCGTGCGAAACGGGGCCCATACTTGTCAAGCTTGGCTGCCGACCTGACGGTACTGCGACCGCCGTTACGCACTCCGACCGCGATAAGCCGATTCAGGTACGAGAGATAGGCGTTCGGATCATATCGCTCGTTGCCTTTGAACAGCATGCTTGCCTTCGCCCGAATCATGTCGGTCAAATCGTCATGTATAGGGTCGGCGAGTATCGGCTCGTATTTGTCGTCGAACCATTTCGACCGCATTTGCTTGTACCAGTCGGCTGCTGCGGTCGAACTGATGCTCCCATATTTGTCAATGATGGCGGGAACGAGTTCCAGCAGCATGTCACGCTGCTGTGCCGGTTCCATTCCCTGCAGCTGTTGCCACGCTTGGCCCATCTCCCGTTGTGCGAGGCTCACCGCCGTCTTCTGCGATTTGGTCAGAAGATTGATTTCCTTGCGGCTCGGAGTCCGGTTTGTCATTCCCGCCTCCGTTCATCCCGGCGAGCGCGTTCAATGCGCTTTTCGCTTCGGCTCGGCGCTTTTCCGATAGGAGTCTGGTGATTTGCTCGTCAGTGAAGCCGACTTCCTCCAATGCGACGGTCGTGTCGGCAAGCCAAGGGAAGGCCCCCACGAGTTTGACCATCGCGTCTCCGGCGTCGATGACGCTCGGCAGCGACGGATTGCGCCATCGTGCGGTGATGCCCGCCATCTCGTCGGTCACTTCGGTCGTATGGTCGCGAAGCATGATGATGTCCTGCGCGATACGACGAAGCGAAGCACCATACACGCGGTTCGCTGCCGAGCAGTCGATGACCAGATCCTTCTCCGCAGCATGCATCGCCTCTGCGCTCGATGGATTGTCCTGGATGATGCCGAGCGAGCTGACCGGCACATTCGTCTCCCCGGCGAATCTGCAGGCAAGCTCTCGCATCTGGTCGATATGCGGCTGCACGGACTGCTGGGTGATCTGCTCAAGCTTCGGCACGTCGCCATCCTCGTCCTTACCAATCATGTTCAATCGTCCGATGACGAATTCCCAGACTGGAATCGGATTGCCATCATCGTCCTTGAATGAATCGGGGTCGGCGCCGAGTAGGAGCCATTGCGGTGCCGAGTAGAATTCGGCGCTGACCTCGCTGCGCAGGACGGTGCGCACCGCGTCATCGGTGATGCTCATGACCGCGCGGTTGATGATCGACCTGCCGAAAGGCCTGTCGATGGTCGGCCTATAAGACAGCACCTCCACAGGCACACGGCCAAGACCATGCGTCCACACATCGTCCACGTACCATTCACGCCCAAGCTGGCAGGTGATGACTTGGAAAGGCGTCCATAGGCGGAATCGCGTAGGACGCGCGTAATCGTCGATGTCATCGATGGTGAGCGCCGCCTTGAGACTGCGCGTACGGAAATTCCACAGGGCGCTCGACCATTGCGCGCTGTGCGGAATGGTGAGCACAGGCGGTTCCCCAGCCGACTCGTCGCCCTCCGACACGGCCATGAAGACGCACGAGTGGATCATGCTGCTGCTGATCGCCATCGGCAGCTCGATGTCCCAGCGGTTAGCGGAGAGAATTGGATTCAGGTCGAAGGAATCGTCGCTGCTATTCGGACTGACAAAGCCATCGAACATGCAGCGCTCGGCGTGTGCATTGACTGCTTTCGCTGGCCAGCCGACCACCTCCTCGAGATTCCGCATGCTCGGCGGGATGGAGAAGCCGATGTCGCGGAGCCGATGTTTTCCATCCGCATACCGGGAGCGCAATGAATTGCGCGCGCGCTTACGGTTCCACACAGTGACGAGATTCGATAAAGTGTCGTGCAACGCCGGGTCAAGCCCTTTGATATCGGTCGGTGGATTGAAGATGATGCCGAGGTCGCTGAAATCGGTGACCGGAGCGAGCAGCGATGTCATGCGAGCCTCCTTAATCGTTGTTTCCTGCCTGGCTTGCGTTTCGCGGTGAATGCCCCGTGCAATGCCAGAGTCGTGGCCTGCAGTGGACTTATTTCCACGTCGGAGCCTTTCTTGTTCCATGCGACCGCTCCGTTGGAGCCGATGTCGCGCAATGTGACGCCCTTCACGGCGGCAGCCAGCTGTGGCTGGTCCATATCACTCAGATGTGTAAGGGACTTGTCTCGAATCATGTCGAGCACGCGGCCTGTAGCCTGTCCTAATTGGCGTGTGTCGGTGACTGTCACACGCACATGCCGTTTCTGCAGGTCAGGCACGATGCTCATGGCCGGCGATTGCGCGTCGATGACTACGGCCGCGGTCTTGTGCCAGCGTTCCGCCAGCCAGTCAACAGCCCATTGGACTCCGTCGGTTCGAGTGGAACGGTATTCCTGTAGGGAGATGAACGCAGTGCCATCGTCGTGCTTGAACGCGAGTCCGATGGCCAATGCACTCCTGTCCGGTGGCATGTCCACGCCGAACGAGAGCAGGCCATCCGTTTGTGGGTTGGCCACCTCGGTAGCGTGCCATGCATCCTCACCAATGACCTCGGTGGCTGTCCGTTCGTCCCAGATGCCGAGCGCTTCACGTCGGAACGAGTCTTCTGCAAGGAGGTTGCGCATGCGCAGGATTGCTTCCTCGCTGGTGCGTTTTGGATATGACGGATTCGCTTTCGCCCACGCGGTCCTGTCATCCAGGTCGCAATCGCGGTCTGCACCGAGCTCGACGTAAAGCATGTCATCCGACTTGCCAGACAACGCGGTCGAACGTTTCTCCTCGAAGGCCTCGCATTGATCGCCCGGCTTCGGTGGATTGCCCATGAACACAATCAGCGGATTCGGACTTGTGTTCACGATTGGAATCAGGTTGTCCAACGCCTTGATGGTAAGAATCTGAGCCTCGTCGAACACTTCGATGTCGGCGGAGTGCAGACCTCGGCCGAAACCGTTCTCTCGAGCGCCGAACATGATGCGGCTTCCATTGGTGAAACGGATCTCCTGCTGCCCGTTTGCGCGGCGCACGGACTGCACGTATATGGAAAGCTTCGGATTGCGGGTCAGGTCGCACATATCGGCGAACGTCTCATCGGAGGTGCGCGTATGGTGCGCGGTCCAGATGACCAGAGTCCCTGCGCGTCCGGCGCACAGGATGAATATCGAAGTTCCGACGGTGAACGTCTTGCCGATCTGTCTGCAGCTGGACAGGACCGCTCCTCCGGATCCGCATGCGTACTTGCCGTCGGAGCGTTTTGCGAACAGAAGGTAGAGAAAACCTTTCTGCCAGAGGTCGTAATGAATCCCGGCCTTGACCGCCGCACCGTTGATAAGTTTGAAGTCGCTTGACGTGACGTCTTCCGGCTGCACGAGCCGCTGGGCGATTTCAGACAATCGACGCTCCGACATCCTCCGCCACCTCCGTCACGTCATCGTTCACGTCGAACAGGCTGCCGGATTCCTCGGCCATACGCATCCGTTCGTCGAATTCGGCGAGCTTGCTGCTGATCGCCGGCAGCGCGCTGGCCGGAGTCGATGAATCATGCAGAGCCTCACGGAGTCTTCCGACGATTTCACGAAGTGTGTCCTCATGGGATCCATCCATCATGCGTTCGAAACTGTGACGGTCGATGTCTGCCGGATGTTCCCGTTCCGCAGTCGCTGACGTCTTTGCCTTTCGTTTTGTTCTTGGTTTTGCTGGTTTCGGCAAGGACTCGCCATCGTTCTTCCTTGCCCGGTACGCTTTCGCCCGGCATGCGCCAGAACAGTATTTAGCCGGTTTCCCGCGCCCTGACGGCCTGAATTCCTTTCCGCAAATAAGGCATTTCACGACGCTTCACCTCCCGTCACGTTTTACAAACCGTCACGTTTTAAGCTTCCGGGGAGATATCGGCCCTATGCGGCGGGGGACGTGTTTTCTCGACCGGGAGGGGATACCGCCCCTAGATGTCGATTTTCCGAAATGGCACGCCGGTGGGCGGTTTTGATTGCTGCCCCTGCTGACCGGCCATGAGTTGTCGCACTTCGCGTTGCGCCCACTCTAGCGTGTGCGTGCCTTTGACGGTGTTGCACCACCGATGTGTCGGCTCGGTGTTTGTCCAGGAATATGGATTTCCACCTCTTGCGATCGGGATGATCTCATCCACGACAAAGCTCCAAGGATCTGGATATTTGAGTCGCAGGTCGATTGGCTTTCCGCAGATTCCACATGTCCTTCCGCTTTTGACCGCTGCTTTATGTCTGGCGACGAGCTGATTCCGTCGCGTTCCGTTTTGTCTGCGAACGTTTGGCTTGTGTGTTGTCATTCGTCTGTCGATTCGGATCAGTCGGTGACTTCGATTCCAAGTCGGGTCAAGGCGTTGAGGAAGTCGTCCTCGTAGATGCGCAGGCCCCACGCTTCCAGGGCATCCCCCCTACTGATCTGCATGCCCGCCTGTTCTCCTTGGTCGGCTATGCGTGTGAGTTGATGTGCGATCTCTTCGAGGGCTTCTTTCATTTCTGCTCCTTTCGGCGTGTCATATCTACCTCGCTTGTATAACTTATGTATTTTTGATACAATAGTTTATGTCAATAGGAAAGGAGGTGAGCATGAAATGGACGGATATCGTGACCGCCATCAGCTCGGTGGTGAGCAACATCATCGCGCTGGCGGCGCTCATCATCTCGATACGGCGCAGACCACGCCATAAGAGATGACGAAAGGGTTCCGAGCAGACCTAGTGCCCGGAACCCCGGTTCCATCCTATTTCATAGCCATCATGAAAACAAGCACCATATTCGCCGTCTGCGGCATCACATGCGGACTGCTGTCGGCCATGCTCGGCTTCGCGGGAAAACCATGGCAAGCCGGATTGTTCGGACTCGCGGCGGGCATCTGGTGCATCGCCACGCTCATCATGGACAGACGGGGCGGCGATGACGACTGAATACCTCGGCGTCAAACAGGTCGCCGAAAGACTCGGCGTCGCGAACGCAGCAGTCTACGACCTGCCGGAGCCGGACGTGCGCATCGGCCGCACACGCGGCTGGCTCCCCGAAACCATCGACCGGTGGAACGCGCAACGTCCCGGTCGAGGCGTCGGAGGAGGCAGGCCACGCAAGCAAAACGACAAATAAACAAATGGTCCGGAAGTGATTCCGGGCCATTCCTTTTCATGGGTGGCTCCGGAGAAATTCAACTTCATCTCACGCCGACGGAGAAATCATCAATGTTCTCGATGATGCCGTCGATATATCGTTCGCGTTCTTCTTTCTCACTTTTGCCAAATATCTTAAACATGCCAGCCAATATGCATGACACCACGCCGATAGCCAAAATCAACCAGTTGCCGTGACCTCCGGAAGAACTAGAGTCCACCGCGAATTGGATTATCATCGGGATTCCGATACCGATTGCGCACCAAAAAGCGTTGTCTAATTTACCATTGCCATCCGGAATTCGTCTGATATCCCTTTTCAGATGCTTGAGGTCGGTCGTACGCACCGGTATCGCCTCCTCCTTTGGCATCTTAACGCTCGTCGAAAATGCCGCTTTCTGTTGAGATAGCCCTTGAAGCCCTTGAAGGTTCGAATTCACGATTTGCCCTTCCCCTGCTCCGTATGATTCGGCTCCGAAGGAACGGCACCAGAGATTATCGCGTTCATGAAAAAGGTGTATCCACACGTCTGACATACGACAGCGGTGATGGGCGTGACCTGCGAATCTCCGCCAATCACAATATCTCCTGAATTGAATTCCCTGAGTTCCAGGGCTTGCCCCACCCCCCACTGCAGGCCGCCACAAATCGGACAATTCCGCGGTTGAGTCCAATGCGACGCAAGCCATTCCATTGCCTTCGCGGATTCGTCGTTGCGACGTTTCTGATGTTGTTCGCGTGTTTCTTTTTCGATTGGCATGTCAGCAAGTCTAGGACCGTCCCACGCCAGCGGATTCAACGCCAATCGAAAACATGATGACATGGGACGACCGAGTGCCTTCGGCGAGATTCGAACCCGCGCATACACGTGGCCGCAAGGAAGAGAGTTTAAGAACTCGTGGCCAGTGCGATCTACCGCTGATTTCTACGAAGGCATGGACAGGCGGTTTGAGCATCACCGCATCACGTAAGCGCGGGATTGGCTTGCCTGCCACTATTGGTGTATGCCCACTCTGACGTGAGTGGGTGGAGCGTGTCCGATATGCCGTTCGGACAGGACGGGACTGCAACCCAGGGAGTTAGGAGAATCCATGGCGGATATGAAAAGGGTTCAAACCAAGTCACCTCGGTTTGAACCCTCTAATCCACTGACAATTCTGCGTTGCACTTTCGATTTTGTCAAATCGAATCGCGGCGCCGCACCTGCCGATGCACGTCCGAAAGCCTGTACAATGGCCGTCCCTTATCGTTCTCACCGGCCGGCTGAAGCCTGCCACGCTTACGCCACGAGCGAATCGTATTCGCATTGCACTGGAACCCGCATTCACGCAGCAGCTCAGCACACTCCCCCGCCGTGAACGCCATGCCCGATTCGATGCACTCCCGCAGGAAACCCAATCGCACATCGACCACGCGATAAGCGGCGCCGCACACCGGACAATCAACGCTCACCGCGCCGACCTCCGCACTCAGCTCCACTCCACACAGAGGATTCAGGCACCTGCCGATGCCGTGCCTGGATGGTGGCACGTCGATGATGGCCAGCGTCTTGCGCGCCAACCGCTCCCAGTCATGCCAGATCAAACCGATGTCCGGCAGTCGGTTCAACCGCTGGCATGACCAGCATGCCTTGAGCATGTCGACGATGGACGGGACCGCGATGCTTGTGGCCCATGGCATGGCCGGCGGCGCATACAATCGACACCACAACGCCGTCACCGCATCCTCGATCTCCTGCAGATGGTCAACGACCGAGAGTCTGATCGGCGTGGGCGCGGACTGCAGGTTGACACGTCCAGGCTGGTGGCCTCCGTAATGCGCCGTCGAATCCAGGAACTCGCGCAGGGCTTGGATCCATGACGGATAGTCGTGGATCCATCCCCTCAAAGCGGTCTCGCACTTGTCGCACATCGTGGCCTGGATACGGCACTCCCCGCCGCACACTCGGCACATGCCGGCGAGCGCTGGTTTGTTTTGGTTGGTTTGTGTTGGTTGTGTCTGGTTTGGTGTTGGTTGGGATTCGTTGTTTTGTTCGTTCATTTGTTCGATTCCCTCCGGCGTGGTAGTCTTCTGGTGGTGTCAGGAGCCCGGCCGGAAGGTCGGGTTTCTTGTTATTCGTGGCGCTGTTGGATGATTGCTGCGATTTCGGCTTTTGGGACTTGCGGCACCAGTGGTGCAATCTCATCGAGGCTGTATCCGGCCTGATGCCATTTGACGATCATGTCCATGAGGGTTTTCTTCACTTTCATTTCGTTTCCCTTCGTATTTGCTGGATGATCGTCTCGTATGGTTTGCGGTGGAAGATGCGTATCCACCATTCGGGGCGGCGGCCCCATATGGTTTTGACTTCGGTGAGGGGAAACCATGATACGTACCATTTTTGGCAATTTCCGCAGTACAGCACCTCGCCTTCCTCCTTCGGTCTGGGATGCTCATGGTCGAACGCTGGCGGCCTTGGCACCAAATAACTTCGATTGCTCATTTTGTGTCCTTGAGTGTGATGCGTTTCATTCCTTCGCCGCCTTCATTTCTTGGACTTCACCGTCGAAAAAATCGATGATGAGATTGCAGATGGCGACCGCCGACGTTTTGAGCTGGGTTTTTTCCTCTTTGTTTTCGGCTTTGATGGCGAAAACGCCATCCTTGCTGTTGAAATTGATTCTCATTTCGTGTCCTTCTTTGTTTTGGCGCATTCCGGGCAGAGGCTGTCGTTGGGGTCGGTGGAGTTGGTCTGCCATCCCTCGTATTCGAGCCGGTGCAATGGTCCGACGTCCCACTTGCGGCATTCGCGGCATGAGAGATGGTGGTGGTTCGGACAGAGGCTGTCCCACGGATAGTCGCGGTCGATGCGCCATCCATGCTGTTCGAGTTCGTCCGGCGCCCCACTGTCGGTGATGTCGCAGTCATGGCATTCGACATGCCAGTGGAGCGGACAGTAGTGCCTGCCTTGAAGCCCGTCGCATTGCCAGCCGTGGTCGGCGGCCTCGTTGTCGGCGTCCTCATCGGTCGCGTCATCGACGGAAAGGCTTGTGTGGCACTCGTCGCAGATGACGTACCGCTCATAGATTTCCTGGTAGCTCATCGCTCCGGTTCCTTGTCGGCTCCGCTCACATGGCTCCAGTCGCAGGACAGGCCGCCCTTCCTGTAGCCCGAGTAGACGACGCAGTCCACTTGCCTCGTGTCGGTCAGGGTGATGACGCATTCACGAAAGTCTCCGTCCCAGGCGGAGCACTGCGAGTCGATGGACCTGACCGCATGCGCGGTCGTGGAAGGCTCCTCGCTCCCGCATCCGGCGAGCGCGAGGAGGAATACCGGAGTGAGCAGGAACAGGGTGATGGCGGGCACGCCGATGCCGGCGAGTGTGAATGGTTTGCGTTTTCTCATTTCGAGTGTTTCCTTCCTTGTTGTCACCATGTCTTTTTCAGGAGTGTGCGGTATCGGATGTAGTCGTTGATGTCGCGTCGGATGCAGTCGCGCACCCTGTGCGTGCCACGATGCCCCTCGTACGGATCCTCGGGACAGTCGATGAACCTCAAATACCGGCGGAGCGTGGTCAGATCGAACTTGCGGTAGGACAGCCACCTGTCCGGGGCAAGGTCGAGACGTTTCAGGAAGTCGATGTCGAAATCCACGTTCGTGCCCGCCGGAACCAAGGTGAAGCGTTGCGCGAGGGAGTCGAGATACTCCTCCACGGCGTTCGCGACCGCTCCCACGCAGTCGTCGTGCGCGGAGCCGTTCAACAGTTCGAACAGCAATCCATTGTCCGTGTGCATCGAGAACGCGACCGGGCTCATGTCCAACAGGTTGAGATAGTCCGGTCTGATGATGCGATGCAGGGATCCGAACGAATGTTCGCCCAATACGTCGGCGCATTCCATGCCGACCTCCAACGGCAGGCTGCCATCCCTGTCCGTGCCGGTCGTTTCGAAATCAAGCCAGAGCAGCGCCTCCGGCTTCACGTTCAGGTCTTCGTCCTGTTTCCTCATGATTCTTCCTTCCAATTGCTTTGCCATTCGATGATTTCGATTTGCGTGAGCCGTTGCGCCGTGCCGTCATCCAACAGCCACCACCAGTCGCCGTTCCAGTCGCGTATCGGCGCGTTGAGCGGATCACGCCAGCTCGGGATGATGTAGCCGAACCGTTCCGCCTCGGCCGGATGCGCGTGCGCCCAACCATGGCAGCCGGTCGTGCCGGACCCGCACAGTTCGACGATGTTGCTCGGCAGGTCGCGCATGGTCGGGTTGGCTCGTCGGCGCAACTGCCGGTGGTGGCCGCTCCTGCCCGGCCAGACGGTCGGGTCGTGCAGGTTGCGTCCGCAACGCATGCAATGCCAGCCCTGACGTTGCAAGGCGACGCGTTTCGATTCCTGGAATTGCCGGTCGCTCATCGTTGTTCCCTTCCGAACTGGTCGAGCAGGTTGATGCAGGTCGAGCAGTCGCGTTTGATATCGCGGATGCGGTCAAGGTCCATATCGGCGAGCGCCGGGCCTTTGAGCGCGTCGAGTTCCAATCGGTCGGCGGCCTGGATGGCCGAGGTGAGGATGCCGGCCATGTGTGCGATGGTCATGGCGTTCATGCCGCCGCCGCCTGTTCGAACAATTGTTCGGCCAATACGTCGCCGGGCACGTTCGCGAGCTGACGGCGCAGCATGTCCGGATCCACGCCCTGGTTGAGCAGGTCCGCGACCTTGCATGCGAGCTCCATGTACGTGTCCGTGCCCTCGCAGGCGATCGGGCCGAGAACGCGTTTGACCTCTTCGCTGCCCCACGTATACCGTCGGCGAGCGTTGGAATCTTTTGGTGTGGCGAATCCGCGTTCCTTGCCTTTGACGAGCCAGTTGCGGAATTTCGCGTTCCAGTCGGCTGATCTGGTTCCTGAGTCGAGTGCCCGGTCGCGGAATTTCCCGGCTTCGATGTCGCAGTCGATGCCGAGCTTGTCGGCGAGCGCCCTGTGTTCCTCGGTTGGTTTCCAGTCGGTTGGGATGGGTGTTGTTGTTTTCGCGCGCGGGTCTCTCTCTATAGTCTTTATTGTTTCTATAGATTTAGTAGTATTGTCTGCACGCTGTGTGCACCCCTGATTCATGCCAGATTCATGCCAGTTGCACCCCTGATTCATGCCTGTTTTTTGGGGTGCATTTCGTTCACCCCTGTTTTTTGGTTTGATTTCTTGGGGTGCATTTCGTTCACCTCTGTTTTTTGGCAGGTGCATGTCATACACCTTCGGTCGGCGGTTTGGCGCGATATCGTCGACGATGTGCTGGTTGCCGTATCTCAGGAAACCCTTCTCGCGCAGGGACCGGAGCTTGTTGTGCACGGTGCGTTCCGACATATGCAGCTGCGATGCGATGGTTTTCGCGCTCTTCGCAAAGCCCTTGCCGTCATCGCCGGTCCAGTCGGCCACCATCATCAGAAGACGAAGCTCATAAGGGTCAAGCCCGTACTCGTGATACAGCAGTTTCCGAACATTCTCCATGCTCATGATTCGTCATCTCCTCCGCCGAGATAT
>OLRG01002143.1_pt1 | contig 14462 bp, 14 predicted proteins | sample 1672331 | NCBI WGS metagenome assembly OLRG01 (sample SAMEA3136672, study PRJEB25190) | human gut metagenome
ACCCGCATAGGGCTGAAATGTCAGCCCTAAGATATTACCACGTGTGCAGGATTTTGTCAAGCACATTTTTCATGCTTCGGCAAAATTTTTGTCCGCATCCGGAAACCATAACAGTATCACCAGATGTTCAGCATCCACCCCTTGAGATAAAGAGCGGACTCTTCGCCAATGGCCGCAGGATGATCTCTTGACTGCATAACCTCCCGAATCAGCCGTACCTGTCTTCCGCTGTCCACTGCCGCTTCCCGGAGCATTTTCAGGAACAGGTCCCGAGTCATAAACTGGCTACAGGAGCAGGTCAGCATAAAGCCGCCGGACTTTGTCAGCTGCATACAGCGGTAATTGAGCTCTTTATAGCCCTTATAGGCCGATTCCAGTACCCGGCGGGACTTTGCAAAGGCCGGAGGATCCAGAATCACCACATCGTACTGCTTCCCCTCATCGCACAGGCGCTTTGCCAGATCGAATACATTCTCACAAATGGTATTCACGCAATCAAGGCCATTGAGGGCCGCATTGCCCCTTACCAGCTCCAGCGCCCGCTCCGAAACATCCACGGCGTCTACGGATTTTGCTCCATAGAGCCCCGCATGGACAGAAAATCCGCCGCTGCAGCAGCATAGATCCAGCACCGTTTTTCCTTTTACATAGTCCTTGAGAATGCCCCGATTTTCCTGCTGGTCAAGAAAGTGCCCGGTCTTCTGTCCATCGGGAATGCTTACCAGCATTCTGGCATCATGCTCCAAGATCTCACACTGCTGGGGCACCGCTCCGTAGAGGCAGCCTGTCTGCTGGGGCAGCCCTTCCTTTTCGCGTACCTGCAGGTCGTTCCGCTCATAGATCCCCTTCGGTGCAAAAATCTCCGCAAGGATCTCCACTATATTCTGCTTCCACTGCTCCATACCCAGCGAAACGATCTGAATAGAGAGATAATCTCCAAACTTATCCACCGTCAGGCCCGGCATTCCATCGGAATCTCCAAACACCACCCGGCAGGCATTGGTCAGGCCGATGGACTGCCGATATTCCCAAGCCCGCCGGATCCGCTTGTAAAAAAACGCATGGTCTATCGTCTCCTCGGGATCTCTGGTCAGCACCCGCACTACAATTTTGCTTTTGCTGTTAAAAAAGCCCTTGGCACAGAACCGGCGGCGGCTGTCCAGCACCGTTACCACATCGCCATCCCGGCAGGTATCTGTGCACCAATCAATTTCGTTGTCATAGATCCAGAGAGAGCCGTTTTCGACATCCTTTTCCTCTCCCCGATTCAGGCAAACCTGTCCTTCCATTTATATCTCCTTATCGCAGAAGGCGCAGCAGCACTTTCCGCCTGTGGTTTTCGTCAGATTGGGCAGATACAGCTCCGACTGGGTGATGCACCGGGGGTTGTGACACAGTGGGCTCTTCCCGATCTCCTGCGGCTCCGGCTTCTGTCTCCCCTGTCCCTTTACCAGCGTCAGCAGCAGTGCCATCCGGGCAAACATACCATATCTTGCCTGTTCAAAATAAACCGCTCTTGGATCCTCGTCCACATCCTGCTCGATCTCATCCACTCTTGGGAGCGGATGCATAATAAGAAGATCCTTTTTTGCCGTCCGAAGCTTTCCACGATTGAGAATGTAGACGCCCTTGAGCCGGTCATATTCCAGGGGATCGGTAAAGCGCTCCCGCTGGATTCGAGTCATATAGAGCACGTCCAGCTGGGGCATGGTGGCCTCCAGATTGGTGACCTCCACAAAGCGCTGGCCGTTGGCCTTCATAAACTCGATCATGTAGGCCGGAATGGCCAGGTCACGGGGAGCGATCAGATAGAACCGGATTCCCGGAAATTTTGCCATGGCTTTGATCAGAGAATGAACCGTCCGGCCATTTTTCAGGTCACCGCAGAGACCGATATTGAGATCCCGGATCTCCCCCCGTTTGGACGCAATAGTGGTCAGATCCGCCAGTGTCTGAGTGGGATGCATATGGCCGCCGTCACCGGCATTGATCACAGGCACGTCCGAATAAAGGCTTGCGGCCTTGGAAGCCCCCTCCTTGGGAGAACGCATCACGATCACATCCGCGTAGCCGGACACCATTTTAATCGTATCCTTCAGGGTCTCCCCCTTCGAGGCAGAAGACGACTTGGGGTCCGCAAATCCGAACACACTGCCGCCCAGCCGCAGCATTGCCGTCTGGAAGCTGAAGTTGGTTCGTGTAGAAGGCTCAAAAAAAAGACTGGCCATAACGTCACCATGCAATGCATCCACAAAATCTTTGGGATGAGCAATGATCTGACTGGCCAGCCCGTACAGCTCGTTCCATTCCTCCAACGAGAGGTCTTCAATGTCGATCAAGTTTCTGAGTTTCAACGGGACGCCCTCCTGTTCCGATTTCCGCCGCCCAGGGGCAGCAGTTCAATGTTTTTCGGCTTATTCTATCACATTCCCCCCGGGAACTCAATAGTAATTTTACGAGACTTGATGATATTTCCGCCCCATGGTATACTAATGCCGGTGATGACAATGAACAATATCCCCGTATTTACCTGTCAGGGCGGCACAGCCACCCTGATCCTGCGAGAGATCCCCATTTCCGGCAAAGCCTACATTCTCCTGCGCACGGTGCTTCCCGATCATCTTTCCGGCATGATTGCAGAGTGCAGCAGCTTCTGCCGGATGTGCGGGGCGAGACAGTGCTTCGTATCCTGGAACGCTCCCCTTGATTTTCTTCCCCACGCCTATGACATCTATATGCTCCACGCTGAAAAGGCGACGCTGCCTCAGGGCGCACCCGTGGAGCTGACCCCAATGACCCCGGACAACGACAGCATTTATCAGCGGATCTATAACCGCTGCTTCCAGTCCGTCTCCCACGCGCTCAGCTATGACCGGGCCCAGATTGCCCGGATCTACCGGGAAAACCAACGGGCCTTTCTGGCCCTTACGAAAGAAGGCCGCCCCTACGGCATTGGTGAGCTCCACGAAAATGAGCTGGCCGCTGTGGCAGTGCTTCCCAAATACCGCGGCAAGGGGACCGATCTGGCCCTTGCACTTTTGCAGCTCTGTCCGGGAGAAACTGTGACCGTTACGGTTTCCTCCGACAATGACCGCGCTATGGGACTCTATGACAAGCTGGGCTTTCGGGTCCACGGAACAGAATCCCGATGGTATCAAGTCCCCTCCTCCGCTCTGTAACACAAATCGAATCACAGCGCAGTAAGAGCTGGCTCTTTCTGCGCTGTGATTACGTTTTATTCTGTTCTCAGAGCTTCCACCGGGTCCTTCCGTGCTGCGGTCTTTGCTGGGATCAGTCCTGCAATCATGGTCAGCAGTACCGAAATCAGCACCAGAATTGCCCCGCCCACAGGAGGCAGCTTGGCTACGTCTCCGATGCCCGCCAGATGATCAATGATCATATTGATGGGGATATTCAGGAGCACTGTCACCACAATTCCGATGATGCCCGCTCCCAGACCGATGATCAGCGTTTCCGCATTGAATACGCGGCTTACATCCCGCTTGGATGCGCCGATGGAGCGGAGAATACCGATCTCCTTTGTACGCTCCTGTACGGAGATCAGCGTGATCACACCGATCATGATAGAGGACACCACCAGCGAAATCCCCACAAAGGCAATGAGCACATAGCTGACGATGTTCACGATATCCGTCACCGAGCTCATGAGCATTCCCACATAATCCGTATAGTGGATCACCTGGTCGTCCTTCCCCTCGGCAGTCATCTTATCGTTGTAGGCGTCCAGCGCATCGGTCAGTGCCTCTTTATCTTCAAAAGAAGCGGCATAGAGACTGATGGAATTGGGGTCATCCAATGTGGCTGCCCCTAACGTCATCAGATTGGCTTCATAGCTGGAATCGGAGACGACCTTTTCCCTGCTCTGACTGCTATCTCCCAGCGCATCCAGATCCGCCTGTGCCAGCAGTCCGTTCTCCACCAGCATGGCCGCCTGCTGTTCCTCCGGCAGTGCAGAAAGCTGGCTCTGGTACATTTCCGGGAGCATGGCAACGGTATCCTGTACCAGCTGACTTTGTGCCTCGGTAAATCTGGCGCTGCCGCCGGCATCCTCCTGCGCCGCCAGTGCTGCTTCCCCGGCCGCTGTCCCCTGGAACGGCAGTCCCGTGAAGACGTCTACCTCTGAGTTTTCTTTCTGTGCCTTGACAATGTCGCTGTTTTCCACTGCGCCCACCACATAGGAGGTAAGCGCCGAGGTATAGCCGATGGTTCCGTATTCGTTGTTGTTTTCCGAGGTGGTGCGGACAATGCCGACTACCTTTAATGGCTGTGCGTTGTCATATACACGCTCCATAAAGCTGTCGTCATCCCGCATATCCGTGTACACGCCGCCGTCTTCCTGATAGCAGTCCGTAGGCAGCACCAACCGGAGATCTAGCCCCAGCATATCCTCATAGCTGTAGGTGGTCTCGTCCTGGGCAATGTCGCTGTCCTTCACCGTTCCAGCGTCCGCAAGATCCCGCTGAGCCTTTTGAATGGCGTCCTTCAGCTGCTGGGTATCCTTTAGCCCCAGTGCGTAGAGGGTATAATCTGTGACCTCATAATTATGATTCAGGATCAGCACCACTTCATTCTGATTTGCCGGCCATGTACCCGTGAGTAGTTCATAGTCACTGCTCCGGGTGTTGGGGTTGTCGGAAAGCTCGGTGCACACATCGATGCTGTTCATGCCCATCTGTGCCGCAATATCTCCCATACCGATCTCATCCAGCACCGAAATAGGATTGACCCGATGGAGCTGCCCCTGTGTATTTTTTGTATAGATCCCGATCTCCGTGGGATAGGAATAGCGGATCTCCGAGGCCAGTGCGGCAATTTCATTACCGTCCTCCTCCAGCACCTTCTTAAAGCTCGAAAGGTCGTTGGTGGAGATTTTAGACATCATGGAATCGATGATATCCGTCATAACGCTGCTGGAATATACCTGCCCCGGCTCATGCTCCTCCCCCTTGCTGTCTACGCTCATCATAGTACCCATCATAGAGGACATATCCATGGTGGCCTCCTGAATGGTAATGGGATAGGAGGTCAGGGTGTCCTCTTCCATCTTATTGATATAGTCCTGCATACCGCTGGACAGAGAAAGGATCAGCGCAATGCCAATGATGCCAATGGATCCAGCAAACGCAGTCAGGATTGTACGCCCTTTCTTGGTCATCAGATTGTTCAAGCTCAGGCTCAGAGCAGTCAGGTAACTCATGGACGGCTTTTTTTCCGCAGCTTCGGCACGGACCTGCTGAAGCTCTGCCTGCTCCGGCGTATAGGGCATAGAGTCGGATACCACCTCGCCATCCAGCACCCGGATGATTCGGGTGGAATATTGCTCTGCCAGCTCCGGGTTGTGGGTGACCATAATCACCAGCTTATCCTTTGCCACCTCCTTCAGGATCTCCATGACCTGTACCGAGGTCTCGGAGTCCAGCGCACCGGTGGGCTCATCCGCCAAGAGGATATCCGGGTTATTCACCAGGGCCCGGGCAATGGCCACCCGCTGCATCTGACCGCCGGACATCTGATTTGGCTTCTTTTTCAGCTGATTGCCAAGTCCAACCTTCTCCAGTGCTTCCTTGGCTCTGCGGCGTCGTTCGGCCTTTGACACACCGGAAAGAGTCAGGGCAAGCTCTACATTAGAAAGCACATTCTGGTGTGGGATCAAATTATAGCTCTGAAAGACAAAGCCCACGGAATGGTTTCGGTAGGTGTCCCAATCTCGATCCCGAAATTCCTTGGTAGATCGGCCATTGATCACAAGATCTCCTGACGTATAGCGGTCCAGACCGCCAATGATATTCAGCAGCGTGGTCTTTCCGCAGCCGGACTGTCCAAGGATTGAAACAAACTCATTTTCCCGAAAGGAAATATCGATGCCTTTCAGGGCATGGACCGTTTCATCCCCGGAGAGATAATCCTTCTTGATATTCTTTAATTGCAGCACTGGGGTACCCCTTTCTCTGAACGCATAAAAATACTTGTACACCATATCATATCGCAAACGAAAAGATGTAAACATTTTTTGAATATTGAAATTGTTGACACCTGAAATTTTTTGCAGTAGAATAGCGGCAGTTAGTTAGGAGGAATGTAATGTGGAGAATCTTACCGGCAGTCAGGGCTTCCTGCTGCTTCATCAGCACCTGAGACGGATGGATTGGAGCAAGATTACCCCCGGTGTCACACAGCCGGAATATTTGATTTTGACTGCGCTGCAATGCAGTCAGGATGCACATCCAGACATCCCCGGCGTCTACGTTTCCTCGCTGGCCGAGGAGCTATCTGTATCCGTTTCCATGATCTCCAAGCTCCTGAAATCACTGGAGGAAAAGGACTGGATCCTTCGCACCGTGGACAAAAACAGCCGCCGGAACACCTTCGTCTCTCTGACCCCCGCCGGGACAGCCGTATACCAGACTGCCACCGATCAGATGCGGACATTCCACAAAAGCGTTGTAGATTCTCTGGGGCAGGAGACCTTTACCGCCCTGCTCAAAAGCGCCGCAACACTCTTCCGGGCGTATGAGAGCGCTTTGGAGAAGCTTTAACCTTCTTCTTGCATTTTGAAATAAAACATGCTATAATCCGGGGCGCATAGGGAGACCTGTGCGCCTTTTACAATTGAACCATGACAGTTCGCGGCCCTCCTGTCAGTAAACAAAACCAGGTTTTCCCCACCATGCAGTGCATTGTGGGGCTTATGGGCGCAGTAATTGCGCTCTTTTTTTGTTCCAATGGGCTGCATGGTTTAGGAGGATAATTTATGTATATGCTGCAATCCGAGGCCAGCTTTGACGCGGCCCATTTTCTAAAGGGCTACGATGGAAAATGTAAAAACATCCACGGTCACCGGTGGCGCATCGTGGTTCGCATCTCCGGCGACAGTCTCATCGCCTCCGGCCCCAAAAAGGGAATGCTGATTGACTTTGGCGACCTGAAAAGTGCCCTTGCAACCCTTGCCGATCAGTTCGATCATGCGCTTCTGGTGGAAGAGGGCACACTGAAGGAAAAGACCATGGAAGCGCTTCGGGAAGAGGATTTCCGCATGGTTTTTCTCCCCTTCCGTACCACCGCTGAAAATTTCAGCCGCTACTTCTTCCAGCAGCTGACGGAAATGGGGCTGACGCCCCGAGAGGTCGCCGTCTATGAAACCCCCAACAACTGTGCCGTCTATACCGGCGGGAAGGAGGCACCCCAGATTGTCCAGCTTTAATGTAGCGGAAACCTTTCTGAGCATCAATGGCGAAGGCACCCGGGCCGGCCAGCTGGCCTTCTTTATCCGCCTGGCAGGCTGCAACCTCCGCTGTGACTACTGCGACACCAAGTGGGCGGAGACCCCCGATGCCGCCCGTGCCCATCTCACCGAAACCCAGCTCTACCAGCTGGTCAAGAAGAGCGGCAGCAAGAATGTCACCGTCACCGGCGGCGAGCCCATGATCCAGCCCCATATTGGAGAGCTTCTGTCCCTTCTGTGCCGGGATCCGGAGCTCTATGTAGAAGTAGAGACCAATGGAAGTGTGGATCTTGCGCCATATCTGGCGCTTCCCTGCCGCCCCTCCTTCACTATGGACTATAAGCTATCCGCCAGCGGCATGGAGAACGCCATGCATCTTCAGAATCTTCCCCTGCTGACCCAGCAGGACACGGTAAAGTTTGTGTGCGGCTCCATGGATGATTTGGATCGGGCTGCGGAGGTTATGGAGGAATACCGGCTCCGGGCGCATACCAACGTCTATCTGAGCCCTGTTTTCGGCTCGATCGCCCCCTGTGACATGGTCGAATATATGAAGCAGCATAATCTTACCGACGTGACCCTTCAGATCCAGCTGCACAAAGTCATCTGGGATCCGAATCAGCAGGGGGTGTAACTATGATCGATACCAAAACCATCGAAACCCACATCCGCGGTATTCTCGAAGCTCTGGGCGATGACCCGGACCGGGAGGGGCTCCGTGAAACCCCTCAGCGGGTCGCAAAGATGTATGAAGAGGTCTTTGCGGGCATGAACTATACGAATAAAGAGATCGCAGAAATGTTTGACAAGACCTTTGAGGAGGCCGATCCCGATCACCACGATCTGGTGCTGGTTCGGGATATTGATGTATTTTCCTACTGTGAGCACCACATGGCTCTGATGTATGATATGAAGGTCAGCGTGGGCTATCTGCCCCGGGGCAGGGTCATCGGTCTGAGCAAAATCGCCCGGATCGCAGATATGGCCGCCCGGCGGCTTCAGCTTCAGGAGCGTCTCGGACGGGACATTGCCGAGATCATCTCCATGGTCACAGGCTCCGAGGATGTGGCAGTGGTGATCTCCGGCTGCCACAGCTGCATGACCGCCCGGGGGATTCAGAAGCCGGGCACCCGCACGATCACGGAAACCTACCGGGGAAAATTTGAGACAGACCCGGTACTGCAAATGAGAATGGAGGCACTGCTGAAATGAAAATTCTTGTTTTGTCCAGCGGCGGTGTAGACAGTACAACCTGTCTCGCCATGGCCGTAAAGGAAGTAGGCGCTGAAAACGTCATTGCCCTGTCCATCTATTACGGGCAGAAGCATGACAAGGAGATCCAAGCCGCCAAGGCCGTTGCGGAATACTATGGTGTCCAGCGCATGGAACTGGATCTCTCTGTGATTTTTGCCGGAAGCAATTGCAGCCTTCTGAAGCAGTCCACCGAGGAGATCCCGCTGGAAAGCTATGCCCAGCAGATTGAAGAAACCGGCGGAACCCATCCGGTCTCCACCTATGTTCCATTCCGAAACGGTCTGTTCCTGTCCTCTGCCGCCAGCATCGCCCTGAGCCACGGCTGCTCCAAGATCATGTACGGCGCTCATGCGGACGATGCCGCCGGAGCCGCCTACCCCGACTGCTCTGTGGATTTTGTGAATGCCATGAATCAGGCCATCTATCTGGGCAGCGGCAATCAGCTTACCATCGAAGCTCCCTTTGTATCCCTGACCAAGGCCGACGTGGTAAAGAAGGGGTTGGAGCTGGGCGTTCCCTATGCGCTCACATGGAGCTGCTATGAGGGAGGCGAAAAGCCCTGCGGCAAGTGCGGCACCTGTATTGACCGTCAAAAAGCCTTCGAGAAAAACGGCGTAATTGACCCGCTGCTTCGATAAGATCTTGGAATGGAGGAATATTTATTATGGCATCTGGAAGATCCGAAAATGAATTAAAGGGCGTCACCAGTCTCGGAGCCGCCGGAACAAAGTATCCCACAGACTATGCGCCGGAGGTGCTCGAAACCTTTCCCAATAAGCATCCTGACAACGACTATTTTGTCAAGTTTAACTGCCCGGAATTTACCTCCCTGTGCCCCAAAACAGGCCAGCCGGATTTTGCGACCATCTATATCAGCTATGTGCCCGGCGAACGGATGGTAGAGAGTAAGTCTCTCAAGCTCTATCTCTTCTCCTTCCGCAACCACGGGGATTTTCACGAGGACTGCATGAACATCATCATGAAGGATCTGATCCGGCTCATGGATCCGAAGTATATTGAAGTCTGGGGAAAATTCACCCCCAGAGGCGGACTGTCCATAGATCCCTACTGCAACTATGGCCGTCCCGGCACTCGCTGGGAGGAGGTCGCATGGCTTCGTCTGTCCCAGCATGACATGTATCCGGAAAAGGTGGACAATCGATAAATGGACGATATTTTCGCCCCGCTGGCCCTGCTGCCCCATGCCCTCCCCCGATGGTTTCAGGAAAATCAGCGCCAGCTTCCATGGCGGCAGGATCGTGAGCCCTACCATGTCTGGCTTTCAGAAATCATGCTCCAGCAGACCCGGGTGGAAGCAGTGAAAGGCTATTATGCCCGTTTTCTTCAGGCGCTTCCCACCATTCAGGCACTCTCTGAGGTTCCGGAGCCCCAGCTGTTAAAGCTCTGGGAGGGACTTGGCTACTACACCCGGGCACGGAATCTCAAGAAGGCCGCCGTGGTCATCATGACCGAGCACCACGGTGTTTTCCCACGGAGCTATGCCGCCATCCGGGCTCTTCCGGGCATCGGGGACTATACCGCCGGTGCCATTTCCTCCATCTGTTTTGAGGAAAAGACCCCCGCCGTGGACGGCAACGTTCTGAGGGTGGCTGCCCGGCTCTGTGATTACCACGGGTGTACCGATGACCCCAAGGTGAAAAAGGCGATCACCAGCGCCCTTGCAGAAATCTATCCCCACGAGGCCGGGAACTTTACACAGGCACTGATGGAGCTGGGTGCAACGGTCTGCCTGCCCAATGGCGCACCCCGATGTGAGGTATGTCCGGTAGGCCCCCACTGTCTTGCCCGCGAAAACGGCACCATCGATGATCTTCCGGTTCGGAAGCCAAAAAAGCCCCGCCGTCAGGAGGATATGACCGTATTTCTGCTCTCCTGCGGCAGCCGTGTGGCACTGCGGAAGCGGCCGGATACCGGCCTGCTGGCTGGGCTCTATGAATTTCCTCATCTGCCAGGCATTCTCTCGGCGGAGGAAACCATCAAAGCCGCAGAAGACTGGGGCCTCTCCCCGGACTATCTGGAAAAGCTCGTGACCCGGAACCATATTTTTACCCACATTCAGTGGAACATGACCGGCGCCCGGCTCCATTGCGAAACAGCAAACAGTGAATTTATCTGGGTAAGCCGGGAAGCTGTTGGACGTGACTATGCCCTGCCCACGGCCTTCCGTCAGTTCTTGCCGGATTTTGGGGAGTTGAAGCCATGACAACATTGAAAGAAGCGCAGGATTTCTTTGCGGAGGATCACTTTGCCACTGAAAATGGTGCTGTAATTGACGAGATCGGCTCGGACTACGCTGTCTGTTCTATGGCACTTACTGCGCATCACCGAAACGCTGCCGGTCGGGTCATGGGCGGCGTGTTATTTACGCTGGCTGACTTTGCCTTTGCCGTGGCCGCCAACTTCAGTCAGCCTCCTGCCGTTACGGTATCCAGTCAAATTACCTTTTTAAGCCCCGTAAAGGGCACAAGACTGATTGCCAAAGCCCAGCAGCTCCGTCGAGGCAGAACCACCCTTTATTACGAAGTATCTGTTACCGATGAATTGGGAACTCTGGCTGCACGAGTCACATCTCTTGGGCAGATCCTGAACCCCCTATAATTGCACAAGCGCCCGACACTCTTTGTGTCAGGTGCTTGCGCTTTGTTACAGCATTTTATTGTAACCGTTTTCATTATTTCGAGTTTTACATATTTTTCTGTTTCTCTTATAATGGGATCAGAAAAGGAGTGTGTTGTCATGAATGACCTAACTCAGGGAAAGCCTTTTTCGGTAATCTGGCGCTTTTCCCTGCCATTGCTGCTGAGTATGGCATTGCAGCAGCTATACAATCTGGCTGACAGTATCATTGTGGGCCGTTTTACCGGTGAAGCGGGTCTCGCCGCCATCGGTGCGGCCTATCCCATTACGCTGATCTATATTGCCATTGCCACCGGTGCATCCATGGGATGCAGTGTGGTCATCGCTCAGCTCTTCGGCGCAAAGCGCCGTCGAGATCTGAAGACCGCAATTTCAACGGTCATTGTATCCCTGCTGGTGCTGGGCGTTCTGCTGGGCGGAGCGGGCATTTTGCTGGCACAGCCCATTCTCCGGCTGCTCCACACCCAAGACGCCGTGCTGTCCACGGCCAGCGCATATCTTGCCATCTATGCCTTTGGCATCATCGGCAATTTTGTCTATAACACTGCCGCCGCAATCTTCACCGGTCTTGGAGATTCCAAGCGTCCTCTCTATTTTCTGATGATTTCTGCCGGCCTCAACGTGGTTCTGGATCTGATCGCTGTGGCCCCTCTCCATATGGGGGTCGCCGGTGCTGCATGGGCCACCGCGATCTCCCAGTATGTGTCCGCAGTGGTATCCGTAGCGGTGCTGACCCGTGTAACCCGCACCCAACTGGACCTTCCGCAGAACGCCCCCAGATTCAGCCGTAGTCTTCTGTGGGAAATGTGCCGCTTCTCTGTCCCCGCTATTATTCAGCAGTGTTGTGTTGCCTTCTCCCACACCGTCTTGCAGCGTCTGGTCAATACCTACGGCGTCACGTTTATGGCAGGCTATGAGGCTGCCTCCAAGATCCATAATTTTGTCTACATGTGCTTTAACACCATCGGAACCGCCCTCTCCAGCTTCGCCGCCCAGAACTATGCGGCCAATAAGCCTCAGCGGGTCAATCAGGGATGTAAGGCATCTACCGGGATCATCCTTATCTTTACCGCTGTGGCCCTGCTGATCCTCCAGCTGTTCCCGGCGCAGCTGATCTCCATGTTTGTTAATGTGGAGGAGAATCCCGGCGTTGTAGACGTGGGCCGCCTCTATCTGCGGATCATCTCCCCGGACTATCTGCTGATCTGCTTTATCATCGTTGGCGGCGGTCTCCTCCGTGGTGTCGGACGGGTCAAGGACTTCCTGCTGGTCACGATTTTGGACTTCGCCATCCGCATTGGATGCAGCTACGGCTTCTCCCTTGCCCTGCTGCCCTCCCTGAGCTTTTATCCACTGCCCAGCTACACCGGCATGTTCTGGGCATGGTACTTTGGCTCTGCGGTAGACCTGGCCGTGCTGCTGGTACTCTACTATAAGATGAACCACGGCGGTACTCTGGACAACAGCCATTTAAGCACCTGATACTCTGCTCCATTCGGGCGGAACGCACTTCCTGCGTTCCGCCCGTTTCCTCTCCATGAAAGCAGAACCTGCAAAGGAAGAACACACCGGCAAAATATATCACAAGTTATACAGTTTTCTCGGTATTCACAGGTGGTTTTTGATAGATTGTGACAGAAATTATGAGTTTTCCCGCAACCCCTTGTACATTTGAAAAAAACCATGGTATAATATCATGGTTTGGAGCAAGGGGCAACGCCACAATTCCGGTGGATTCTGGGTGCTGCGGCATTGCTTTGATCAGAATTTTGTAAGAAAAGGACTGAATGAATTGAACAAGAAAAGCAATCCCTGGATTTCCATCATCGCCTGCCTTGTGGTTCAGCTGTGCGTGGGTATCCTCTACCTGTGGAGCGCATTCAGGGGCAACATCGTTGCCGCCTTCTCCGTAGGCATGGACGAAACCGCCGCTGCCGCTGTTTCCAGTGCAGCTACCATGGTCTCCTCCTACATGATCTTTGCCTTTGTATTCGGCAACCTCATCGGTGGTTTCCTCAACGACAAGAAGGGCCCCAAGTTCACCTGCTTTGCCGGTGTGATTCTCTTCTCCGCCGGTATCGCAATCTCCGCTTTTGTAAAGACCATTGCTCTGCTGGATCTTACCTACGCTATCATGGCTGGCCTTGGCTCCGGCTTCGCCTACGGTGCGTGCATCTCCTGCATCCAGAAGTGGCTGCCTCATAAGCGCGGTCTGGCTTCCGGTCTGGCCTGCTCTGCCTTCGGCCTGTCCACTGTTGTGTTCACCCCTGTTTCCAACATGCTGATGAACGCCAACAGGAACGCTGACGGCATTGTAAACTTCACTCCCGTATTCCTGACTCTGGCTGTAGTATTTGCTGTTCTGGGCCTCATCGCCTGCTGCTTCATCTCCCTGCCGGATGACGAGTACATCAAGAGCTTGAATCTGCCCAAGGCTGCTGCCTCCACCAACCAGAACTATACTCTGGGGCAGGCAATTAAGGTTCCCGCTTTCTGGTGCCTGTTCTTCTCTATTTTCTTCATCAACGGCACATGGAACCTCTGCGTGCCTCTGATCAAGGATCTGGGTATGCAGCGTGGCCTCACTGAGGCTATGGCGCTGGCCTGTGTTTCCTTCACCGGCATCACCAACGCCGCTGGCCGTCTCATTATGGCCTCCCTTTCCGATAAGGTTGGCCGGTTCAACACCATGTACATTCTCTGCGGCATTACGCTGGTGGGCGCAGTTCTGCTGACCTTCATCGGCGGCTATGGCTACTTTGCCACCATTGCGCTGGTTGCCTTTGCTTACGGCGGCCCCTCCGCACTGAACGCTGCTCTGTGCACCGACCTGTTTGGGCCCAAGAATTCCGGTACCAACTACGGCATTGCCATGCTGGCACTGGGCTTCAGCTCCATCTTCTTTAACTTTGTTTCCAAGTCTATTCTTCACGCTACGGTTGCAAATGTCACCTCCACCTTCGTCATGGGTGCCATCACCGCTGTGATCCCCGTGTTCCTGATGCTGTACATCAATCGGTATCTGAAGACCCGGAACGCAAAGTAATTATCCCATAACAGTAACCCCCGATGCGTCCAAGCACGCATCGGGGGATTATTCTTATTGGCCGCCGGTAATCTCCGCACCGCCCAGCATTTTGTCTCCATCATAAAACACGATGGCCTGTCCCGGTGTCACGGCCCGTTGGGGCACCTGAAACTCCGCCCGGATACATCCGTTTTCAAGAAAATAGAGCATTGCAGGCTGATCCTTCCCATGGTAGCGCACTCGTGCGGTTACCGGAACTGGTGCATCCGGCAGTTCCCC
>OLRG01002148.1_pt1 | contig 14434 bp, 10 predicted proteins | sample 1672331 | NCBI WGS metagenome assembly OLRG01 (sample SAMEA3136672, study PRJEB25190) | human gut metagenome
CCGGCTTGCGCACACATGTTCTGTCTGTTACACTGGAGTACATTGTTAGTATTTTATCAAAAACGAGGTTTACGATCATATGGAAAAGATTAAAAATAGAATTGTCACCTACTGGGATGAGCGTGCCGAAGAGTTTGCCGCTCTGCGCATCAAAGAGCTGCGCGACGATATCAGTCAGCGATGGGAAAAAGAAATTTTCAAATATCTGCCGGAAGATAAAAATCTGAAGATTCTGGATATCGGCACAGGTTCCGGCTACTTTGCCCTGCTGTTGTCTCAGATGGGCTATCATGTGACAGGGATCGACCTGACCGAAAAAATGATCGAAGAAGCAAAAAAGACCGCCAAAGTTCTTGGCAGCGATGCACAGTTTCTGGTCATGGATGCCGAAGAACCGGACTTCCCGGAGGAAAGCTTTGATGTCATCCTGACCCGCAACCTGACCTGGACACTGCCGCACCCGCGTAAAGCCTACAAGGCATGGAAAAAGCTGCTCAAAAAGGGCGGTATCCTGTTAAACTTTGACGCTGACTACGGCAAACAGCAGATGAATGCTTCCGCAGATGAGTTGCCCGCGCATCACGCCCATCAGCTGATGAGCCAGCAGATGAAGGATGAATGTGAAAATATCAAGGAAAGCCTGCGGATCAGCGGAAATGACCGTCCTGCCTGGGATCTAAAGACCTTAAAGCAGCTGGGTTATCATGACATTCAGGCCGATACCACCGTCTCTGAGAGAATTTATCTCGAACAGGATGAATTTTACAATCCGGCACCGTTATTTGCCCTGTTTGCCCATCGTCCGTAATCTCACTATATAAAGCAGGCAGATCTGTTTTTGCACTCAAAGCTGGTCCACTGGACCAGTTTTTCATATACATGACAACCGACAATGTCGCATGCATCAGGTATAACACACCAGAAAGGAAGCTCATGGAAATCCGCCAGTTACAGTATTTCGTAGAAAGTGCCCGCACCCGTTCTTTCAGCCAGGCCGCCCGCACTCTCTACACCAGCCAGCCAAATGTCAGCAAAGCCATCCAGCAGCTCGAAACTGAGCTTGACACTGCGCTTTTCACCCGCAGCTTTGGCGGTATTGAACTGACCGAAGAGGGCAAAATTGTCTATCTCTACGCGATCAATATTTTGCAGAACGTTGACCGGATGAATGAGCTTCTTGAAGAACGCAGACAGACTCATCCCATATCCGACTGATTCTAAAGGCAATGCACCGCCATTTTATTTTGGCTGTCTGCATTGTCTTTTTATATGTTATACTATGTCTGTTTAATAATTTTCATTGTCTTACCATAAAAGTCCATATTTAACTGCCATGCATACCATAAACTGATCCAGCGGATCGTTTTTGCATGTGAAGTCAACTTGGCATCCATAAAATTCAGAAAGAAGTGACCCTACTCTATGAAACGTATAGATTTTGAAAACGGTTCCCTTACAGGAAATATCTTCCGAGCGGCTCTGCCCATGCTGGTCGCTCAGATTCTGAGTCTGCTTTATAATATCGTGGATCGCATCTATATTGCACGTATCCCGGATATCGGCACAACGGCTCTTGGAGCGGTCGGACTCTGTTTTCCGATCATTGTGATTATCACTGCTTTCAGCAACCTGTTCGGAAGCGGCGGTGCACCGCTCTTTTCGATCGAGCGTGGAAAGGGTGATCACGAAAATGCCTGTCAGATCATGCATACTTCATTTTCCATGCTGACGCTCTGCTCAATCCTTCTGATGCTGACCGGTTTAATCTTTGCAAAACCCATTCTCACGCTGTTTGGTGCCGACCGTGAGAATTTTGGCTATGCCTGTCCTTATCTGATGATCTATCTGCTCGGAACTTTTCCTTCTATGGTTTCTACCGGTATGAATCCATTTATCAATGCGCAGGGATACGCCACCACAGGGATGTTCTCTGTAGCGATCGGTGCAATTGCCAACCTGATCCTGGATCCGGTTTTTATCTTTGTGTTCGGACTCGGTATCCGCGGTGCGGCGATCGCTACGGTGTTATCACAGATTCTTTCCGCAGCGTTTGTCCTGTATTTTCTGCAGAAAAAGACCGAATTGAAAGTCCGTCTTCTGTCCGGAGAAGAGATCCGTGACTGCGGAAGGCGGGCAAAAAATATTATCAGCCTCGGAACCGCAGGTTTTATCATGCAGCTTACCAACAGTCTGGTGACGATCTGCTGCAACAATGTACTTTCGGTCACCGGAGGCGATCTGTATATCTCCGTGATGACGATCGTATCGAGTATCCGACAGATCATCGATACACCGATCCATGCCATTACCGAAGGTTCCTCCCCGGTCATCAGTTATAACTATGGCGCACGCCGGCCTAAGAGAGTGTTCCAGTCCTGGCTCACCATGAGCGTGATGGCGATCCTGTATACACTGCTCGCCTGGGGCGTGATCCTGTTTGCACCGCGTTTCCTGATCGGTATCTTCAGTTCCGACCAGGCGCTGATCACCGATGCGATCCCGGCACTGAAACTGTACTTCGGAGCCTTTGTTTTTCAGGCACTCCAGTATGTGGGACAGACCATGTTCAAGTCACTGGGCAAGAAAAAATTCGCGATTTTCTTCTCTCTGCTTCGCAAGGTCATCATCGTGGTTCCGCTTACCTACATCCTTCCGTATCTGTTCCATATGGGAAGTGACGGTGTCTTCCTCGCAGAACCGGTATCCAATGTGCTTGGCGGAAGCGCCTGCTTCATCGTGATGCTGTGTACGGTAATGCCGGAGCTGAAACGAATGGCAAAGGAAAATTCTGATTGCTAGTTTACATAATTTTAATTTCAGATATCATTGCAGATCCACAGCAAGATTCATACGCCACCGCAAACATCTGCAATATAATCTTGGTTTCTTTACTCCATAAAAAAACTTCAGCAGACACAATAGCTTTCTTCTGTCTGCTGAAGTTTTTTATTTTTTATTCAAATCTTCTTATTTCTGTTTCTGAACATCCGCTGCTCTCTCTTCTTCTCGGAGCCGTTCCAGTTTCTCCTTCACCGTAGGATACCGCTCCAGATCGGTATGGGGAAGTGCCTGTGCTGCCACCATTGTATTCAGAAAATCTTCTACCGCTGCGAACTGGATATACACCATTTTCTCCAGGATCTCCTCCACTTTTTTTGCCACACCGCAATCCAGCAGTGCACATACCGCACCTTCCAGGGAAGAATTGCCCGCATGGATGATCCGGTCCCGTTCCATGTCCGGGTACATGCCGATAGCGATCGCGGATTCTTTGGACACGTGTTTTCCAAAAGCGCCCGCCACATAGAATCCTTCCAGTTCCGAAAGTTCGATCCCGGACTCCCGCAGCATGATCGCCACCATCGTGTATGCCGCCGCTTTTGTCCGGATAAATTCTTCGATGTCACTCTGGTAAAAATACAGTTCCGGTGCATAGTTCACCGCCAGCATCCCGTCTTTCTCCACGATCCACCGGCTTTTCTCCGGCTGTAAGATCCCCCGGATATCGATCCATCCATGCAAAAACAATTCCGCCAGAAGATCCACAATCCCGGATCCGCAGATTCCTTTCGCCGTTGCCTCCCCGATCACGTGGCAGTGCAGTTCTCCATCTTCCATTTTTACCCGATCCACCGCGCCTTCCATCGCGCGCATGCCCGTCTTTACCACACCGCCTTCCAGTGCAGGTCCCGCAGCTCCCGCACCGCATAACAGAAAATCCCGGTTCCCCAGTACGAGTTCCCCGTTCGTTCCGATATCGAAAAAAGCGTTGATCTTCTCTTTTTTATAGATTCCCGTAGCCACCATGCCGCTGATGATATCGCCGCCCAGGTAATTGGACTTTGCCGGATAAATGTAAACATATCCCTTCACCGGCAGTTCCAGATCTTTTGCCGGGAGAAATCCGGGCTGGTCTGCGTGCACCGCATACGGAGTGTGGAAGACACAGAACGCATCCATCCCAAGCAGAAAATGAATCATCGTTGTATTACCCCCGATTGCCATCGCGATACAGCTGTTTTCCGGTAACTGCTGCTGTGCTTCCAGTTCTCTCACACAGGTGGTAATGCTGGTTACCGCTGCTTTTCGAAGGATCTCCAGCGTTCCACGGTCTTCCTGACAGTGAAAGATTCTGGTCAGAATGTCCGTTCCATAGGGGATCTGCCCGTTGAACGTGCTGGTTTCGCCCAGGATCTTTCCTGTCGCGCAGTCCACCAGACGGGCAACCACGGTGGTGCTTCCCAGATCCACCGCCACACCGTAATGTAACCCGGTGGTATCTCCCGCTTCCAGATCCACGCCATGCCACGTCTGACCGTCCCACGCCAGCGACACGGTCACTTTCCACTCTGCCTCTTCGCACAGCGGATATAGTTTTCGCAGTACCCGCAGGCTTACTTTTGCCTCAATCCCCTGTTCCTTTAATCCGTCCTGGATCCTTCTCTGATCGGACCGGTTATCGTCCTCGGTCGGAGCCTGAAGTTCCAGATATATTTTTTTACTGATTCCGTCCATGATTATTCCTCTTTTTCTATTGCGTTGCTTCTATTATACTTCTTTCTTCCCAAATAACCAAGTTATGGATTGCGTCGGAGATCCAATTAACGTATACTTAATTTTATATAAGAACATACTTTCTGGTAACAGATGCGGATATCCGCAGAAAGGAGGACATTCATGGATCGCATCATTTTTCATATCGATGTCAATTCCGCATATCTGAGCTGGAGCGCAATTGATCTCTTACAGGCAAATCCGGACAGCGTGGATATCCGGACGATTCCCGCGATCATCGGTGGCAACCGCAAGACCCGCCATGGGATCGTTCTGGCAAAGTCTCTGCCGGCAAAAAACATGTGTCATATTCACACCGCAGAACCGGTGGCAAATGCCCTGAAAAAATGTCCGACACTCACTATCGTTCCTCCTGACCACGACTCTTACAGCCGCCACAGCAAACAGTTTGTCGGTTTTCTCCGCACACTGACACCGGAGATTGAACAGGTCAGTGTGGACGAGTGTTTTCTCGACTACACTTCGATCGCTTCCCGTTTTTCCTCACCGGAAGAAGGGGCTGCCTACATCCGCAACTATATTTACAGCCATTTCGGTTTTACGGTCAACGTCGGGATTTCTTCGAATAAAGTTCTGGCAAAGATGGCTTCTGATTTTGAAAAGCCGAATAAGACGCACACACTTTTTCCTGAGGAGATCCAGCAGAAAATGTGGCCGCTGCCGATCAGCAGTCTGTTCATGGCAGGACATGCCTCCGTTGCGGTTCTTCAGAAACTCGAAATCCGTACCATTGGCGATCTGGCAAAGATGGATCCGGCAATCCTGACCATGCATCTGAAAAGCCACGGCAAAATGCTGTGGAAATATGCAAATGGAATCGATAATTCTACTCTGGAGAGCGAACCGTCTCAGGCGAAAGGAATCGGCAATTCCACCACGCTCGCCAGTGATCTTACGACCGCGCAGGAAGCGTACTCTATTCTTCTGCAGCTTTCCACCAAGGTAGGGCACCGTCTCGAAAAAGCCGGTCAGTCTGCCAATAACCTGTGCGTGGAGATCAAATACGCGACCTTTGAAAAATACACCCGTCAGATGCCGCTTTCCTCCCCGACGCAGGATGGAAAAAAGCTGTACCACGCAGCCTGTCATCTTTTTGACACACTCTGGAACGGAAACCCGATCCGTTTACTGGGAGTTCGCGCCGGAAAGCTGACGGATGCTGATGAACCGGTACAGCTCGATCTGTTCAGTTATGATCCGAAGGCCATTGAAAAAGAGCAGAAGATGGAACGGGCAATGGACAAGATCCGGGAAAAATTCGGGAAAGATCTGATACAGAAAGGGATTCACTGACTTTAACTCTTTATTCGCATAAACGAGAAATCCCCACAGTGGACGTTGAATATCCACTGCGGGGATTTCTGTTTATTGTTTGAACATTACTTATTACTTACGTTTGAAAATTAGCAGATACCCTGAGCTAACATAGCATCAGCAACTTTTTCGAATCCGGCGATGTTGGCACCTACTACATAGTTGCCTTCGAATCCGTAACGTTTTGCTGCATCATCCATGTTGTGGGTGATGTTGATCATGATGTTTTTCAGTTTTGCATCTACTTCTTCGAATGTCCAGCTCAGTCTCTCGCTGTTCTGAGACATTTCCAGTGCGGATGTTGCTACACCACCAGCGTTTGCTGCTTTACCAGGAGCAAAGATTACGTTGTTTGCCTGCAGATACTGTGTAGCTTCCAGAGTAGTAGGCATGTTAGCACCTTCGCATACTGCGATGGTTCCGTTTGCTACCAGCTGTTTTGCGTCTTCCAGATGCAGTTCGTTCTGTGTTGCACATGGCAGTGCCAGATCAGCTTTGATCTGCCATACACCTCTTCCTTCATGGTATTCAGCGTTTGTGCGAACTTTTACATACTCTGTCAGTCTTGCTCTCTTCACTTCTTTGATCTCTTTCAGAAGTGCTACATCGATTCCGTCCGGATCGTAAACCCAACCGGTAGAATCAGAACAGGTCAGAACTTTTACACCCAGCTGCTGTGCTTTCTGGATTGCGTAGATTGCTACGTTACCTGCACCGGATACAACTGCAGTCTTTCCTGCGATGTCGATACCATTTAATTTTAACAGTTCCTGTGTCAGGTACAGCAGACCATAACCGGTAGCTTCTGTTCTTGCCAGAGATCCACCATAGGTCAGTCCTTTACCTGTCAGAACTCCTTCGTATACGTTTCTCAGTCTCTTGTACTGACCAAACATGTAACCGATCTCTCTTGCGCCGGTTCCGATATCACCAGCCGGTACGTCTGTATCTGCGCCGATGTGTTTGCTCAGTTCTGTCATAAAGCTCTGGCAGAATTTCATGATTTCACGATCAGATTTTCCTTTCGGATCGAAATCAGAACCACCTTTACCACCACCGATTGGCAGTCCGGTCAGGGAGTTTTTGAAGATCTGCTCAAATCCCAGGAATTTGATGATACCCAGGTTTACTGATGGATGCAGACGAAGACCTCCTTTGTAAGGTCCGATTGCACTGTTGAACTGTACACGATATCCTTTGTTTACATGTGCCTGGCCCTGATCATCTACCCACGGTACACGGAACATAATAACTCTTTCAGGCTCAACGATACGCTCCAGCAGAGCTTCTTTTCTGTACTTTTCTTCATTTGCATCGATTACCGGACGCAGAGAATCCAGTACTTCTTTTACAGCCTGGTGGAATTCTGGTTCGTTAGGATTTTTAGCCACAACGTTTTCATATACTTCATCTACATAAGACATGTTACACGTTCCTCCTTAGAATTTGCTCATTGCTTTTTGAATACGCAGACATTATAGCATGGTAAAGTGTTAAACACAAGAAAAAATTTTCGTTTTTTCGACCTATTTCCTACTTTTTCGCTTGGATTTACGTTTTCTCACACTGTACCCGAAAGTACCGAGCTGCTTTCCTACACCATAGTATGTTCCATGGGAATACACCATCGGGTGTGCGCTGTTCAGATCAAACCGGCCATTTTCATCCATATAATCTTCGTCTGCATGAACAGCAACTACCTGTGCAAGAAACATGTGATGGGAACCAAGCTTCTCTGTTTTTACGACCTTACACTCGATATTCACCGGTGACTCCCCGATCATTCCACAGTTTACCTGGGAGGCTTCCACACAGGTCAGTTTCATCTCTTTGAATTTGTCCACGTCTTTTCCGGAACGGACACCGCAGTAATCGGTCGCATACGTAAGTGCTTCCGTAGTCAGATTGATCACAAAAACACCGCTCTCTTCGATCATATGATACGAATAGCGCTCCGGCCGTACCGAAATGGATACCATCGGCGGGTTGGTACACACCGTACCTGCCCACGCTACGGTAATGATATTGTCTTTTCCTTCGTTATCCCGCACCGAGACCATAACCGCCGGAAGCGGATACAGCATGTTGCCGGGTTTCCACTGTTGTTTCGCCATATATTTTTCCTTTACTGCTGTAATGCATTCATAAACTTCGGAATCAGCTGTTTCTTTCTCGATACCACACCTTCCAGACGACAGGAACTGTCTTCCACTTTCTCTCCGAATGCCTCATATACCAGACCATCTGATCCCTCTCCGTAACACAGAAGTTCCGTGGACTCCTTGATGATGTTGGTCAGCATGAAGAACACCATCTTGATTCCATGTTTGCCACATTCTTTTTCCATATACGGCATCAGGCGGTCTTTGACCGTCTGCAGTTCTTCCTCGGACATGAAGCTGATCTGTCCCACACCGAATGCCAGGTCATCCACAATAAATTTCTTATAATCCTGATAAAAGATTTCTTCCGGTGTCTTACTGCTCAGATTGCTTCCGGCACGGAACATTTTATTGGCAAAACTTTCGATCTCGATCTTGGCGATCTTTGCCAGTTCCTGTGCTGCCTCTTTATCACGTTCCGTACAGGTCGGTGAGCGGAACATCAACGTATCGGACAGAATCGCTGCACACAGAAGTCCGGCGATATTTTCCGGGATCTCCAGATATTTTTCCGCGTAGATCTCATACATGATAGTTGCGGTACAGCCTACCGGCTGGTTGCGGAACATGATCGGCTGGAAAGTCTCCAGTGAACCGATTCTGTGATGATCCAGGATCTCCAGGATCTCTGCCTCTTCGATATTGTCAACCGCCTGGGATCTCTCGTTATGATCAACCAGGATCAGCTGTTTTTTCTTGATGCTCATGAAATTTCGACGGGAAACGGTACCGATGTATTTTCCACGGGTGTTGACCACCGGGAATGCACGGTAACGGGTCTTCGTCATGATATCTTTGATCTTATCGGTAAAATCATCACTCCGAAAGATCACCAGATTGTCTTTTTTCATAAAATACTTGATCGGAATACTCTGGTGGATCAGGCGGGCAACGGTGAACGAATCGTACGGTGTGGAAATGATCACCTGATTTCTCTCCTCTGCCAGTTTCTGGATCGTCTTTCCGACTTTCGCTCCCAGACACACGATCAGGCAGCTTGCGTTTGCTTCGATCGCACACAGCTGATCTTCCGCACGGTTTCCGAGAATAACCAGATCGTCCTCATCGATAAAACTCTCCATCGTATCCGGCTGGGAGAGTCCCATGACTACTTTTCCCTTGATAAAGTATCCGTGTTCATTTCCCACGATGATCTGTCCGTCCACGGTATCCGCGATGCTCCGGTACTGGGTACGCGCCTGGGCAAGCAATGTGTTATCGTAAGCATCCATATAGGATTTCGCGATATCTCCGGTGGTGATCAGACCTTCCACTTTTCCTTCTTTGTCCGTGATCGGCAGCGTTACCGCGTTATGCTCCTGCATCAGTTTCCATGCCCGTTTGACCGACATGCTGTTTGCCGCTCCCGGTGTCTCGTGAAGATCCATGTCTTTCACCTGAGTTCCTACATCCGGCAGATAACCGGGTGCCGGCACATGGAAATATTTCAGTACAAATTCTGTTTCTTCGTTGATCTGTCCGGCTCTCTTCGCCACATACGTTCCCTTGGTTGTTCGATTCTTGATGTCGGCATATGCGATCGCAGAACAGATCGAATCCGTGTCCGGATTCTTGTGTCCGATGACATAAACTTTATTATCTTTTCTCACAAATAATCCCCTAACTGTTGTTCCCGGCATCTGTCAGATAAGTCTTCTGGCTTTTACCGGGATCTGCTTGGTCTATAATTTTCTGCTTTTCATATTAGCATACTTAAAAAAAATCAGCAAACAGATTTAATCGGTTTTTATGTACTATTCCCCGTACACCGATCCGGTATGTGCCTGATTTATGCCCGAATCCTTCTATTTTCTGTTGCCAGATTTCGTGAAACAACGCTATAATAGAGACAGCAAATTCGGTACAAAGAAAGGATGAACACAAATGGCAGAAGAAGAAAAAGTAACACCGGTTGCCGAAGAGGCAACTTCGATGGCAGATTATGAGAAGGAGCTGGAGGCTTCTTTTAAAAAGATCGAAGAGGGCGATATGATCACCGGTACAGTGATCGCTGTGGACGAAGAAGAAATTACACTGGATCTTCGCTATTATACAGAAGGAATCATCAAAGTTTCCGATTACAGCAGAGAACCTGGATTTATGGTAAAAGAAGAAGTTCATGTGGGCGATGAAGTCACAGCCACCGTGATCGGCAGAGACAACCGCCGCGGCTGCATCCTGTTATCCCGCGTGGAAGCTAACGATGTGCTGGCATGGGACAAACTTCGTCAGTTAAAAGAAGACAAAACCGTGCTGAACGTTACCGTAAAAGGCATCGTCAATGCAGGTGTCATCGCATACGTGGAAGGAATCCGTGGATTTATCCCGGCCTCCAAACTTTCCCTGAACTATGTGGAAGATCTGAACGAATACCTGAACAAAGAGATCCCGGTACAGGTTTTTGATGTCGTAGAAGAGGACAACCGTCTGATTCTCTCCGCAAGAGAACTTCTGAGAGAAAAAGCGGAGGAAGAAAGACGCGCAAAAGTATCCAATGTGGAAGTAGGTCTTGTGACAGAGGGTACGGTAGAAAGCCTGCAGCCATACGGCGCTTTCGTCAATCTCGGAAACGGTCTCACCGGTCTGGTTCACATCTCCCAGATCAGCGAAAAACGGATCAAACATCCGTCCGCAGTTCTGGCAGTCGGCGATAAAGTAAAAGTGAAAGTTATCGCTGTCAAAGACGGAAAACTGAGTCTCAGCATGAAAGCATTGCAGGATGTGGCTGCACAGGAGATCGAGGAAGAGGTTTATGAACTTCCGGAGACAGAAGAAGCTACTACTACACTTGGCTCTCTGTTTGCAAATATCAAGTTATCATAAGTTCTGTCAAACCACGGTATTTCTGTAAATTTTCATGACAGATATCTGATCGTATCATCCCGTGAATTCCCGGGGAAATTATTTTCCGGTGGAATTTACGGGATTTTTTTCTCATTTTCCAAAAAAGTAGTTGTATTTTCCTGATAAAGTGTATATTATAATATCATAACGTAGTTTCAAAAACCACATAACAGAGTTTTTAATTTCATTTGAGATAGGAGTTGATCATATGACATTCAAATTAAAAGATCCCGGAAGTGCAATTACTCATTTTATTGGTATGATGATGGCTTTGCTTGCAACCATTCCGCTGCTGGTCAAGGCAGCCAGAGAACCGGACTGGCTGCACCTGATCGCATTATCGGTGTTTGCCCTCAGTATGTTTCTTTTATATACCGCAAGTACCACCTACCATTCACTGGATATCAGTGCGAAGGTAAACCGGCGGCTTCAGAAAGTGGATCATATGATGATCTTCGTTCTGATCGCAGGAAGTTACACACCGATCTGTCTGATCGCCCTGAAAGGACATACCGGAAAGCTGTTATGCATCCTGGTATGGAGCGTGGCACTGGTTGGAATCATCGTGAAAGCCTGCTGGATCACCTGCCCGAAGTGGTTTTCTTCCGTGATCTACATCGGCATGGGATGGCTGTGTGTGCTGGCATTCTCCCAGATCTTTCACGCACTGTCCAAACCGGCTTTCGGATGGCTTCTCGCAGGAGGCATTATCTACACGATCGGCGGTATTATCTATGCACTGAAAGTGCCGATTTTCAATGCAAAGCATAAAAATTTCGGCTCCCATGAGATTTTCCATCTGTTCGTGATGGGCGGAAGTGCATGCCACTTTGTGACGATGTTTATGCTGGCGTAACATGAGCAGGCATGCGTGGGTGTCATGCACTATAAAACTGTAAAATCTTCAAAAACCAAAAATTAATATGTTGCAAGAAAACACTCCGGACATGGCTAAGAAAAGTCATATCCGGAGTACTTTTATTTCCTTTTCCCCGATACATTTTTCCAAACGAGTCAAATTTTCCCCATAAAGAAAGACTGTACCCGAACTGTGAAACTTTCAGGTACAGCCTTATTATACAACTTGTCTTTTTGATATGAAAATTGTATTTTGTTGTTTTTGTATTTCCTGATCTCATGTGAATTTTGCCGGGTTAAATCCGGGAACCGCCTGTTCCCAGCTGGTTTTTTTGATCAGTGGAAGGGCAAATCTGGTGTAGGTCATATAATATCGGGTGTCCATGTATTTGAATACATCATACGCCTGTTTTTTGGTGTACGCTGTTTCGAGTGCACCCGGTTTGCAGGTCCACAGTCCCAGGTAAAATCCCTGTGCCGTCTCCACGCTGTGATCCACCTGACGGTGTACCACAAAGGAATCCACCATATCATTTGCCTCCGCAAGATAATAGCCGTAGGCAATCGCTGCCGCCTGCACATCCTGTTTTTCATTTCCGTTGGAAACCGAGGTGAATCCGCACTCTGATAAAATGATTCTTCTTCCCTCTCCGTAATTTTTCTTTACATAATCGGTAAAATACGACAGATTTGCCATCGTAATGATCGGCGAATTCTCGCTGTCGATCACATTCAGCGTTTTATTCCAGAAATCAGACTGTAATTCCGGTGACGGGTACGGGTGAAACGCAATCATCCAGTCCGGGATCCCTTTGGTCTTCATCAGCTGTGCAAAACAATCCAGAACTGCCTTGCTTGTATAGCAGTTGGCTCTGCGGTTATACGTCCAGGTGTGATCGATCGACATATAGATCCGTCCGTTGGTATACGCATGTTTGACACTGTTATACAGCACCTGATAAGCCTGCGCATAATATTCCATGTACTGGTCAAAACTGATATTTCCGCAGTAGTGATAATCCTTCCATGCATTGACTTCATTTCCGCAGACCCAGTTCACCACACCCATATCCGGCGCCGTATACCGTCTTGCCAGGAAAGAGCAGATTGCCTCAAGATGTTTTCTTCCCTCCGTCTCCACGGTATTCCAGCCGTACAGATTGTATCCGTAGGTTCTTGCTCCCGGCAGGATCAGATCCTGTTTCTGATAATCCCACTGCAACACGATAACCGCTGTAATGACCATGCCACTGTTATGAAATTCTTTGATCTGCCGGTCCAGTTCATGAATATATGTCGTATTCATATAGTATGTTTTTCCTTCATACACATATTCGATTCCGCTGCCGGCTGCCGCCGAATTCAGCACGATGTTGATCACCGCATGTTTCACGCCAAGGCTTGCAGCATCATCCACCATTCCGTCCTTCACCTGCAATCCCTTCTTCGTCGCCGTTGTCGGGAACCGATAGTTGTACAGGGTATCCGGCATCACAACCGTACTGTCCACCCAGGCACCGTTGGAGTTTACATAATAATTATCAATCCAGGTATTTGCCGCCATGCTGCAATTCGGATAAAAATAATACCAGGTTCCTCCGATCACCTGCCAGCCGGTCAGTGCTGCACCGTTTGGATTCAGGTAATACCAGCTTCCGCTCTGCGCCAGCCAGCCGGTCTGCATCGCTCCGCTTCCATTGGAATAATACCAGGTTCCATGGATCTGATACCAGCCGGTCTGCATCGCTCCGCTCGTCGGATCCAGGCAGTACCAGGTTCTGTTCAGGCAGATCCATCCGGTATACATCGCTCCACTGTCCGTCAGATAATACCAGACATTTCCCAGTCGCTGCCAGCCTCCGGACTGCATCCTGCCGCTGCCATCGAAATAATACCAGTTCCCGCCGATCTTTGACCATCCGATCTGCATGGCTCCGTTCTGCGGATTCAGATAGTACCAAGTTCCTCCCTGGTTCAGCCATCCGGTATGCATTGATCCACTGTTGGTCAGATAATACCAGCTGCCACCATGCCGGAGCCAGCCGTTCGCCATCATCGCTCCGCTTCCGTCCGAATAATACCAGACGCCGTTTACCTGATACCAGCCGGTATGCATCGCTCCTGATTCAGCGTCCAGGTAATACCAGGTTCCCCGGTTCTGCTTCCAGCCTCTTGCGATTGCTCCGCTCGGCTGAACCCAGTACCAGGTTCCCCGGATCTGTTTCCACCCGTTCCCCGAGAGCATCCGTCCTGCGGCATCCGTATAGTATAACGTTCCACTGCTATCCTGAAAAAATCCGGTTTTCATGCTTCCATCTGCCGGATCCAGATAGTACCAGCTTCCCTGGATCTGTTTCCAGCCGGTCACCGGACTGCCATTCTCGATGTAGTACCACGTTTCGTTTTCCTTCTGCCAGCCATCCCGGATCTGATAGCGGTTTCCATTTCCATCGTAGGTGTACCGGATCCCGTCGACCTCGAATGTTCCTGCCTGACTTTTTCCCTGTGCGTCCAGATAGAAATAGCCTTCTTCATTCTGCATCGGTCCTGCATGATTCTGCGGATTTTCCAGCAGACCATCTGCATTTGCAAAATACCAGACAGTCGGATCTTCTCCGGGGTGCACCCAGGTGTCCGTGAGATACCTTCCCTGTTCCGGGTGTGCATTTTCTTTGGTATCA
>OLRG01002149.1_pt1 | contig 14428 bp, 12 predicted proteins | sample 1672331 | NCBI WGS metagenome assembly OLRG01 (sample SAMEA3136672, study PRJEB25190) | human gut metagenome
TGCAGATAACAAATCCGATTGGTGCGATCCAAATACAATTGTATATGGACATAATCTGATGGATCAGTGTGCAGAGCAAATAAGTAGCAAAAACATGTTCCCCGGAAGACAGCCTGTGAATTGGTACAAATCCATTGCTGTTCTCCGTTTTCCCGTAGAATTCAATTCCATTATCAAATGTAATCTTGAGTTCCATATTATGGAATTTGGAAGCCTTCTGATTACACATCTTTGTAAAAGGCTCCACTACCTTTTTCAAAATGTAACCTCGAACTCCTGTTTTGGAATCCAGATAAAGAACAAGATTTTCCAAAATCCTTAACTTTTTCTGTTCTTCCTCTAATTCACATTTTGCTTTTTTTGCATTTTCAAAAGAAGTATACTTAGAAATTTTACTCTGAATTTCCTGTTTTACCATCATATCCGGGGCCTTCACTTCTTCCGGTTTTTCCATAACCGTAATTGGAACATAATTCTGGATCTGGTCATGCAGGTTCTTTTTGTTATTGTAAGAAATCCGCTGTTTCTGATAGGCATCCAAACGTTCTGTTCTAATCTGCACTTCCTTCTCACAGCGTTTAATGAAATCAGTGTTTTTCTTGATCCCTTCATTTGATTTCTGAATCTGATCCTCGAATTCCGATTTTAATGGTGTTCTGTCCGATGTACAAATTAATCTCGAACTAATTGGACAAACATTCGTATTTAAAGATTTCAATGTTTTTTCCAGTAATTCCAAATTACCTTTAATCGTACTGATTGCAGTCTGGCAATTATGAATTGCATTTTCAAACTGTTTCTTTTCACTTTCCTGTTTTTCCTTATAATCCGGATCAGGTTTTTCAACAGAAGAATATTTCTGGTATTCTTCCTTGAGCTTTTTCAATCTGGCTTCTGAATCTGCCTTCATTTTTACCTGCCGATTGTATTCATTTAGATTTTTCTGATATTCTTTTGCCAACGTTTCCTTTCGGATTACATCCTCCAATGATTTCTGCAGATTCTCTTTTGATTCTTCCGGAAGTATAGACATATCAAATATCGCTCTCGGCTTTAGATTTTCCACAAAAGCTTTCTTCTCTTTTCGCTTCTGGTAAAAATATTTATAAGCCATGTCAATTTCATCCAGACCGAACGGATCCGGAATATTTGCAAATGCTGTTTTCAGTGTTGTTTTTTCTTCTTCCGTCAATTTTTTATTGTTTTCTCCAATAAACTCACATAATTTTTCAAACGAAATTTTCGTTGGAAGAATTGACAGAAAAAATTCTGTCTGCTCTTTCTGTGACAGAACTTCAAAGAAATCCGTTTTACACATAGCCTGGAAAATATCCGTAGAGGTTCCAAGCTTTGCCTGTAGAAACTCATCCGCTGCTTTTGCTGTTGAATTTTTGCCATTTACTTTCACTTGTGTCGCTGCTGACAGCTTACAGATTCTCTGGATACTGCTCTGATCCTCAAATACGATTGTTGCAGAAGCTCTATCACTCTGTTCACGGATATCATCCTTTTTAACATCTCCAGTCAACGCAAAGTTAAATGCTTTTAAAACAGATGTCTTACCAGCTCCACAAGGACCTGTAAAAAATGAGATCCTTTCCAAAGAAATTTCCATATCTGGAATTCCTCTAAAATTTTTGATTTTTATTGTATTGATTTTCATGTTTTTTCCTCCTATCATCAATGTATTTTCACTATCAATAGAATGATTGTTTTTTCTCTAAATAAAAAAACAGGCTGGAAAAACAGCCTGTTTCATTCAAATAATTACAAAATCTCATGCATAAAAAGGTTTGAGCAAACCTCTTTCACCGGATCCTCGAAATTCGGTTGCTGCATCAATTCCTGTGCTTTCATGTAATTTTCTTCATCCAGCCAGTGAATATACAGCGATACCTTTGTTCTTGTCCCGAAAATTGGTTCTAAAATATGATTCCTTACAATACGCCAGTCACCTCCTGCGAGACCGCATCCGATCATTCCAGGAACTGCCAGTGTGAGGTGTTCCGTTTCCGCATAATATAAGGCACTTACAAGTGCCTTATAGAGAGCGGCATATATGGTATCAACTCCAGACCCTGTAGGAATGTCCTCTCCGAAGAGATTATAAACTTGATAGGTATCCGTTTTCATACGAATTACTTTACCAAGATTTGCACGGCCATATTCCCGACAGATTTCCTGGTAAGTTCTGTATTGTTCTTCTGATAATAACTGATTTCGGATTTGTTTCGCTAATCCTGCTCCCATAACCCCTTTACAGTTCACCTGATGACAGATAACATCTGCCTCCGTATGTAAAATATCTCCAATTTTATCGATAATCATAAAAATCATCCTCCTGTGGTGTAATATCGTATTTTTTCTCCAGCGTTTTCTTGAACTTTGGATCTTGCTCTGTATATGCACGTAATAATTCCTGTGGTGTGCAACTGCCGTTTTCTTCTGTGATTCGATTAATAATATCCGGATCCATATCTTTTGTATATCGTTTCGTCATCTCAGAGGTAATTTCCACATGATCGATCGAATGAATTAATTTCCCATCAACAGTAGGAAGTGCTTCATCTGTAGCATGAACCCCTCCGATTCCCATAAACAACATATAGGCAAATTCTAGCAATATAATTCCTATTGCGATTCTCATTTTCCGTTTGCATGATTTTGTTTTCTCCATTTTTTCTCCTTATGTTTGCATAGATTTGAACTATTCGAGATATTTTTCCCTCCTCTCATCGAATTCATTAGTTCTGAAAATAGAGTGCTTGAAATAACAATAAATAATTTTGTCCAGAAAATCAGGTAAGAAATAATTTCTTTCATACTATTAATGAATATCAATAATATGACTATTTATATACAAGGAGGATCTATATGAATACTAAAGACTTTAAAACCCGCAGTGAAACAATCCATCGTGCAGCACCGTGCCCGGCAAACCATTGGATCATCGGTCTGGATATCGGATATTCTGCAATCAAAGGAATGAGTCCTAATAAAATTTATTCTGTTCCAGCTTACGCAAGGAAAATCCCTGCTGATCGTGTCAGGCTCAATGAACCTTCTGAAACAGATATCTATTATAAAGCAGAAAATGGTGATATCTGGGTTGTTGGCTCTCTGGCTTACAATGAACTCTCTGCATCGGATATAATTGACAGCGAGCAGGAATTATTTGGCCGTAAAAGATACTATTCTGATATGTTCCGTGTTATCTCGGACACTGGCATCGCCATTGGATTAATGGGGAATGACAAGGGCAATTCGAAAGGAAAGAAACTTACCATTCAGACAGGACTCCCGCCAAAATATTTAAAAGCCGACCAGAATGATTTGAAGGAAGTTCTTTCCGGACATCATCATTTCAGTCTGCGTATTGGACGTGCACCTTGGCAGCAGTTTGATTTTGTGGTAGACAGCAAAAATATTTTTGTTATGCCGCAGCCGCTCGGAGCGTTGGTTTCTGCTCTTGTCGGAAAAGATGGAAAACAGCTTGCCACTGCAGCAAAAATCTTTTCAAAGAATACGATTGTGTTTGATCCAGGATTTGGAACCTGTGATGATTATCTTGTCGATCATGGTAGTGTTGTCGATGAAAACACATTCCCGGATTTTGGGATGCGGGAGGTCTTTTCAAGAACATGTAAAAAAATTCAGGACACTTATGGTGTATCATTACAGATCCCGGATCTGCAGAACCTTTTAGAAACAGGTGAAATACGGATTCTCGATCGAAAGCATATGAAACGTAGCAATGAATCCTTCCGCACACTACTGGAAGATGCATCCAGAGAAGTATGCAATGAAACAATTGAAAAGTTAAAATCAACACATAATTATTTTGCTGACATTGATTACATTGTTGCAACCGGTGGTACTTATGATGCATGGTCCGAACAGTTTAATAATGTCTTCCGTTATATGGATGGACTGCAAATTATTCCTGGTAATATCAATGATCCGGATTTAAGCAATATCTATTCAAATGTGCGGGGATATTATTACCAGCGTGTTAATCAGATCCGCTAGGAGGTGATAATATGAACGTAATCGTTCGTTTATACTGGCAGCATGATCTGGATTTGGTCGCACTTACCTTGCATCCAATGTTTGAAATGGGAAAATGGATGAAAAAGGCCATGATTGCATATGCGCAGGGGGATGAGGAATTTCATATTCCGCTTCCTCCAGAAATGCCTCCAGAGAAACCTCTGGAAAATTGTGATGCGCATTTTGCTTTGGATCCCAAAAACGAAATTGAAAATGAGGTTATCAAAATTTTACAGCAGTTTCGGAATGGACAGCGCAATAGTGTAATTAAGCTTATTTTTCGCAATTATCTGGATGAACTTTTTCTGAAACCATATATCGACACAAATACCTATATTGTAAAAGCAAGGGGAAACTATGGTGGAAAGAAAAAAGAAAATAATATATCCATTCCATCCGTAACGAAACGAACAGCCAAGACAATTACAAAAGCTGAAAAAGCATCAAACGCATCCAATGCACAAACTACAACGCCGCCAGAAGAGGAATCCTCTAAAGAGCCAGATCATAAACAGTTGTCCAATCTCTCTTTAAGTAATTCAATTGATAAAAAAGCAAAAAATACTACACCTCCAGATTTAAAACCAGATACTAATTTTATAAATAAAGAAAATATATCGAAAAACACTGAATCTGCATCGTATGATGAAAAAAACATGGAGAAAGATGCATATCACGAAAAAGAAATGCTACCAGAAAAAGAAGAAGATCTTCATACTTCATCTGCTTCTGAAACTTTTGAAAATAGCGGTTCTGAATCATTCGGTGATGATGGATTTGACTTGTTTTCAAGTATCGAAAATTTAATTTAATCAGAGTGAGGGAAAGACAGTGACTGAAAAAGATATTTATGACAAAAGAAAATTTTATAAAACAAAATTGGAGCCATTGATTCATGAATTGAAATTGCAGTGCAATATGGAACATATGCCTATGTTTGTTACGGTAGCTGTAAAAAACGATAAAGCAGGTACAGAATACGCAAGTGACATGGTTCTTGCAGGATCCGGAACTGAATTAGAAAACAATCGAATTTCGAAGCTCCTCTTGGAATTAAATAATATTCATCAAAAATATCCAGATTATATCGAAAAGGATATCCGGGAGATTTCTCAGTATCTGGAACGGCTTAACACTAACATCCATCCAAATTCCGGTATAGAGCTTGCAGACAATAAAATAAATACATTCCATAAGATTACAGATCCTTACAAGCCATCATCTTGTGAACCAGATGGTTATTCTGATTTAATGGATGTCTAAGAAAAAGTAGCTGGCACTACGGGATAGTGCCAGCCCATTTCTTGTTCTGATGTTTTAGTTTTTCATTCTCACATATGCATTCAAGCACAGCATCCACACCAAATGAAGTAAAATTATGATATAGATGCTGCAATTCCATTTTATCATATTTTTTTAATCGGTTTCTGAGATAATTCGATTCCTCAGAAGACAATTCAAACAATTTTTCAGCACGATTTACGACCAAATTACCCAGTTTCTCTTTGGAGATGTATTTATCTCATTCTTCTTTTCCCTGCAAGTCCGTTAATTCTACGGCTGTCCTCGTCATGCGAAACTCATCATTCATCTGATTAATAGAACGATCTATTTCCTGCTCCATTACTTCGGAACGTTCTATTTCAATCTCATAAGCAATCTTATCTTCTTTTTTTACCATATAATGCACTCCTTTTCTTATGTACTGGAATATTCCCTTCTATATATAGTATGACAGAAAAAATTTTTGTTTGCCTTTTCTGGACAAATTCTGTAATACAAATACATATAAAAAAAGCCCTACCATACAGCAGAGCTTTATATTTAATTCAGGAAAAATATATAAATTTGGAAAATATTTACTAAAGTTTAATTTATATGCCCCAAAAGCACAATTGCAATAATTTGCCATTCACAAAATCCATATAATTCATTTGTTTTTACTTATCAATATTCCTATCTGTTTTATATTGAATTTGAAATATAACTGTTGCATTAATTGTATTCATCTTTTTTCAATGGTGGGAAAAGCAACACTTTTGCAATAAAGAAATCAGCTTTGCAACCTTATTGATCTTTTTTATTCATTATCAATCCTTCCCAAAAATGTGATTAAATAAGGCTTTTTAATACTCTTTAATAATCTTCAATAGCTAAAAAAAAGAAGCCTGAAACAACTCTTGGCAGTGTAAATCTTGCCATATCAAACACGCTCCTTTTATTATGTATTGATGCATTGTATAACTTGATAATATTTTTTATCAACAAAGCATCGTTAATCTTTTAACACAATTGTACTACTAAGGAATTTATTTTTCAAGTGGTTGAAATGTTAAATTTGTGTTTTTTTCTACTTCCCCAGTTGAAATTCATTTATTTGTATGTATTTTTTACAAAAATTCAAAATATGCAGAGCCGATCACAGTATTAATTTTTCTTTTATGCATTTGAAGCTTGTTAAAAACATTACACAATTCGACTTATACTTCTCTTGCATACTTTGACGTCTACAGAACCTGAAATCGGAAGCATCTTTTGAACGCATAACGATAAAAACGATCAGACATATCTTCCGGAATATATCTGACCGCTTTTATTATTTTGCAAGTTCTTTTATTATATTTTCTACTTCAGAAATATCAATTTCCAGCATTTCCGCAATTTGTTCGATTGAGAATTTATTAGACAACTTTCTCATAAGTTCTTGCTTCTCTTCTAATTTTCCTTCTAATCTTCCTTCTGCAATACCTTCCTGTTTTATAAGTATCTTTTCTTCCCACGACTGCATATATTTCACCTCTGTCTTTTCACTTGCTTTGATCTGACAAATCCGTCTATGCATCTTTTGAATTCGTTCACTTTTACATACTTCTGACACTTCATCCGTACTATGTTCCATATACTTCAAAAGTTCTATCAATTCTGGTGACACCAGTTCAAAACTTCATTCAATAAATTGAAATCAACAACTCCCGGTGGCATATCGATCTTAATTCAATACATAATTTCTGGTCGTAATTCCGCTCACTCTTCCCTTGGCATTGACCAATACTGCCTTAAAGATGGTCTCTCCTTCCGGCATCTCTACTGGTCCGGTGTACTTCGTAGAAGAAGTCGTCGGTTCTGATTTATCTGTCGTATAATACGCCGTATATCCATCCGGTACTTTAATCTCAATCTCCTGAGCAGTGCTGTACTGTCCGGTTGACGGGGACACTGCCGGTGCATCTTCGATCGGAAGTTCAACGGTATATGATTTTTTCACCGGAAGGCTTGGAATGCCCGCCTTATTTACTGCTATTGCATAGATCGTTGTGTCTCCCTCTTCAATCTGAATCGGACTATTGTACTTATGGCTGCCTGTGGTTGGCTTCTTCTTGTTCTTCGTATAATATATCTTATTTCCCGATTCTGCCGTCAGTTTTAACTGCTGAACATCATCATAATCCTCACCGTCATCCAGACTGAATTTCGGAGTCTTCACTACATATTCCGGTAATTCATCTGTAATCGTCGAAGTCGCATTATCCAGAAGCTCCGGAATCTTCTCTTTCTGATCAGAACGGATATAGAATTTGATGCACGCACGATATAATTCGATATTATCTTCCTGTTTTTTCAGTGCATCCGAGAACAGACGCTCTGCTTTTTCTGTATTATCCTGTGCCTGATAAACTTTTGAAAGGCCTGTGTATGCTTCCGGTCTGGTGTCATCTTTTGCCATGGCATTTCTGAAGCAGTCTTCTGCCTCTGTATAATCATTTCTTTCGAGTGCTTTATTTCCCTTGTTGACCGCACCGATATATGATGTCATATAAGCAAATATTCCAACAATTCCTATGATAAGTAACAGGGACAATGCGAGAAGCAGTGCACGCTTTTTCTTTTTTTTGCGAAGTGCTTTTTGTCTTGCACGCTCACGGTTACGGCGTCTGCGTTCATCCTCATTCATCTGTCTGCTTCTGTTTCTTGTATTATTTCTTGCCACACCTGTACTGCGTCTTTCATTTCCTCTACGACTGCCGGTTGTAGATCTTCCAGCTGCATCTCTGTTACGTGAAGGCCGGGAATAATACATCTCATCCTCATAGCCATCACTGTCTATTGCACCTTTTATCTGTGCTGTAAGCATATCATCTAATGGGTTGTAGTCCGGAACAATGCGGACCTCTTTTCCACAATGTCTGCAATACAATTCCCCTTCAGGTATTCTCTGACCACAATACCTACATCTCATCTTATGCCATCCTCCTACTGTGAATTCTATCTCTTATCCATTCTTCTCATTCAAATATTGTTCAAATTCTTCCGAAGACATCAGAACTTTTCGAGGTTTTGTTCCTTCCTCCGGTCCTACGGCGCCTGCCTCACATAACTGATCCATGATTCTTGCAGCCCTGTTAAATCCTATCTTAAAAGCTCGCTGGAGCATTCCGATAGATGCTTTTTCCTTCTCAATAATCAGTCTTCCGGCATCTGCAAAATATGCATCATTTTCATTACCTTCACTTCCGCCGGATCCTGATGCCGGATTTCCGGTAGGAATGGTATTTATATGCGTCTCTATATCCTGATTGTATGTAACATCGCCGTTATGTTCACGCAGATATTCTACTACCTGCTGTACTTCCTTATCTGTAACAAATGATCCCTGTACTCTGGCCGGTTTCTGATATCCTGACGGATAAAAAAGCATATCTCCTTTTCCCAGAAGCTTCTCTGCACCGTTCATATCTATAATCGTCCGGGAATCTACACCGGATGATACTGAGAATGCGATTCTCGAAGGCATATTCGCCTTGATAAGTCCGGTGATAACGTTAACTGACGGTCTCTGTGTCGCAAGCACCAGGTGGATCCCTGCGGCTCTCGCAAGCTGTGCCAGACGGCAGATTGCTTCCTCTACATCTCCCGGAGCTACCATCATCAAATCCGCAAGCTCATCAACAATAATAATGATCTGTGGCATAGGCTCCAGTTTATCGCCTTCTTCGGTCTGGACTCCAAGACTTTTGATCTTTTCGTTATATCCTTTCATATCTCTGACATTATATTTGGCAAATGCCTGATAACGTCTTGACATCTCTCCCACTGCCCAGTTCAGTGCGCCTGCCGCTTTTTTCGGATCAGTGACTACCGGAATCAGAAGGTGTGGAATACCATTATACACACTCAATTCTACAACCTTCGGATCGATCATGATCAGTTTTACTTCATTAGGGTCTGCCTTATATAAGACACTCATGATCAACGTATTGATACATACGGATTTACCAGATCCGGTAGCGCCGGCGATCAGTACGTGCGGCATCTTGGCAATATCTGCTACCACAGTCTTTCCGCCGATGTCCTTTCCTACTGCGAAAGATATCTTGGAAGAACTGTTCTTAAATTCCGGCGATTCCAGAAGATCACGGAGCATGACTGCACTGTTTTCTTTGTTCGGTACTTCAATCCCTACTGCCGCTTTTCCCGGAATCGGAGCCTCAATACGGATATCTGCCGCTGCAAGATTCAGTTTGATATCATCGGCAAGACCAACAATCTTGCTAACTTTAACCCCCATCTCCGGCTGTAACTCGTACCGTGTTACCGCAGGGCCGCAGCTTACATTCGTCACTGTAACCTGGACTCCGAAATTCTGCAGTGTCTGCTGTAACTTCATTGCGGTCTCTCTAAGGCTTGCATCAGATTCTCCACCTTTATTCTTTCCTCGTTTCAAAAGTGAGATTGGTGGGAACTGATATGCTTTCTTTGATTTTCTCTCTCCTGAAGCAACCGTAGCCGCAACCTGTGCAGTCTCCTTCGCCAGTTCTGCAGCCGCTTCACGTGTTTTGCGTCTGCGCGGTTTCTCTTCCTGAACATCTGCGTCTGCCACTGACGGCATCTCGTTTTTATCAGCCGGCATAGACGCATCATCCCCGCGGTGGATCACGAACTGTGGTTCTGCTGAAACTTCATGCATATCTTCGTGTGCCGGTGTTTGTCCGCCGCCAAGTGTTGTATCAAACGAAACACCTTCCACATGCTTCTCACTGCGCTTACTTTTTCCGACACTCTTTGGTGGTTTCTCTGCCTGGAATTTCTTCTGTTCCAGCACTTCTTTTGCTTTCTGTTCACGCAGTCGCTCCCGCTCTTTACTGCGTTCTTCCCGGCGCTCTTTTGCAATTTTCCTTCTTCTGGCAGAATCTTCTTTTGCTTTGCCGTATGCTCGGTCTCCACTTTCTTTTACTCCCTTAAGCAAAGACTTTCCAGTCATAATGACAAAACAAATGATCATGAAAATAAGAACAACAACATATGTACCTGCGACTCCGATAACCGGTGCCAGTACATTCGTAATCTTTTCGCCGATGATACCTCCGATCTTGTCCACCAGTTCCAGAAGTGCGCAGGTCAGGACAACAAATATAAGTCCTGCCGCTGTCTTTAAATATGCATTAACATTCCCTTTGTTTGAGATAAGAAATGCAACAATTCCAAATAATAGAAACGGAACTACATAGGCAACTGCTCCAAATGCATAATATAATCCGTGGGAAGCCTTTGCTCCCGCCGAGCCGCCCAGGCCGAAATTACTGAGCATGATCAGAATGCTGACTGCCAGTGTCAGCCAGATTGTCACTTCATCCCGCAGGAAACTCTGTTCCTGTTTTTTCTTTTTGGTCTGCCTTGTACTCCTCTTTTTCCTTGACTTTGCAGCCATTTATATTCCCCCTTATTCTTGGCAATACTATTATTAGTATAGCATTATTAAGAAGGGATGTCATTACGTTATTTTGCTCTTTTTTGCTTCTCCTGCGCGATCATTTCATGCAGTTTGCCAAGTGCATCCTTAAGACCCCCAACCGCATCGATCAGACCTTCCCTCACAGCATCTTCACCTTCCAGCAAAGTACCGACATCTTTTACAAGTTCTGTAGGATTGAGCATTAATTTTTCAATTCTCTCCTGACTCATTTTCGAATGATCTGAAAGAAATCGGGTGATCCGATCCTGTGTTTTCAGCATATTGCGAAGGCTCTGTTCCACGCCGATAAACATGCCGTTCGTACGCACCGGATGAACAACCATCGTGCCGCTTGGAACAATAAAAGAATATCTGGCTGATACTGCAAGCGGTCCGCCGATAGAATGGCTGCCTCCAAGAACAAGCGATACGGTAGGCTTGCTAAGCGATGCAATCATCTCTGCAATAGAAAGCCCCGCTTCCACGTCACCGCCCAGTGTGTGCAGAAGCACAAGCAGTCCATCAATCTCTTCGCTGTCTTCTATTTCCGCAAGCACCGGGAGAAGATGCTCATATTTCGTTGCCTTTGTATTGCCTGATACTGCCTCATGACCTTCGATCTCGCCAATAATCGTCAGTAATTTAATCCTGTCTTTCTGTTTATTTGTTCCCAGATCAAGGCTCCCCATTTCTTTGATCTGTTCCCTCTCTTCTGACTGCTTCTGATCCATAAAAAACACCTCCATACTTCTTTATTGTTAGTATGAAGGTGTCCTGTTATTTTTATTCGTAAATCAGAAAATTAAGCCTGCTCAAGAGCCTGTGCAAGATCAGCAATAATATCTTCTGCATTCTCGATTCCAACGCTGAAACGGATCAGATCCGGCTGTACGCCAGCTTCTTTCAGTTCCTCATCATTCATCTGTCTATGTGTGTGGCTTGCCGGATGCAGCACACAACTTCTCGCATCCGCTACATGTGTCACGATCGCGATCATCTTCAGGCTGTCCATCATGCGTACAGCAGCATCTCTTCCGCCTTTTAAGCCGAATGTGATTACACCACAGGTTCCGTTCGGCATATACTTGGATGCCAGATCGTAGTATTTGTCACCTGGCATGGACGGGCAGCAAACCCATGCAACCTTTTCGTGGTTTTTCAGATATTCAGCTGCTTTTAAAGCATTCTCACAATGTCTCGGTACACGCAGATGTAAAGTCTCCAGTCCGATGTTCAGAAGAAATGCATTCTGCGGTGCCTGGATTGAACCAAGGTCACGCATTAACTGAGACGTTGCTTTTGTAATATAGGCGCCTTTTCCAAATCTCTCTGTATAGACAATTCCATGATACGTCTCATCCGGCGCAGTCAGTCCCGGGAATTTGTCTTTGTGCGCTTCCCAGTCAAAATTACCACTGTCTACGATTGCCCCACCGACGCAGGATGCATGTCCATCCATGTACTTTGTTGTAGAATGTGTAACGATATCTGCTCCCCACTCAAACGGGCGGCAGTTGACTGGAGTTGCAAATGTATTATCCACGATAAATGGAACTCCATGTGAATGTGCAGCTTTGGCAAATTTCTCCAGATCAAGTACAACAAGCGCCGGATTGGCGATCGTCTCACCGAATACAACTTTTGTATTCTCCTGGAATGCTGCATTTAACTCTTCTTCGGAACATTCCGGATCAACAAATGTTGCATCAATGCCCATCTTTTTGATTGTATGGGCATACAAGTTATAGGTACCGCCATATACTGCAGAAGCACATACAATATGATCTCCTTCTTCACAGATATTCATGATGGCATAGAAGTTCGCTGCCTGACCAGAAGATGTCAGCATTGCTGCAACTCCGCCTTCCAAATCGCAGATTTTTGCTGCCACTGCATCATTGGTTGGATTCTGCAGTCTTGTATAAAAATATCCGGATTCCTCCAATGCGAACAGACGACCCATCTGATCACTGCTATTGTATTTAAATGTTGTACTCTGATAAATCGGAAGTACACGCGGCTCTCCATTGCCCGGCTCATAACCGGACTGGATGCATTTTGTTTCAATCTTGTAATTACTCATAAGCTTATCCCCTTTTTATGTTTTACTCGTCCCAGTTATGATAAACATCCTGAACATCATCATCATCATCAAGCATATCCAGAGTCTTCTGAATATTTGCGATGTCTTTCTCATCTGTCAGTTCGACATATGTCTGAGGAATCATTGTAACCTCTGCACCTGCCATTGGAATTCCAGCTTCTTCAAGAGCCTGACGTATAGCACTGAAATCTTCCGGTGTTGTAAAGATCTCAAAGCTGTCTTCTTCCTCTGAGAAGTCCTCTGCTCCGGCATCAAGCGCGGTCATCATGAGTTCATCAGAATCCCCGTCGAACTCTTCCTTATCTACAATGATCTGACCTTTTTTATCAAACATAAAGGATACACATCCAGGTGTTCCTACATTTCCCTTACCTTTTGTAAATGCATTCTTTACATTCGTAGCTGTACGGTTTCTGTTATCTGTCAGAGCCTCTACGATGATAGCAGTTCCGTTCGGACCATATCCTTCATATGTAATGTGCTCGTAGTTTGCTGCATTGGCATCCCCTTCGGCTTTTTTGATATTTCTGTCGATGGTATCATTCGGCATATTGTTAGCTTTTGCTTTTGCAATAACATCACGCAGACGGCTGTTGTTAGCCGGATCAGCGCTTCCACCTTCTTTTACCGCTACTGCAAGCTCTTTACCGATTTTTGTAAAAATCTTACCTTTTGCAGCATCATTTTTTTCTTTTTTATGCTTAATATTGGCAAATTTTGAATGTCCTGACATCTTCTTCTCTCCTTATCTTCTATTAGTTCGCATACATTTTATTTTATCATGCATATTACATTTTTTCAATCTTTACTGATTGAATCGCATTATTGTCTACTTCCAGCACTGTAAACAGATATCCTTCATAAAGTACTGTGCTGCGCTCATCCTCTCCGGGGATTCTGTCAAGCTGATGGATCAGAAATCCGTTTAACGTCTCATACTCTTCCTTATCAAAATGAATATTCAGCAGATCTTCCAGATCCTCCAGGTCAGTAAAGCCATTGACTTCATAGGATCCATCTGCCTGTACTTCGATATCCTCTTCCTCTTCATCGTATTCGTCCATAATATTACCTACGATTTCTTCCAGAATATCTTCCATAGCTACCAGCCCTGAAGTCTGTCCATACTCATCAATGACAATTGCAATATGATTATTTCCTTCCTGCATTCTGCGGAACAGTGTATCTATGCTCTTGGTTTCAGGTATGTAATCTACCGGACGGATATACCCTTTCAGTTCTTTGATCGGACGATTGCGGTTGGCTTCGGTAAAATAACAGGTCATAGCATCCCGAAGATGAATGGTTCCTATAATCTCATCAATATCCTCCCGATATACCGGGAATCTGGAAAAACGTTCTCCCAGCATAAACTTGAGTGCAGTTTCCAGTGTTGCCTCTTCATCGATACCCACAATATCACGTCGATGTGTCATAATGTCTTTTGCATCCTTATCAAGATAGCGGACAATATTGCGGATCAGTTTCATTGCCTGACTTCCGACTTCTTCTGTCTCGCCTTCTTCTCGAAATATCTGTCTCAT
>OLRG01002153.1_pt1 | contig 14403 bp, 8 predicted proteins | sample 1672331 | NCBI WGS metagenome assembly OLRG01 (sample SAMEA3136672, study PRJEB25190) | human gut metagenome
TGATGTGCCGGAAACTGGAGATGCTGCCGATCGAATGTATCGTTCGTGGCTATATCACAGGAAGTGGCTGGGAAAGCTATAAGAAAACCGGAAAAGTCTGTGGTATCGAACTTCCGGAAGGACTGAAAGAATCCGATAAACTGCCGGAGCCTATTTACACCCCGTCTACCAAAGCAGAGATCGGTGATCACGACGAGAATATTTCTTTTGAACAGAGTATTGCTCACCTGGAAAAATATTTCCCAGGAAAAGGTCGTGAATATGCCGAACTGCTTCGTGACAGCACTATCGCGTTATATAAAAAATGTGCAGAATATGCATTAAGTAAAGGAATCATCATTGCAGATACCAAATTTGAATTTGGTCTTGACGAGAATGGTAACCTTGTTATCGGTGACGAGATGCTCACACCGGACAGCTCCCGCTTCTGGCCTGCAGACGGTTATGAGCCGGGACATGGACAGCCGTCCTTCGACAAACAGTTTGCCCGTGACTGGCTGAAAGCAAATCCGGACAACGACTGGACACTCCCTCAGGAGATCGTTGACAAAACGATTGAGAAATATCTGCAGGCATACAAGATGCTCACAGGTGAAGACCTTGCTTAATTTTAGAAGCATACATAAAAACAGATCCCTCTGATAGAAGGATCTGTTTTTATTATATTATATTATTTTATTCTATTTTTTCTTCTTCACACTATAGCCAAATGTTCCAAGCTTCTTTCCCAGCGAATAATACTCTCCATGGGAATATGTCAGCAGTCTGCTGGAGGCAAGATCAAATTTTCCATTCTCCTGCATATATCTGTCATCTACCTGAACAGCCTGTACTTTCGCCGTGAACATGTGATGTGAACCGAGTTCCAGTATCTGATCCACCTTGCACTCAATATTCACCGGGCTTTCTTTGATACACGGTGAATATTGTAATGTCTCGCTTTTGCCACGAGTAAGCCCCATCTCTTTCCATTTATCTACATCCCTGCCGGAACGAACACCACACCAGTCTGTTGCCTTTGCCAGTTCCTCCGTCGTCAGATTTACAACAAATTCTCCGCTTTCTTTAATCATATGATAAGAATAGCGCTCCGGACGCACGGATATATAGAGCATAGCCGGATTCGTACAGATTGTTCCCGTCCATGCAACGGTAATAATATTGTCTTCTCCGTTCTTATCTGCTGTACTAACCATAACTGCCGGAAGCGGATAAACCATATTGCCCGGTTTCCATATCTGTTTTGCCATCTTCTCCTCCTATATCAGATCATTTCTATATATCTTATTGTTGTAATGTCTCCACCAGTGCCGGGATCAGCTGTTTCTTTCTGGAAACAACTCCCGGAAGGATAATATCCTGTGTATCCTCCGGCAGATCAAATGCTGCTGTAATATGTGCTTTTGCATTTGCTCCACAACAGAGTAATTCTGTTGACTCATTCAAAATATCTGTCAGCATATAGTAGATCATATGGAGATTCTGCTTCTCCAGCACCTGTTCCAGATGCGGTTCCAGCACTTCTTTGATCTCCTTAAGTTCTTCTCCGCTCATGGAATTGATCTGTCCGACACCAAATACGACGTCATTTACCGTAAACTGTTTGAAATCCTGGAAGCAGATCTCTTCCGGCGTCTTGCCTTTCATGCTGCTACCTGCATTAAACATTTCTTTCGCAAGCTCTTCCATATCAACTCCGGCGATCTTTGCAAGCTTCGCTGCCGCTTTCTCATCAATGGATGTGCAGGTCGGTGAACGGAACAGCAATGTATCGGAAATAATCGCTGAACAGAGAAGACCTGCAATCTTCGGTGAAATGGAGATCTCTTCCTCTCTGTACATCTGATAAACGATCGTCGCCGTACAGCCTACCGGCTGATTCCGGAAAAATACCGGTCCTGTTGTCTCAATATTGCCCAGTCTGTGATGATCAATGATCTCTACAATCTCTGCTTCTTCCAGCCCATCTACAGCCTGTGACTTCTCATTGTGATCTACAAGGATCACTTTCTTCTTGCTTGCATCCATAAAACGACGTCTGGAAATGAATCCACGGAATCTGCCATGTCTGTCAAGGATCGGAAAATCACGGAATTTTGTCTTCGTCATAACTTCCTTAATCTCATCTACATAATCATTCATATGAAATGCAACCAGAGGTCCTTTACTCATAAAAAACTTCACCGGTATACTCTGATTGATCAGACGGGCTGTTGTAAATGTATCATGCGGTGTACTGATAATCACAATACTCTGTTCTTCTGCTCTGCGGAGCATCTCCGAAGAAACTTTCGCATTCTGGCATACAACAATACAGCTCGCATCAATATTGATCGCACACTCCTGTGCTTCATCACGGTTTCCAAGGATTACCAGATCATCCCGTTCGATAAACTCCTTCATCAAATTCGGATCCGATGCTCCGATCGTTACTTTTCCTTTGGTAAAATGTCCATGTTCATTTCCCGTAAGTAATGTACCATCCAATGTACGGATAATATTCCTATACTGCGTCCTTGCTCTTGCCAAAATGTTACTGTCATAAACATCCATATAAGATGTCGCAATATCTCCGGTAGAGATCACTCCTACCAGTTCGTCTTCCTTCAATACCGGAACCGTCTTGATATTATTTTCTTTCATCTTTGCCCATGTATCTTTGATTGAAACATTCGGTGCAACCCCTTCAATCTTATGAATATCAAGATCTTTCGCCTGTAACTTGACATTTTTCAAAAGATCCGGCGCTTTCACATTAAATTTAGACAATATATACTGTGTTTCTTCGTTCACCTGACCTGCACGTTTTGCAACATACTCATCCCCTGTCAGTTTCTTTTTCAACTCTGCATATGCAATTGCGGAACAAATGGAATCGGTATCCGGATTCTTATGTCCGACCACATACACTTTTCCAGTCTTTTTTCCCATCTATCTCTCTCCAAACTTTCGTTAATATTATATTTTATGATATTTTTAGCGCATTCCTTGCTTCTTTTTATATCATATATTTTTCATAAGTTCACTAGTTAGATTGCCATTTTTTTTTCGTTTCGTCAACTATTTCTTGCATACAGACGCAAAATCCTTGCACATTTTTTGAAACAACGGTCATTTTTATGTTATACTGTATACAGTTTCTATCGCCATATAGAAAAAACGTTTATCAAAATCATGTCAGGAAGGAACAAAAAACTATGAGTGAAGAATTAATGAAAGAAGACAACAACTTAACAATGGCAGATCTGGAAGATCATTTTGACGATGCCAATCCTTGGAATGTCGTAAAAAGATATCTCGAGAAGAAAACTATACTACCTGTTAAGATTGAGGGGATCGTCAACGGTGGTGCAATTGCTATGGTAGAAGGACTGCGCGGATTCATTCCGGCTTCCAGATTATCTTTATCTTACATTGACGATCTGGAATCTTATCTTCTGAAAGATATTGAAGTCCAAGTCATTGACGTTGATCAGGCTGAAAATAAATTAGTCCTCTCTGCCCGCGAACTTCTGAAAGAAAAAGAACGCAAAGCAAAAGAAGAAAAGATTTCAAATCTGCAGGTTGGCACTGTTATGACAGGTACCGTAGACAGTTTACAGACTTACGGTGCATTTATCCAGCTTGAGGACGGTCTTTCCGGACTGGTTCACATTTCCCAGATCAGTCAGAAACGTATCAAATCTCCAAAAGATGTCCTGAATGTCGGGGATGAAGTTCAGGTCAAAGTAATCGGTATCAAAGATGGTAAGATCAGTCTCAGCATGAAAGCGCTGGAAGAAGTTGAAGAAGAGCCGGTTGAAAAGGTCGAGATTCCAAAGGCGGAAGAGATTGGAACAAGCCTTGGAGATCTCTTCAAGAATATCCAGTTATAATCTCATCTCCACGCTCTTTAATGAAATTCAGTTTCCTATTACAATCGAATAGACTGACTCATTATATAAGGTACAAAAAAGGTTTCGCTCACAACCGTGAATGAAACCTTTTTTATTATATTTCTCTATGTGTTTATTCCATCTCATCGAGATTTTTAAGCCATCCGGCTACGCACGCATCACTTGGCATTCTCCAGTCACCTCTCGGTGATAATGCAACCGTACCAACTTTCGGTCCGTCTGGCAGGCAAGAACGCTTGAACTGCTGTGCAAAGAATCTCCAGCAGAAGGTACGAAGCCATTTATAAATCGTCTCATTATCATACTCTCCTGCAAAGGCTTCTTTGGCGATCCTGTAGATTTTTGACGGTTCGTATCCGAACCGGAGCATATAATAAAGATAGAAATCATGCAGTTCGTAAGGACCTACCAGGTCTTCTGTTTTCTGTGAAATCTCGCCGTCTTTTGGTGGCAGAAGTTCCGGGCTTACCGGTGTGTCTAATACATCATACAGAATCTCTTTAAGTTCCTGATCCTCACAGGTATCTGCATAATAATGAACCAGATGACGAACTAACGTCTTTGGAACGGAAGCGTTGACACCATACATGGACATATGATCGCCATTATATGTTGCCCATCCAAGAGCAAGCTCCGACATATCTCCAGTTCCTATTACCATGCCTCCTGCCGCATTGGCAATATCCATCAACACCTGTGTACGCTCACGTGCCTGTGAATTCTCATAAGTAACACTGTGATCCTCCGGATCATGTCCGATATCTTTAAAATGCTGTTCTACCGAAGCTGCGATCGGTACTTCCTTAAGTGTCGCTCCAAGCTTCTTCGACATCTTACATGCATTCTGATAAGTCCTGTCTGTTGTACCAAAGCATGGCATTGTAACCGCTGTAATTCCACTTCTGTCCATGCCAAGTGCATCAAATGCCTTCGCTGTCACAAGAAGTGCCAGTGTCGAATCCAATCCTCCGGAAATACCTACTACTGCACTCTTTGCATGTGTATGTGCCAGACGTTTCTTAAGTCCCATCGCCTGAATGGTAAGGATTTCTTCACATCTTCTGGCTCTCTCGCCCTCTTCTCCCGGCACAAACGGTCTGGAATAAAATGTTCTCGTAAGCTTTGTCTCCTGTATCTTCATATCAAACGGAACACGCATAAGCTTTCTGTCTTCCACAAGCTGGAATGTCGTATTCTTCCGTCTCTCACTGAGCAGACGTTTTATATCTATCTCTGTATAAATAACATTATTTACAAAACGTTGTCCCATTGCAAGAGTTGTTCCGTTCTCAGCGATAATATTATGTCCGCCAAACACAACATCTGTCGTAGATTCACCTTCTCCGGCATTGGCATAAATATAACCGCACAAAAGTCTTGCAGACTGCCCCTCGATCAGATTCTTTCTGTATGTTGCCTTTCCAATCGTCTCATCACTTGCTGAGCAATTCACGATCAGGACGGCACCTTCTCTTGCTGCCTGGATGCTTGGCGGAACCGTACTCCATACATCCTCACAGATCTCTGCAGCAATCACAAGCGACTGCATCTCTTCTGCCACAAAAAGGATCTGTGGTCCAAACGGAATCATCTTACCGTCAAAAGAAATCATTCTTGCTTCCTTCGGACCCGCGCAGAACTGGCGCATCTCATAAAATTCACCATAATTCGGCAGAAATGTCTTCGTCGTAAATCCAAGAATATGTCCATGGTTCACTGCCGCCGCAACATTATACAACTCACCGTCTACAGCTAACGGCATTCCGATAAAGAATATACCATCCTTATTACCGGTATGTGTCGCAATCTTCTGCAATCCTTTCTTTGCATTTTCCAGCAACAGATCCTGTGTAAATAAATCTCCACACGTATATCCGGTAATACATAATTCCGGAAATACAACTACTTTTGCTTCCTCTTCTGCTGTCTCATCGATCAGTCGACAGATCTGCTCTGTATTATACTCTACATCTGCAACCCGGATATCCGGTGTCGCTGCTGCAACTTTCACGAATCCATGTTTCATTTTCTTTCGCCTGCCTTTACTTACTTCTCTTTAAAATATTTTTCAGTTCCTCTACACTGTAATGATAAGCGGTATTACAGAAATGACATTTGACTTCAATTGGTTTGCCATCATTGATCATTTCCTGAATATCTTTTTTACCTACACTTGCCACAGCCTGCTCCACACGCTCCTTGGAACAGTTGCAATAAAATCGTGTCGGCATTGTATCCGTAATTTCCAGACCGACATTGCCAAGCAGTTCTTCTAACAGCTGTTCCGGAGTATAGCCTTTGTCCAGAAGTTCTGTCACGGAAGTCACATTTTTTAAGTTCTCTTCAATCTGGCTTATTGTTGCATCCTCTGCAAATGGCATCATCTGGATAATAAATCCACCTGCAGTCTTAACTGTATTGTCCTTTTCCATCAATACTCCCAGACCTACTGAAGACGGTACCTGTTCCGAATTTGCAAAATAATAAGTCAGATCTTCTGCGATCTCACTGCTCACCAGAATCGTCTGTCCGGAGTATGGTTCTTTCAGTCCCATGTCTTTAATAACCTGCAAAAGTCCGATACCTACTGCTCCGCCAACATCCAGTTTACCATTCTTTGGTGGAAGCATCACATCCGGATTCTCAACATATCCCTTTACATCTCCCTTGCTGTCTGCTGTTACGGTAATCCCACCGATCGGTCCGTCTCCGCGTACCTGTAATGTCAGCATGTCTGTCTCATTCTTCATCATACTTCCCATCATCGTACCTGCTGTCAGCAGACGTCCAAGCGCTGCTGTCGCAACCGGACTTGTTCCATGGTGCTGTCTGGCTTCTTCTACTATCTCTCTCGTAATTGCAGCAAAAGCACGTACCTGTCCGTTTGCTGCTGTTGCTCTTACAATATAATCTTTCATACTTAACATCCTTTTCTAATCTTATCTTCTAAACTTACCTTCTCGTTTGATTTTCTTATTATCCTCTGACATTCCACATTCATAGAATCATCTTACCATCTTCTGACATTCCTGTGCTACAACACAGATCCTCTGGCTTGTATAAAGCGGTGCATCCTGTGTATATGCATCATAAGCGCCCAGATATGACAGTCCTGCTTTTTCAAGCAGTGTCTTTATCTTCTCCAGTGTATATGCTTTCTGGTAATGTACTTCCTGATATTTGCGATACAATTCCGGATCCTCTGCACTTCTTACAAATAAAGACAGTTCATATTCATTAATCCGGTCTTCCTCATCATAATAATTATCCCAGATAAAACTGCATTCATCCCGGTCTTCTGCAAATACATTATCCGCAAGGATCTTCTGATATTTGTATTCTGTATTAAAATCAAACACGAAAATTCCGCCTGGATCGAGATAATTATTTACCAGCCGGAAAACTTCTTCCAGTTCGCTCTCCTCTGTAATATAGTTCACACTGTCACATACACTCACAACTGCGCGGACCGTTCCATATAATTCAAACTCACGCATATCCTGCAACAGATAAAGGATATCTTTTCCACTTTCTACTCTTTTATCCAGCGCAATTTCCAACATATCTTCGGAATTATCCACACCGATCATATCATATCCTCTGTCATTCAGGATCTCAGTCATTGTTCCGGTCCCACATCCCAGTTCCAGTACCAGTCCGTCTTTAATCCCATATTGTTCTAATACCTTCAGCAAATATTCTGCCCATTCTTCGTATGGAACATTATCCATGAATGTATCATAAACTTCTGCAAAATTCGTATATGCCTTCATTGATGCGCTCCTTTCTTCTGTCACAAGCTTTCCATATTATAACATAAGCATTAAACTTTTCAAATAGTTACTGCCAAAAGAAATGCTCACCACAACTGCTGTGATGAGCATTTTCTATTATACATGTTCATATATATTACAATCCAGACTCTTTAAGGTCTGCGTACATACCACATTCCGGACTGTACACTGGATACCTTAACAACGTCTCCTGTATGCGGTGCATGGATCATCTGTCCTCCACCAATATAAATTCCTACATGGCCGGAACGTACACATACGTCTCCCGGCTTTGGATTGCTTACACGTGGCCATCCTGCAAATGTACCTGATGTACCGATACGTGCATACCGTCCTGTCAGACAATAACTTACGAAACCGGAGCAGTCAAATGTGTTCGGTCCGCACGCGCCCCATACATATGGGCATCCAAGCTTTCCGTACGCACGGCTTACAACTGCGCTTCCTGAAGAATAATGTCCACCGCTGTTACCACCGCTATTATTACCACTGTTATTGCTTCCGCCATTATTGTTGCTTCCACCGTTGTTCTTATTTCCGCTGTTGCTGTTATTATTGCTTGTATTGTTCTTGTTGCTGCCGCTTGTCTTCTGAGCCGCTGCTGCTGCAGCTGCTTCCTGACGCTGTTTTGCTTCGGCTGCTTTCGCTGCCGCTTCAGCCGCTTTCTGGATCTCGGAATCCAAATCTGCAACTTCTGCCTTCTTGGAAGTCAGCACTTTATCAAGATCATCCTGTTTTGTCTCGAACTGTGTCTGCTTCTTCTCCAGACTCTTCTGTTCTTTCTCAAGGTTCGTCTTCAGAGTTGCAACTTTCTTCTTTGTAGCAACATACTCAGCCAGTTTCTTTCTGTCATAATTATGTACATTCGTAACATACTCGGCTTTGTTTACCATATCGGAGAAGTTCGTAGAGCTTACCAGTGTCTCGAAAAATGTACTGTCGCCCTCTTCATACATATACTTGATACGAAGCTTCATATCCTCGTACTGTTTCTTCTCGTCTTTCTTAGCCTGTGTCAGATCCTTTGACGTTGTCTCTATCTTCTCACCTGTTACAACCAGCTCATCTTCCAGATTATTGATTTTCTCAATAATGCCTGTCAACTGTGTCTGCAATGAATCAACCTGTTTCTGTGCTGCCTTTTTATTCTGTTTTAAATCTTTTACCGAAGGTGCTGCCATTACAGGTGTCACGATCATCGAACTGGTCACTACAACTGATAATAGTTTCACTCCAAATTTTTTCATTATATCATCCTTTTTCTTAACATTTCTTTAATTCTAATTTGACATAGTATCACTATCTAGGGACGATTATACTCTATAAAAAACAATTTTGCAATAACTTTTAATAATTTTGTAACATTTACCAGAACTCTTATCTGAAAAGAAGATCGAATACACTCCTACTGGATATTCAGATTTGTATATCCCATCAGGCTCTTATCAACAGCCTCAGCCACTTCTCTTCCTTCACGGATCGCCCATACGACAAGTGATTGTCCGCGGTGCATATCGCCTGCTGTAAATACATGTTCTGCACTGGTCTTATATTCTCCCGGATTCGTACTTACATTCGTTCTCGCATTTACTTCTACGCCAAATGCTTTCGTAATATAAGATTCACTTCCCAGAAATCCTGCTGCGATCAGCACCAGATCGGTCTCCACCTCATATTCGCTGCCTGGTATTTCCACCATCATACGTCTTCCGGTTTTTGCATCCTGTTTTGATTCAAGCTTTACCAGAATTGCCTTGCAGACACGTCCGTTTTTATCTTTGACAAATTCTTTTACGGTTGTCTGGTATACTCGCGGATCCTGTCCGAATACTGCTGCAGACTCCTGCTGCCCATAATCGGTCTTGCAGACTCTCGGCCACTCCGGCCACGGATTCATCTCTGTTCTCTGATCCGGTGCTTTCGGCATCATTTCCAGTTGTAAAACAGATGCCGCACCATGGCGCATGGATGTTCCAACGCAGTCATTTCCAGTATCTCCACCGCCGATAACCATAACTTTTCTTCCTTTGGCTGAAATATAAGTGTCTTCTTTTAATTCATGTTCAGGATTTGCCCAGAGTGCTTTCGTCGTAGATTTAAGAAAATCCACTGCAAAATAAATACCATCGGCTTTTCTTCCCGGAACTTTGATATCTCTTGGGTTGGACGCACCACAGCATAAGATTACACGGTCAAACTCCTTCAATATAGAAGAAGCCCGTTTATCTTTTCCGATATTGCAACTTGTCTGAAAAATCACACCTTCCTCTTCCATGATCTTTATCTTCCGATCGATAATCTGTTTTTCCAATTTCATATTCGGAATTCCATAGCGGAGAAGTCCTCCAACTTTGTCTTCCCTTTCAAAAACAGTGACATGATGTCCGCGACGGTTCAGAAGATCTGCTGCCGCCAGTCCGGACGGTCCGGAACCAACAATTGCAACTTTTTTTCCGGTGCGTACTTTCACCGGTCTTGCATCCGCATATCCCATTTTATACGCATGTTCTATGATGCCATATTCATTAGATTTTGTCGCTACTGCGTCTCCGTTCAATCCACATGTGCAGGCTGCCTCGCAAAGCGCCGGACATACTCTTGATGTAAATTCCGGGAAATTATTTGTTTTCTTTAATCTATAGTACGCTTCTTCCCAGTTCCCGTGATACAAAAGATCGTTCCACTCCGGAATCAGATTATGTAACGGGCATCCACTCGCCATTCCCATGATCATCTGACCAAACTGACAGAATGGTACACCACAGGACATACATCTTGCTCCCTGAATTTTCTGTTCTTCTTCCGATAATGGTTTATAAAACTCTTTAAAATTCCGGATTCGCTCCTTTGGCGCCTCTGCTTTCTTATCCTGTCTGTCATATTCCATAAATCCTGTTGCTTTTCCCATTTTGTGCGCCTCCTTATCTTCCTTCTTTGATCATGTAAAAAGCTTCGATTTTTGCCTGTTCACTGCTCATTCCTTGCTCTTCTAACTGGAGGATCGTTGTCATCATCTTCTCATAGTCAGCAGGAATGATCTTTTTGAATTTTGGAAGATAATCTGTGAAATGTTCCAGAATTTTTTTACCAATTTCTGAATTCGTATAAGCAACATGTTCTTCAATCATTGTTTTCAGTTCTTCTACATCCATCTTTGCTGTAACATGTTCAATATTTACAAGCTGTTTATTTACACTCAGATAGAGGTCATTATCTTCGTCCAGCACATAAGCAACTCCGCCACTCATACCTGCCGCGAAGTTTTTACCGGTTTTCCCAAGAACTGCTACACGTCCTCCGGTCATATATTCACAGCCATGGTCGCCTACACCTTCCACAACTGCTGTCGCACCGGAATTGCGGACTGCAAAACGCTCGCCTGCCATACCATTGATGTATGCTTTACCACTTGTGGCTCCGTAAAGTGCAACGTTTCCAATAATGATATTATCTTCGTGTTTGTATTTCACTCCTGTCGGCGGATATACGATCAGTTTACCGCCGGATAATCCTTTGCCAAAATAATCATTGCTGTCACCTGTAAGTTCCAGTGTCAGTCCTTTTGGAATAAATGCGCCAAAAGACTGACCGCCTGCGCCTTTGCACTTGATCACATAGCTGTCTTCATCCAGTCCTTCCGGATAACGTCTTGTAATCTCCGATCCGAAAATAGTACCAAATGTTCGATTGGTATTCGCAACGTCAATTTCGAGAACCCGTTTTTGTTTTTTCTCCAGTGCCGGAAGTAATTCTTTTATAAGTACCTTCTCGTCCAGTGTTTTTTCCAGCTCAAAATTGAAAACTTTCTTTGGATTAAAGGTCATTGGCACTGTCTTTTTATCATACGGATTATAAAGAATTTTACTTAAATCCAAGGTTTCTGCACGTTCAGACACCGGTACATCTTTTACTTTGAGGAGTTCTGTTCTTCCTACCAGTTCGTCAATCGAACGGACACCCAATTTTGCCATGTATTCCCTCAGATTCTGCGCCATAAAACGCATAAAGTTCACAACATATTCCGGTTTCCCGGTAAAACGTTTACGAAGCTCTGGATTCTGGGTTGCTACTCCTACCGGGCAGGTATCCAGATTGCAGACACGCATCATAACGCATCCCATTGTGACCAGCGGTGCTGTGGCAAATCCAAATTCTTCTGCCCCTAAAATAGCTGCGATTGCAACATCACGCCCACTCATTAATTTTCCATCTGTCTCGATCCGCACACGCTCTCTTAACCCATTGGCGATCAATGTCTGATGCGTTTCTGCAAGTCCCAGTTCCCACGGAAGTCCAGCATTATGAATCGAACTTCTTGGCGCCGCACCTGTTCCTCCGTCATATCCGGAGATCAGGATCAGACCTGCACCGGCTTTTGCAACACCGGCTGCGACTGTTCCAACACCGGCTTCGGATACAAGTTTTACTGAAATTCTTGCATCTTTATTTGCATTTTTACAATCGTAGATCAACTGTGCCAGATCTTCGATAGAATAAATATCATGATGTGGCGGTGGTGAAATCAGGCTTACCCCCGGCGTTGAATGTCTGGTCTTTGCGATCCACGGATATACTTTTCCTCCCGGAAGATGTCCACCTTCGCCCGGTTTTGCGCCCTGTGCCATTTTAATCTGGATTTCATTTGCGCTGACTAGATAACGGGATGTTACGCCAAATCTTCCAGACGCTACCTGCTTGATTGCAGAACAACGGTTTGTATCCAGACGTTCAATTTCTTCGCCACCTTCACCACTGTTTGATTTTCCATGGAGCTGATTCATAGCTATTGCCAGTGTCTCATGCGCCTCTTTGGAAATAGAACCGTAAGACATTGCTCCTGTCTTAAATCTTGTTACGATATCATCTACGCTCTCAACTTCTTCAATCGGAACGCCTTCTTCCGGGTAATGGAAGTCGAGTTGTCCACGCAAATTGATCTTTTCTCCTTCTGCATTGACCATCTCCGTATATTTCCGGAACATTTCATAATCACCACGTCTGGTTGACTGTTGCAGCATGTGGATTGTCTGCGGATTGTACAGATGTTCTTCGCCACCGCTCTTGGATTTATGATGCCCGACACTATCCAGTGTCAGCTCCACTTCCAGTCCAAGCGGATCAAATGCACGGGAATGTCTCGCACTGTAATCTTCCGATATCTCTTCAATTCCGATTCCTCCGACACGGCTGACCGTATCTGTAAAATATTTATCAATAAAACACTCTTTCAAACCGATCGCTTCAAAGATTTTTGCACCCTGATAAGACTGAATGGTGGAAATTCCCATCTTGGAGGCAATCTTTACAATTCCGCTGATAACCGCATGGTTATAATCGTCAACTGCAGCATAATAATCTTTCCGCAACATATCAGTATCAATAAGCTGGCGTATTGTCTCATGTGCAAGATACGGGTTGATCGCACATGCACCATAGCCAAGCAGTGTTGCAAAATGATGGACTTCTCTCGGTTCTCCTGTTTCCAGAATAATAGCCACGGAAGTTCTCTTCTTTGTCCGTACCAGATGCTGCTGAAGTCCTGACAATGCAAGAAGTGACGGCATAGCCACATGATATTCGTCCACACCACGGTCGGAAAGAATCAGAATATTGGTTCCTTCACGGATTGCACGGTCTACTTCGATAAATAAGTAATCCATCGCCTTTTCCAGACTGGAATTTTTATAATAAGTGATCGGAATCTCTGTAACCTGGAAACCTTCTGTTTTCATATTTTTAATTTTCAGCAGGTCTGTATCGGTAAGAATTGGATTATTTACCTTTAACATTTTACAGTTTTCTGCTTTTTCTTCCAACAGGTTGCCATCCTCACCAATATATACGGCTGTAGATGTTACGACTTCTTCACGGATTGCATCAATCGGTGGATTAGTAACCTGTGCAAATAACTGTTTAAAATATCCGAACAGCTTCTGAGATTTCTGTGAAAGAACGGCAAGTGGGGCATCCATTCCCATGGCTCCAGTGCTTTCTGTTCCATTTTTCGCCATATTTAAAATAGAAGTCTTCACATCTTCATAAGAGTAACCGAATGCTTTCTGTAATCTTCCGAGTTCCTCCTCTGAATATGTCTCAATTTTCTGATTCGGTATTTTTAAATCTTTTAACTCGATCAAATTGCTGTCCAGCCATTCTCCATACGGCTGTCTTCTTGCATAAGATTCTTTCAGTTCATCGTCATCAATCACTTTACCTTTTATTGTATCCACAAGAAGCATCTTGCCCGGATGCAGACGCTCTTTAACAATGATCTTAGACGGATCAATATCAAGTACACCTACTTCAGAAGATAGGATCAACGTATCGTCTTCCGTAATATAATATCTGGAAGGACGTAATCCATTCCGGTCCAGTACTGCTCCCATGCAGTCGCCGTCACTGAACAGAATAGATGCCGGTCCGTCCCATGGCTCCATCATTGTTGCATAATACTGATAGAAATCTTTTTTCTTCTGTGACAGATTTTTTGTATTTGCCCATGGCTCCGGAATCGCGATCATCACTGCCAGTGGCAGTTCCATTCCGCTCATTACCATAAATTCGATGGCATTATCAAGCATCGCGGAATCGGATCCGGATGTATTGATCGCCGGAAGAACTTTATGCAATTCTCCTTTCAGGCACTCAGATTCCATGTTTTCTTCTCTGGCACGCATCTTATCCGCATTACCACGAATTGTATTGATCTCTCC
>OLRG01002163.1_pt1 | contig 14359 bp, 14 predicted proteins | sample 1672331 | NCBI WGS metagenome assembly OLRG01 (sample SAMEA3136672, study PRJEB25190) | human gut metagenome
ATTTCAATCCACCCTCCCCATGCGGGGAGGGACTTTGCTTCCGGCCCAGGGGCGTCCTTGTCGAACAATTTCAATCCACCCTCCCCATGCGGGGAGGGACGCGGGGCATCAAAACGTAGACCATCAATAGGAGGATTTCAATCCACCCTCCCCATGCGGGGAGGGACGTGCAGCAGATCCAGCCTTCTGCAACACCTACGATTTCAATCCACCCTCCCCATGCGGGGAGGGACAAGGCCGCGCTGGCTTATGCGTCATGCCCTCCGATTTCAATCCACCCTCCCCATGCGGGGAGGGACGTGGCTGGTGCCGTAGCCGGTGCGGATGACCGTATTTCAATCCACCCTCCCCATGCGGGGAGGGACCAAAAATTGCCAGAGGAGATGATAACGTGAGCCATTTCAATCCACCCTCCCCATGCGGGGAGGGACGCCGCAGAGGACTGAGGTGATCCATGTCAACGGCCAATTTCAATCCACCCTCCCCATGCGGGGAGGGACGGCAGTGGAGTGGGATATCGCCGTGGATGACGGGATTTCAATCCACCCTCCCCATGCGGGGAGGGACCAGGCACGGTTTCCCATGTATGCGCAAGCGTTGTATTTCAATCCACCCTCCCCATGTGGGGAGGGACGGGGCTGAATAAGCTCTGTGAGACATGGGGAAAATTTCAATCCACCCTCCCCATGCGGGGAGGGACGATTATATAAATTACAAAAGGAGTGATACAGTGATTTCAATCCACCCTCCCCATGCGGGGAGGGACGCGATACAACATCAAAATTCTAGAAACATAGGGAATTTCAATCCACCCTCCCCATGCGGGGAGGGACCGTTTGGAATAGACATTACGGGGAGGACAAAATATTTCAATCCACCCTCCCCATGCGGGGAGGGACCTTTTCCACATCCCCGGCCCGACTTTGCGGGAGATTTCAATCCACCCTCCCCATGCGGGGAGGGACATCAAACTGAAACTAAGCTAAAGGAGAAAAACATATTTCAATCCACCCTCCCCATGCGGGGAGGGACGAAGAAGAGTGTTAGAGTAAATGCATACGACAAAATTTCAATCCACCCTCCCCATGCGGGGAGGGACATTCTTTCGTAACTGTAACATCACTAAGTGTTTATTTCAATCCACCCTCCCCATGCGGGGAGGGACAGCACAAGTTCACAAAATATATTTGGAAACTTATGCACATATCACAAAACAAGCCATTTACACAGGAACATACCGCAAAGCATTCAAAGTTTCCCCCCATATTATGGCGTATTTTGCAGTTTTCTTTTATGCGAACCTACCGGGGAATCTCTGTTTGCTTCCCCTTCGCATCATTAAATAATCAACACCCCCTCCGGCTCATAGGCCGTTTTCGCACCGAAATGTTGAATTTTTGTCTGATAGCTGTTTCCCAGATAGTAAAATCTCAGACTGTCCTTTTGCTCATCCATGATACCACACAGCTTATGCTGTAATGCTTTGCACTGGGCAGCATCTAACAGACACTCAAACACGGAATTCTGAACACGCTGCCCATAATTCACGCACTGCTTTGCAATCTGCCGCAGCCGTTTACGTCCAGCCGCATCCTCCGTATTTACGTCATAGGTAATTAACACCAACATGAACATGCCTCACTTCCACAAGAAGGGCGGATACGCATCCAGATCGCCCCGGAGAAATCGGCTCAGAAGTAATGCCTGCATATAGGGGATCAACCCCCATGGCAGCTTTTCTCCTAAATAGGGATGAATGATGGTTTCCTGCTTACGTTCCTGCCAGCTTTTCAGGAACTTTCTTCTGGCATCATCATTCATCCGCACGGCTCCGTCCTCCGATGTTTCGAAATCCCCGGGCCGAACTACCCGATTATTGATCAGCGTCAGCACAAAGCGGTCTGCAAAGCAGGGCCGAAGCTCCTCCATCAAATCCAGCGCCAAGGATGTGCGGCCGGGCCTATCCCGGTGCATAAAGCCCACATAGGAATCCAATCCGACCGCCTCCAGCGCAGAAGCACAATCATTGGCCAGCAGGCTGTAGGCAAAGGACAGCATTGCATTGACATTGTCCAGCGGAGGCCGCCGATTTCGCCCATGGAAGAAGAATGCGTCCTTCTCCCGTAGGATCATGTCATCAAATACATCAAAATACACCGAGGCCGCAGCCCCCTCCAAGCCGCGGAGTGACTCCATAGAGGTTTCCTCTAAAACCTGCGGCAGGAGATTTTTTATTGTATCGGATGCTGTCTGAAATTTCACTTCATCAATTCGCAGTTTGTGATCCCGCCGGGTTCGGTCTATACTCCACCTGCTGTTATAAAGCTTTCCAAAGATCATATACCGCGCCACCCGGCAGCTCCCCATGAGGTCATCGGCAACCCGGTATTGCTCCCGCCGGAGTAATACGTTGCCGTTGGAGCTTCCCACCGTCCGTGCAAGGAATTTCCCTCTAGGCGTGCAAAAACTCAATGCCACGTTTCGCTTGGCACAGGCTCCCATCAGTGCCGGAGAAGCACCAGCATAGGAAAAGCATACTATCCCATCCAGATTGTGGAGTGGAAAACGGCCAGCCTCCGCCTGCTCCCGTTTTACTACAACATTCTCGCCATCCAGTGACAGGTAGACGTCCTCAGAGGTCACAAACAGTGTATTCAATAAACGTCTCATGGACACTCCTCCAGACTTTTTCGCAGATACGTCTTTACGGATCCTGTCCGCATCAGCTTAGGCAGACACAGCTCTTTCAAAGAGCAGGCATTACACGCCTTCGTAGGCTTCACTCTTGGGGTATATCCACGCTGATAAAGCGCATGCATCTCCCGCAGACAATCCTGCACCTCTTGCCGCAGCTCCGGCGTAAAATTCACCTCTACCCTCCTGCGGGTCTCCCCGAAATAGAGCGCCCCACAGGGAATGTCGCAGCAGAGCATTTCTTCGAGGCACATGGCCTGTCCACAGAGCTGAAGCTCGTTGGCCGTATCCACGCGGGGGGCGCCATGCTTATATTCCACAGGATAGGGCTGAAAGCTTCCCGATTCCCCGGCAATTGTACAGCCATGGTCTGACCGCCGAAATTCCACTACGTCACAGGCCCCGGAAACGCCCAGTGTCGGTGAAGCCACCGGCATATTTCGTGTAATGAGCAGACCCCCCCGCCGTTCCCGTAGCTCTGAATCATGCGCCCGCTCATGCATAATTTCACCGCCAACAGTCCGGCTGTTCTCCGCCCACTGGTTTTCAATGTGGATCAGCGCCCACTGTCTTCGGCAGAAGCGGAAGTGCTGTATGCCGGAAAGCTGGAGATAATCAGCCTCATTATATTCCATCTATGATCTCCGGGGTCAAGCCGGGAAGCGTATCCAATGTGATCGTATAATCCTCCGCACTGGTCGGAATCGCCGCTGTATCCTTCGGCGTGATATGAACACTGCGATGTACCTTTGCCGTAGAATACTGACCATCCCGGCAGTTATGCTGCCACCAGTAAACCTTATATACCTCCATGGATCCCTCTGGCCGTGCAGAAGATGCATCATTTACAAACAGCGTCCGCAGGCATTCCTTGATTACTTCTGCATCCTCCTGAGTAAACCCGGTTTTCTCTGCCAGCTGTACATTGATAGACCCTTTCACCTCATAAAGTCCAAACCGGACAAAATGCTTCATTCCCATGGTGTCGGAGCTGCGTTTTTCTCCCGGTTCACCGTTTACGCTTTTGGTGATCTGTATGGATTCCACCTCAACCGGTGAAACACTCACCGCCTGATGGATAGAAACCGGCCCTCGAACACCTACTGAGACACCGCTCTTATCGGTGCTTTTGAACGCAAAAACCTGACCAAAGCTGCGAACGTCCATCCACTTTTCACAGGCAGTTTTCGCATAAACCTCTTTGTCCTTGATCCCCTTGGTCATCGCAGATGCTCTATCACTCAGACTTCTAAATCCATCACTGGTGCGATCCTCTGACTGCACAAAGATCTCATGGCCCAAATCCTGCATCCGATTGCGCAGCTTGCGTTTGATGCAAACATCTGAAATTTCGCCCATGCCGTTATAGTCGATCCGAGGGCGGTTCCCGTTCAGCGGGTCCCCGTTGCCATTTGCCTTGGTAACCGTAACCAAAGCTACAAAGTCGATTTTATTCATCAATACTGCCATTTTTCATTCCTCCATTTTCTTATCATCCGCGTCCTTTTTTACAAAAAACGCATTGCGTTGCAGTTCATACCCCATCAGGTAATTCTCTTGAAGCGGCTGATTGAGTTCCGCCTCAGAATAGTCCTTTAAGATCTCGAATATTTCCCCTGTCAGCCGCTGATATCGTTCCGCCTGCCATGGCCGAATCCGCGGGAGATACGCCTGATGCAGCTGACGATTGATCCGTTCAAACACAAACAGGGGCCGCTGACGATACTCAGACATAAATTTTATGGCATTTGTCTGCCGTGTCTCCTGTGTTTGGCTGTAATAATCCGCCTCAGCCCGCTCCATTACAGCCAGTAGCCGTCCAAACTGGAAGCTGCGGTCCTTTCTATTCAGTTCCCATTCCATTTCATTACCTCCCTGATTGGTATCAAACCGATACTTCTGTATTGCCGCACAGGCGGTTCGCATAATTCTCCGCCAAGTTGATTCTTCATACGCCATTGGCATGGACGCACGCTGAATCAGCGCCCGCAGGATATCCAATGGGAATATCCCACCGCTGACCTTACAGCTCATGAGCCGCTGAATATGCTGTCGCTGGATCCGATCATCCGTTTCCAGAAAATTTCCGCGCTGCGTTCCAAATGCACATTCCACGATCTGCATCAAGTTTGGTGCCTGTATGCCATATTTTCCATAATTCCAGCAGCAGTGTTCATCCCAGCTCTGCATTCGCTCCAAAAACAGCGACAGTGATATTTCATTATAATAAGTCACCGCAAGTCTCCCTGTGGTTGCGGCATCAAATGCAACCAGAACCGCAGTCTCATTTCCTTTGAGCTGATTGTCCTTCCGGAAACTCATCAGCGTGCTTTGCAGTGCCTTTCGGTAATCGCTGGGCTTATATTTCGGCGCAGCACTCTGGTTTTGTACGCTCCGCATCACCTTCAGCAGTCTGATCCCCTGTGGGTTCCAGCACAGGAAGATGCGATTACCCACAAACTCCCGCACTCCCTGCTCCGCTGCAAGCCATCGAAGTGCACAATGCGCCTTCTGGGATGCGACATAGCCAACCATAGCCGCCTGATTTTCTTCCGTAAATCTCCCACGATAGGTAAATCCGCTGGAATCATTGGCTGAGATCAGCTTGGCATTTCCATTCACCGGAATGATTCCCTTTGGATGCTGCACCGCCGGTGGAACCTTGGTGCCTTCCACCATACACAGTTCCGGCGTACGATTTGCAATTCGCTCTTTATAGTATTGGATATAGGCAGCAAACAGCTTCTGGTTTTTCCAGCAGGCAGGTTCCTCCCCCTCCACACCATTTACACGCCAGCAAACAAGCTGTTTTTCGTCATATTTTCCTTTGCTGTCCAATACCAGAACGCCAGCTTGCAGCAAGTCCGTTATGATCGTACCGCCTTCCACATAGCTTAGAATTGCACGCAGGAACGGATGGGCCGCATCTGACATTGCCCATTGCTCCAACGCCGCAAGGTACAGGCTGTGCTCCTTCTCGTTCTTCGGTGCTATATATTTCAGCTGATCGCACAGCGGATGGGCCGCAGGGGCACTGGTGCGTCCGCTGGATTCCTCTGTCACCGGTATCAGGATTTTGGGTTCTGATTTGTCCACCTTTCGTGCCGTGATCCATTCCCCCTGCGCACTGAGTGTGATCTCAATGCTCGCACTGGTCAGCGTATGGCCGATGGGTGCCAATGGATCATGATCTGCTTGGATCACCCCGACCAACGACAAGTTGGCATCATAGGTTTCCACAGCCTTTTGCAGCAGGCCCATTACGTCACCTCCCCGAACTCTTTCAGCCCTGAGAAGTTGTCCTGACTTTCTCCAAAGGGCTTTATTTTCATATTCCCCAGCGTTTTATGCAGTGGACAATCCTCCGGCCTGAGAAATTGGATCACACCGTTCTTCATGACCGGATACCAGAAGTTTGCCGTCATTTTCCCGGCTGTTTCCCCGGAATACGCTTCATCCGCATAGGTGATTCCGTGGTACATCAGCCCAAAGGCAAGCTCAGGGGTATCATCATAGGCCCCTGTCCCTTCTCCAAACACACATGGCTCTACATAGCCCTGACACTCCCTGGCGCCCAGAAATACATCTCGCCGCCCACCTTTACGGATCATCTTCTTTGCGATCTCATGGTGCTTGTTTTCGTTGCGGTCTTGTGCCAGCTCCGGGCGGTTTTCATTCCACTCGAAATGGGCTCGTACCTGATAGCGGCATTTTTTTAGATAAGTATAGTAGCTTAGATCATTGCCGCCGCTATATTTAATAGGCCGGATTCCCTTCACCTCGGTCTGGATTGGATTCATGATCCGCACTGCATCAATGATCCAGATCAAGGTAGGCTTCCAATAGACAGAATGTAAGATTCCCTTTAATGCTTCATAGGTAGGTACCTGATAGGTGCACTTCTCGCCGCCAACCCGCATGATCGGATCAGAAAACAGCCCGTAATCCCCTTCCACCTGAAATTCTACAATGTTGTCATACTTTGTATTTTTCATTTTCACACCTCCCAAAAGGCTTGGCCCTTTGGTTCCTTTGTAATTCCAATGGCTTCATGATAATATTCCTCTGCCAGCGCCAATACACTTCCACCGCAGATTGGAATCAGTCCATGGGCCTCCTCCAGCTGCTTCTTTTGATATGGATAAATGGACACGGAATAGTCCCCTGCCGCCTTCAGCAGCTCCGCCCGATATCCGGCATCATATTGGCACCGTTGATCGCACAGCTTGGAAATCAGCTCTTTGCCCGTTCCATAGGGTGTCAGTACATCGATGGTGTCCTCATCAAATACGGTAAACCACTTCCCTGCTGTTCCGAATGCCTGATGCAGCGCATATTCCTCTGCGCCTTTGCAGCGTTCATCGGCATACTTACAATTGATCGACATTAGATCAAATATTGTTGCTTGCAGTGCTTTGATCGGATCATCCTGAGCATTCTGGTCCATGCCGCTATAGTAATTCAGATAGTACTGTCGAATAGAAGCATCCGACACCAGACTGTATGCAAATCGTTCCGGGTCATTTCGATACGCCTCAAGCAGCGCCAGCGTTGCCGTTTTCCCCCGCTGAATATCCTCCAGCATGCCAAGCTTCTCATCCGTACAGTCCACCAAATACACAGAGCAGAGCTCCTTCGACTCTCCGTTCCTGTTGCATCGACCTGCACACTGTACCACGCTGTCCATCCCTGCCATGAGCCTGAGCACCCGTCCAAAGGAAATATCCACACCTGCCTCAATCACCTGTGTAGAAATACACAGCAGCTTTTTCTTTTCTGCAAGAGATTTCTGCATTGCCTGAACGGTGTCCCGTCGGTGCTGCATACACATAGCAGCCGAAAGATGATAGCTGATATACTCCGACGATTTTGTCTGTTCCAGCAGGTACGCCGCTTCATCCTTTTTGTTGCAGACCACCAGCAGGCTGTCTGCCTCCTCCATAATTCCCCGTATCCGCTCAGGAAGCTCATCCATTCTGGCAGCTTCCATCGGCAAAAGCTCTGTCCGTTCAAAGACATGCCACAGGGCCTCGTCATAAGGTACCATATCCTGCGGCTCTTCCTTCAATGGATGCGATGTACGCTCCAAACACGGCTGGGTCGCAGAGCATAATACGATCGTTGCACCGCACTGCTCGCTTAAATACCGCATCGCCAAATTAAACATTGTCAGCAGCTTCGTCGGAACAGTCTGCACCTCATCGATCACGATCACGCTGTCACACAGTGCCTGAAACCGCCGTATTGAAGTAGTTCTGCCATCAAACAACGTATTTAGGAGCTGGACCATGGTTGTGAGGATGATCGGTGCATCCCAGTTCTGTGTCATCAGCTCTTTTTCGTCCAATTCTTCCTTCGTTTTCTCCGTTTGCACTACATTGGAGTAGTGCTCCAAAATCATTTTGTCATCGCCAACATAGGTACGAATCACTTTTGCATTCTGCTCCAGAATTGAAAGCAGCGGTGCTGTGAAAATGATCCGCTTTTTGTTGTACCGTTCCCCATGCGCAAGCGCATACCGCAGAGAGGACAGGGTTTTGCCGCCCCCAGTCGGGACATTCAGACGGTAAATGCCCGGCCGCTCTTCGGCAAATTGCTTACACTGATCCGAGATATTCTTCCTTGCTCTTGAAATGGGCGTATCCATGGGAAACTGTGCAATTTCCTCTTCCACATGACGCAATCGTTCTGCCCATAATTCCGACATACGCTCCGGCCACGCCGGAAAAACTGTACCATTCATAAAAGCGGCTGTATCATGCCGGTCTCCCTCGATCACCGCTGATAAGAGCATCCGTGCCAGCAGTCCCATGGCAAAATAGTACTCGTCATCCTCCGCATAGTTCTCATCTATCTTTGTGAAGATACCACCAATTTCCTCTGCGGCAAGCTGAGACAGCCTGTCTATTTCCCGAGGTGACGTGAGCCCGCAAAATGCTTGGGCCGCCTCTTCATAACCGATGTTTTCCTTTTCCTCCCGGTATTTCAGTCCGATACGGCCTGCGGCATCTATGCAGTCAAACAGGCCGTGATGGGCCCCCACCGCAAAGGCCAGCAGCTCCGCCGCAATAATATCATGGAGCTGATCCGATCTATGGAAACGCTCCATCAGAAATCGGCACCCCTGAAAGGTATGGATCACCGACCCTTTTACATGGCTTTCCGTTCCCAGAAGGTACTCCTGAAATGTCTCTGTCATCTTCCCAATATCATGTATCAATCCTGCCAGATAGGCAGCATGCTCAAGTCCGACCTCTCGCAGACATATTCGTGCCCGCTCCGCCGTCCCCTGCAAATGCGCCTGCACCGTCTGCAATTCTATTTTTCCATCGGGAAGCTCCCGCTTATGTGCATAATACTCCATTTCCTCCCCTCCATTCTATTCAAAATATCACAAAGTTCGGCTATTGTAAAGAAATTATTGTGTATTTTGTCAATTAATCGAAATTTCCATTTGTTTTTTTGTTGAAACCATCCCATGGATTTGGTAAAACAAAGTCATCCACCTTTCACTTCGGCCGAATAAAGGAGGTCTACCATGACAGAATTGGAAACCATTCAGCGGGCCAAGATGTATCTAAGCAAGCTGGCACAGGGAATCGATCCCATCTCTGACACAAAGATTTCTGAGGATTCGGTATTCAATCAAACCCGGCTGGCATGGTGCTTTTTCTATGTATCCGGTGTATTGCAGCAGGTTATATGCCGGCGGCATTCCCACCGGGCATCCCAAAGCTTCCAAATCCGCCAAAGCGGAATTTCATATCACGCCGGAGCAGATTTCCACTGTTTCACTGTCGGATGAGCCCCTTCGGATCACAGCACTTGCATCCCTCCTCTCCGCCGCTGTCAATGATCCTGATATGAAGCATGCAAAGGCGACCACCATCACCGACTGACTGTTGAATCACGGCTTTCTGCAAAAAATCGAGGTCGCAGCCGGAAAGCAGCACCGGATCCCTACAGAGTCCGGCCGACAGATCGGGATGTATACCGAAACCCGCCAGGGGCAGTCCGGCACCTATGAGGCAGTTTTTATACGCCGAATGCCCAGCGTTTTCTTCTGGATCACATTCCGGAAATCTTTGAAGCCAAGCAGTAAAGATCAGAATTGGAGTGGAACCTGTGCGTGGAAATTTGATCCTGTTCGATGTAGACGGAACCATTATTACAGAAAACAACTACATTCCCAGCTCTGCGGTGAATGCCATCCGGGCAGCGCAGCAGGCCGGAAACCTCTGTTTTGTAAATACCGGCCGCCCCTATTCACATATCGTCCCAAGCGTCAAAGAGATCGGATTTTCCGGCTACATGGGATCCGGTTTTCCGGCTTATCTGTTTTCAAATCTGGTAACAGCAGCCTGCTGGATCTCGATGGCGCGGTCAATGTTCAGATTCTTGACGTTCGCAACATAAGTATCCCAATCCGCCAGATCGCTCTCACCGGTGATAAAAGCAGGGATCTGCTGATCCACATAGGTCTCGGTGTCCGACATAATTGCGGAATATTCATCGCCCTCTTCAGCGGTACGGGAAATATAGCCGGTCAGATCCACGATCAGATCCTCTTCAATGGCGTGATCCAGTCCCTTGGTGTAATATTCGCCAAAGCCCTGAATGATATCCGGCAGATCGCCGGAAGCCATCATCTCTTACATATTCACGGCGGATCGCATCATATTCTTTCTTCATTTCAGCAATCGATTCCTATTTATATGGCAACACCGCTCCAATCACTCTGTTGTCGGATATGCTGAACGCTCCATAATTTTAGGGGAGGGCGTTACGCCCTCCCCTGCTCTTTCTGCATTCGAAATCCATTCAATCAAATCAATAATAATACTTCTCCACCCGCTTGCCGTCTTCCTCCAGCAGCATGCAAAGATGGTCGATTGCCTTCATCTTCATATCCAGATCCAGCGGAACATTTTTCCCCTCGTATCCCGGATTTCTCGCTTTCCCGATAAACACCCGAAGACAGGTGCAATGTTCCACCAGCTGTTTGGCTAAAATTGCAGCGCCGTTTTCTCCATCGATCTCCCGAAAATCCGGCGTGGTCGCTTTATAATACCGCTCCAGTATATCCCCTGCCCGGGTAACGGTCAGCAGGCCCTCGGTCACCAGGTCAATATCCGCCATAAACGCAATGGGCGGCACACCGTCCGCAGCAGTTTCCGGCATTGTGACCACAGGTGTATCCAAAATTCTGGACACAATGTTGGAGGTGGTTCCACCGCAGATGATCTTCGCTCCCTCTGCACTCATAAATTCATGCACCATAAAGGCGTCATCCTCCGGATATTCCGGCGGCCCATACATCAGGTTGACTGTCTCCTCTGTTGGAACACGGATCACCATGGCTGTTACGTCATCGGTGGGCTTGCCCCCATAGAGGTTATTGACCGCCTCCACCAGCTCAGACGCCAGCCGCCGTGCGCTATGGAAGGTTCCGGTTCTCTGGCACAGCCATGCAGCAACGCTGTCCCAATTCCATGAAAAAGAGAAATGGTTCTCGATGCCGGCATTCACTGCACCATCAGAGGTAATGACAATCACATCTCCCTCTACCAGTGGAATGCTGCTCTCCCAGATTTTCTTCTGTTCGATCATCCGAAGGGTGCGCTCCGGCTGAACGATCTGCCGGTTCCGAATGATCCACGCCTGCGGGTTGTCAAACTCCACCAGCTTGGCTACGCCGTTCTTATCGATATTTACTACGGAGAAGGTGCAGTAATTCATTCCTCGCTCCGAACAGACCGGAAGACTGCGAATGACCACATCCACCGCCGATTCTACGCTTTCGCCCCCCAGCAACATTGTGGACAAAATGGCAGAACCCATGGTAGAGAGAATATTCGCCTTGACTCCACTGCCCATGCCATCGGCCAACACGCCAATAAAGCCATCCTTCCAGCGCTTATGCTCTACCCGGTCACCGCAGACCTCCTCGCCATCGTGATTGATGCTTCGGTAGCCATAGTCAATGCTGATATTCAATTGGCATCCTCCTCTTCTCCCATAATCCGCTTTTTCAGCTGATTCAGCGTCACCTTGGTTTCCGCTGTGGTCTCTCCGAGAAGATAGGCAATCTGCTGTGCCACCATCATTTGCTTATCGATTACCTTCTGTGCCATCTCTACGCTCTGGAGTCTCGACTGCTGCTGTGCCTCTTCCTCCGTCTCCTCCTGTGTAACATCCTGAAACAGTCCCAGCACCATGCCCAGTTCCTTCAGCGGGACCAGACTGGCCTCTACCCGCAGAAACAGCTCCGGAATATCCAGCCGCTTTCCCCGGATGGCCAAGCCTGTCCCCAGCACATATTGGACATCGCCGGGATCCATGATCTCAAAGATATATTTTTCCTGATCCTTCTGAATGGAAAACAGCGATCCAGCCTCCTGATTAAAGTCCACGATCTTCTGGTTTTCATCAATCAGAAGCGCCGCCACCGGCAGATTTTCATACAAAACGCTGTAGACATCACGCCCCACGTCTTTCACCACCTGTCTGCAAATGCTGACCGGCTCCCGATGGTTCAGAATTGCCTCCGCCCGCTGGCGGCAGGTTTCATAGCCGCAGAGGCCGCAGTTTTTTTGCTGCCGATGATTTCCCACCCCGATTCGACTGAGCATCTCGGTGATCTCCGTCTCCGTGGGCACATAGGGCTCCACCGAAAAATCAATGGTGGGATTGGCCATGGCCACCCCGGTCACATTAAAGCTGGGCTTCCGGCCATGCTTCTCCACATATTCCCGAACCGTCAGCGCAGCGGCAAAGCGCCCCCGCTCATTTCCCGCAGAATTCTTGCCCTCCATGCCGCCTACGCAGCCGCCCTGACAGGCACACATCTCGATGACGCAGTTTTTAAGAGCGCCTTTTTTCAGCTCCTCCAGCAGCGCCCGGCAGTCGCCCAGCCCGGAGGCCACAATAGGACGCAGGCTGCACTCCGGCGCTGTATACTGAAAGCACTCCATCATGCCCCCGGAAATGGCCGAAAGCTCACCCACGCCGCCCTCATCGCTGAGCAGCGGCTCCTCATCACAGGCTGCGAGATTGATGCCGGCCTTCTCCATCCACGAAAGCAGCTGGTCAATGGTCAGCACCGCATTGATCTCCGTGGAATGCCGTACATCCACCGCCTCCTCCGCCTTCGCACCGCAGGTACATACATGCACCACCGCAGCGCTGGTAAATCCCTGCTTCAGCATGCGTCCGTGGGCGATCATCGGTGACGCCACCGGTGCAAGATAAGGGATCAGCTCCGGATAATACTGCTCCATCAGGTTCTGGATCACCGGACACGCCGAGAAGATCAGGTTGTCTCTCCCTCCCTCTCCGGCGACCCGGGCATATTCCATTGCTACCGCAGCTGCTGCCTCAGCTGCATCCGCCGCATCCCAAAAGCCAAGCTTTTGCGCCGCAGCAGCCAGTTTTTCCATGGTAACATCCGCAGGCAGGAAGGCCATGCAGGCAGGATCAATGGACAGGATGACCTTCCGACCCATCCGGATAAACTTCTGGACGGTTTCCACCTGACTCTCCCGGTAAACCGCACCGTGGCCACAGAAAGATACACACCTCCCGCAGGCCACGCACCGCTGGGAATCCAGCTCCATGCCGTCCTTCGAAAGCGCAATGGCATTTGCCGGGCAGTGCATCATGCAGTCCATACACTCTGTACATTTCTCCCGATCTATTGTAAAGATACGCATTTCAACATTCCTCCAGGTCTGATTCCTGTGTAATCCTGCCCTCATTATAGTACAGCCCTGTTCACGCCGCAAGACAAATCGTGCGGAAATGCTCCATTCTGTCCGCTTCCCGCTAATAGATCTGCCGCGTGATCTCCCTGCGGAGCCGAAGAATAATCCGCTTTTCCAGCCGGGAAATATAGGACTGGGAAATTCCCAGAATATCCGCAACCTCCTTTTGGGTCTTTTCCCGGCCCCCGCCAATACCATAGCGCAGCTTCACAATGGTCTGCTCCTTGTCCGGCAGCTGATCCAGCGCTTCCCGCAGAAGCCGCAGGTCCACATCGTCCTCCAGTGGCCGGGATACCGCATCCGGCTCCGTGCCCAGCACATCTCCCAGATGCAGCTCATTTCCATCCCAATCCGTATTGATGGGTTCATCCAGCGAGACATCCGATTTGTGGGATGCAATTTTCCGGATATACATCAGGATCTCATTTTCAATGCAGCGGGACGCATACGTGGCAAGCTTGATGTTTTTTTCCGGGCGAAAGGTATTGATGGCCTTGATTAGCCCAATGGTGCCAATGGAGATCAGATCCTCTAAATTGATCCCCGTAGACTCAAAGCGCCGTGCAATATAGACCACCAGACGAAGGTTGTGCTCGATGAGTGTGGATTTGGCCTGCTGGCTTCCCTCCACCATTTCACGTATGGTCTGTGCCTCTAAACTACGTTCCAGCGGCGGCGGCAGAATATCACTGCCCCCTATGTACATAAGCTGATCCGGGGCTGCCCCCAGCCAGCGAAGCAGGGTTGAAATCATCGTACTCCTCCTAACAGCGCCTGATAGCCGCCTCCGTCAGAAACTGTCACCGGCGAGAAGGCCACCAGCATTTTTTCCTCTTTTCCATCTACCTGCATCCATTCCGGCCGCAGTGCTAGCAGCATTCCCTGCTCCGTAGACGCCGTTT
>OLRG01002173.1_pt1 | contig 14314 bp, 12 predicted proteins | sample 1672331 | NCBI WGS metagenome assembly OLRG01 (sample SAMEA3136672, study PRJEB25190) | human gut metagenome
TAAAATAGATCCGGCACATCCGGCTTTTGGATTCATACAGCCGACCACAACCCTGTCAATCCTTGACTGCACCAGTGCACCGGCGCACATCTGACAAGGTTCCAGTGTCACATACATCGTACAACCTTCCAGCCGCCAGTCATCTAATTTCTTACTCGCTTTTTTGATCGCCCCCAACTCTGCATGAGCCAGTGTATTCTTATCAATCGTCCGGCGATTATATCCCCTGCTGATGATCTTCCCGTCCCGGACAATTACACAACCAATCGGTACTTCCCCGATCGCATATGCTTTCTTTGCCTGTCTGATTGCCTCTTTCATGTATTTTGCATCTGTATCTGTCATCTTCCGCTATCCTTTTTCTTTATTTTCTGACACGCCTGCACCAGTATCCAAATCGCTCTTCTTCACTGTCTGCTGCCTGCGCTTCTTTTTTGTCTATGTTATCGTCTACAATTGTTTCTGCAGTTTTATTTATATTTTCATCTATATTATTGTCAAATGCCAGTTCCTCTGCCATAACAAATTTCCCAAATCCGAAAACGCCTGCTGCCTGCGCTTCTTTCTCATGATACACTCCCGGTACTCCCAGATAACAGCCATCCTCTTCTTCCAGAAAAAGTAAATGCCCGTAATTATAATAGCCATGTAATAGAAAGCGGTTATTCGCTAATTTCCATTCGCACCGCGGCAGCCTTGCGATCTCCCGTCTTGTGATCCGGTGTGCATTACATTTTTCCATGTGCTCTGTGGCTGCTTCAGATGCGGATATCTCCGGGGAAAAATCGGTTTCTGTTTCTGAACTTATTTTCTCCGATGGCTTTATGTCTTTGCCTGAAACATGATCTGAAGTCAGTACCGGTTCATCTTCTATCCCATCTTTTGTATCTAAATTAAGACTGGGCTCTGTATTCGACTTTTCTTTTTTAGATGTACTTTCACTTTCCTCACCCAGCCACAAGCGCTCCGGCACCACCGGCATGTCATTCCACGATGCCGCATAATAATTATTTCCTTCTTTCATAAGAAGTACGCCGCACACAGTATGGCCTTTCATTTCATAACAAAAGCGATAATTAACAGCAGGGTTGATATTTCCAATCTCACCCTGCCTGATTCCAACGTAGCCTCTGTCTTCTTCACAAAGCAGGTACAGGAACAATGTCCGTTCACTTCCGAGGCGCAGTCCCTTTCCGTGAATGTGTACCATTCCTCTTGCTCCGCTTTGTTCCACTTTTACAAAACCTACATTCCTTATTCTTTTTCCCTGATCGTATTCATACAGATATCGGATAAATTGCTTCACCATTCCACATCCTGTCTGGTTTATTTATCACAATCTATTCCATGTCCTGTTAAAAAATACCACTCCACGGCCAATCCATTGCTTTGAGTTCTTGATACAGCTGTTTGGCATAGCTGTCTGTCATTCCACAAATATAATCAGTCACCAGAAGCAGTCTTAAATACAGCCGTTCAATATCTGATTTTCCTTCTGCCTGCAAATGATACGCACTTTTATAATTGCTCGATATAAAAGAAACCATACGTACATCCAGCGATTCTAACTTCTCCGGCTCATCGTCATAGCTGATGATCGCATGCATGAACTTGTCCATCAGGAAATCCAGGACAGCCTCTTCTGCGACTTCCATCCGGTAGATCACATCGGACGTAAACACTTCCCGGTATGCCAGCTTTCCGAGCATGTCCATTAATTTCTCCGCTTCTGTATGGTAAAACAGATCATGCGGATATTTTCCTGCCATAATCTGATCATAATTAGAAGTAAATCCATAAGTTGCCTGACCGATGAGAAATCCCTGCACGCATATGATCCAGTTCTTAATCGCATACGCTTCCGGATGTGCGACATTTTTTTCTTTCCCACGTAAATACAACTCTTCCAGTACATCTGCCGGGGAAAATGTCTCTGTCTGCTCCGATTTCGTTAATCCTTGCACTTCTTTCAGCTCTTCCAGCAATGTATGGTAACTGATAAATTTCTTAATAAACGCATCTTCAATATCTGCTGTCTTGTACGCAATATCATCTGCCGCTTCCAATATATATGTCAGCGGATGACGGTTACCGTTTGTTCCGGTTTCTTTTTCAATCTCCCGGAAAATCTCCTCATCCGCATAATAATATCCCATTTTTTTCTTCTTAATATCTTCTGAATGAGGATCCATCTGATGGGACGGCACTGGATACTTTACAATTGTATTCAATAACGCATATGTCAGGTTCATTCCATGCTCATCCACCAGAAAGTGTAATTTCGTTACCAGTCTGAGTGCCTGCGCATTTCCTTCAAAATGATACAGATCTGCAAGCATCTGTTCATTCAGAAGCTGATCGACCGGGCGTCCGTGAAATTCGATCTTTGAAAGATTCCTTTCAAACCACTCTCTTATCGCGACCTCACCGTAATGACCAAACGGCGGATTACCAATGTCATGGATCAATCCGGCACACTGCAAAATATTACAGATATCTTCCTTCATGTGCGGTTTGAAGCCCTCATCCTTTTTATATAACAGAATATTTTCCGCAATATTCTGTCCCAACGACCTGGCAATCGAAGATACTTCCATAGAATGGGTCAGCCTTGTGCGGATGAAATCACTTTTGTCCAGGGCAAACACCTGGGTTTTATCTTGAAGCCTTCGAAAAGAAGAACTTCCAATGATCCTGTGATAGTCCTTTTCAAATTCACTTCTCAGATCCGTATTGCCATCCGTCCTGCGGCCGGATCCGGACTCTCTGCTTCGCTTTGTCGATAATAGCTGTTCCCATTTCATATATCTTCACGCTTTCTAATCGAGGTAAATCGGTGAAACATAATCATCACCAAGTTCTACTTTCTTTCGTTCCTGCTCACCAAGAAATGCCCACTCTGTCATATCCTGCCATTTGTGATCTTTGCGGCTGTAAACCTGTACATAACCGATACGTTTCGGATGCATCCGCACACTGTTGGACTCATATTCACGACCGGTATATGGATTCATCTCACCGATGGATAAATCCTCTGTTTCTTCTTCCTGCTCGTTCTCTTTCGCAACAGCTTCCTCAAATGCTTCTGCAAATTCCTCTTCTACCGGTGATACTTCTGCTTCCGGTTCTGTAAATTCTTCACCGAGTTCTTCCTTATATTCTTCTTCCGGTTCTGTTATTTCCGGTTCCGGCACTGGTTCCTGTTTTGGCGACGGTTCCTGTTCCGGTTCTTCCACTTCCGCCTGCTTTACGCCTTCTGCTTCTTTGTCTGCATGTTTGCCAGTCATTCTCTGGAAATAATCCTTCCAGCTGTGGTGTTTCTTTTTCTTTACCGGTTCTTCTGATTTTGCTGCCGATTCTTCAGCTTCCGCTGTTGACTCTGGCTCTTCCGGCTCCGATGTTGTCTCTTCTGCTTCTCCTGTTGTGACCTCTGAAACTTCTTCCTGGTTCTCTTCCTCAAATGTTTCCCGGATCAGTTCCTCCGTCTCTCGGAAATCATCATATTCCTCTACAGGTTCTTCCACAAGCTCTTCTACAGGCTCTTCGTAGATTTCTTCCGTTACTTCTTCCACCGGTTCTTCTTCATAGACTTCCTCCACGATCTCTTCTGTCGGCTCTTCGTAGATTTCTTCCGTTACTTCTTCCACCGGTTCTTCTTCATAAAATATCTCTTCCGTTGGTTCTTTGTAGACTTCCTCTTCCGGCTCTTCGTAAACTTCTTTCGTTGGTTCTTCGTAGACTTCCTCTTCCGGCTCTTCGTAAACTTCTTCTACTGTCTCTTCTACAATCTCTTTTTCCGGCTCTGCTGCCACTTCCTGTATATGTTCCATGCTGTCATTTTCAGCAGCTGTATCCTCTCCCAGAATATTCAATTGAAAAGGACAGCCTAATATACTCGCGATCGTTCGCATATCCTGCTCTTGAAAATTATCGCGATTCAGTCTCTGCGTCATATTCTGACGGGACATCTTCTTTCCCGTCTGCTCTTCAATGAGCTTTGCAAGCTCTTTGATCGTCATACCTTTTCTCTTTAAGATAATCTTGACTTGCTCTCCAAATGTCAAATCCAGCATAGCTTATCCTCCTTATTCTATTCCATAAAAGCTCCCCTTATTTACCTTATTTATTCTATCAAATACATAAACGAGCGTCAACTTGCACACAGCTATAATACGGAAAACATATTCTACCTATTTTTGCGTTTTTACTTTGTCATCGGAACATAAATCTCCGTTTCCTTCTACCTTTTGGTGGTCCGTACCTTCCTTTCTTAATATCGTTGTACTCCTACGTTGCACTTTGGATATTTTCAATTGTACAGATACTAAAAAATACCCCACCGTTCAGTAGCTGACGTCCTCTTTTCGCGACTGTCAATACTGGATGATGGAGTATCTTCTATATTGTGAATTAAATTTTTGTTACATGGTCTGTACCACAATTTAAGAACATTCCATTTGTATTTGCTGTTCCTGTTACCCATTTATCTGAAACAGTAATTGTTTTTAACTTTGTACAATTACGGAACATCCAACCCATATGCCAAGCTTTTGCTGTATCAAAACTACTTAAATTTAAAGTTGTAAAGTTAGAACATCCCCAAAACATCCTACTAAAATCAGTAACCTTTGATGTATCAAAGTTAGTTAAATCAATATTTTTTAATAATTTACAATTATAAAACATATTCGTCATATCTGTAACATTTGATGTATTAAAATTACTTACATCTAATGTTTGTAATGAAGAACAATTATAAAACATAAATTGCATATCTTTTACTTTTGCTGTATTAAACTTTGATGTATCAATTGTTTTTAATGAACTACAATTCATAAACATATCATTCATAGAATATACATTTTCTGTTTCAAAATTACTTAAATCAATTTCTTTTAATGAAGTACAATTTTCAAACATACTTGTCATATCATCTGTTGTATTTGTATATAAATTTTCCATATGATTAATAGTAGTTAGATTTTCACAATCAAGAAACCATTCTTGACAAGAAGTAGGTTTTACCGCTCCACTGAAAGTAACTTTTTTAATTTTAGTTTTATCTTTTTTATATACTTTTGATGGTGTTCTTATTTTATTATTTGCCAATACTGTTCTTCCTTTTTGTGGAGTAATTTCAGTTTGTGAAATCACTAATTCACCATCAGAATATAAACAAGAATATACTAAACTGACATTTTCTTTTGGTTCTTCTGGTCTAGATAGAGTTGGAGTATCTGGTTTACTTGGATCTATTGTAGGCTCATCACTTGAATCATCCTTTTTTGATACAGTTACTATGCAGCTTTTACTAAGAACTTTTCCATGATATCCTTTTTTCGTTGTTTTAACAGTAATTGTTACAGTTCCATCTTTTTTAGCCGTTATAATCCCATTTTTATCAACTGTTGCAACTGTTTTATTACTAGAATTCCATGTAATAGGGCTACTTGCCTTTACTGTTGCCTTTAACTTATATGTATCATTAACATTCATATTTAATTTTGTTTTATTTAATGTTAATGAATATGGTTTCAACCGTTTGACTGTAATCGCAACAGTTTTTTTCAACTTTTTATTCTTTTTTGATTGAACCGTAATCTTTGCTGTTCCTTCTTTTTTTCCTTTTACAATACCTTTTGAAGAAATTGTTGCAATCTTTGTATTACTGCTCTTATAAGCTACAGACTTACTCGCCTTTGATGGACTTACAGACTTCACCTTAATTTGGTATGTTCCCCCAACATCAACGGTTTTCTTTGAAACATTTAATGTCATTTTTGTTGGTTTTTTACTAGCTGCATTGGTATTATTTGACACAAATAATACCATACAAATCATCAAACATAATGACATAAACAATATCTTCGCTTTTCTCCTGTTCATAGTCTTTCCTCCCTGTTATCCTATAATAATAAAATTATATCACTTGGCCCACGTGAAGTAAACTATTCGTTGCTTTCCATCAAGGATAACCACCAAAACATAATATGCCCATTTTGTCCTATAACTCCCCACTTTATCATTGGAACAGAACACTTTACTAATCAAAAATGCATACCTAAATAAAGACGGATACCAATTCATTCATTGATATCCGCCTTTATTCTGATTGTTCTTCCATCTTCATTACCTTCTACCTTTTGGTGGTCCGTACCTTCCTTTCTTAGTATCGTTGTCCTCCTGCGTTACACCTCGGACACTTTCAATTGTATAATTGAAATCGTATAACAAATGAATTATTTACAGCTCGCGTCTGTTTTATAATTTCGATTTGTTATTTTGTAATTACATTATAGCCTTGTATTATATATTTGTCAATATATTTTTTGTATTTATTTTCATTTTCAGATTATTTGAGATTGTCAGACGCTGTCCAGTGGAGAATTTTCTATCTCTTCCAGCTCCACAATATCTCCCAGCGGAATTTCCATCCCGTCTTTTAATACCAGGTGATTTGTCTCAGAAGCTATCCTTTTAAATATTCCTGTTGCGATTTTGTAATCTCCGCCATCTTTTACTTTATCCGCGACAAAATACTTACACTGAATGAAAGCCTTCCCTTCTCTATGACAAATACGGCCGAGTACATAATCCAGCTCTTCCCGATACTCTTCATCCTGTATAATCTTGTCCTTTGTCAACCGGCGTTCCTCCTGCAATTCTTCTTTATGACCGGTCAGTGCAGCAAAAGGTGCGAATTGTGCTGCTCTTGCTTCCAGCGACATGCGGGGATGCTTCCTGGATGTTGGATGTGGAAGATCTATGATATCTTTGTACTTTTTTTCTGCACTCTCAAATTTTTCATACACGCTCATGCTTTGTGTCCTCCAATCTGGCTGTTTCGCTCCACTGCCGTCGCGCCTTCCTGCAGATTCATGCCTTTTAAGATTGCATTTTTCCCATATTTTTTCTTAATATCCAGCACTGCCTTCTGCATTTTCTTTTCCCGTTCCAGCTCTTCCTGCTCCTGTTGCTTCTTCTGCGGTTCATCCGGATCATTGTCAAATAGCGAAAGCTGTTCAAAGCCGTTCTTTTCCTGCGCCGCAGATTCCGACACTACATGATTCGCTGTGATTGTAATACGTCTGACTAGAAGTTCCGGATCTACGATCCGGTCATATAATTCCAATACCGCTTCCATAATTTTTTTCGTTGAAGATGTCCACTTTTCTAAATTTGCCGTACCATGAGCATGCTTTGGCACTTTGCGTCCATAACGATCCGTTGCTACTTCGCCTCTAAATTGCTTTTCCCCTTTTTGATAGATCAGGTTCTCCCTGTCAAATCCAATGGTCAGGACGATCTGATCTGTCACCAGCTGCTTTTCCACCAGATCCAGAACTAACTGGTCTGTCATTTCCTTTACAACAAGTTTTGCCTGTTTCCCGGAATAAGGACAATGCAATACCTGTCCGGCGCCCATACTGTTCTGCTCCGGCTGATAAGATTTCACAAAATCCATCGTACATGGCTCATAACCCCACGCATGATCAATCAATAATTCTGCATTCACGCCAAACATCTTGTATAAAAGTTCTTCATTATAATACTCATTCTCTTTTCCGATGGAACATCTCGCAATGTCGCCCATTGTGTAAAGACCGGCAGTTTCTAATTTCTGTGCATATCCATGACCTACACGCCAAAAATCCATAAGTGGTCTGTGATCCCACAATATTTTCCGGTAAGATCTTTCATTTAATGATGCAATTCTCACACCGTTTGCGTCCGGCTCGATATGTTTCGCCACAATGTCCATTGCCACTTTGCACAAATACAGATTCGTCCCAATCCCTGCCGTAGCCGTAATTCCGGTTTCCTTCAGTATATTCTGTATGATTTTCTCTGCCAGTTTCTTCGCCGTTAATCCATACGTTTTCAAATAATGTGTCACATCCAGAAATACTTCATCAATCGAATATACATGCATGTCTTCCGGTGCGATATATTTCAGATATATACCGTAAATCCGACGGCTGTAATCCATATAAAGCGCCATCCTCGGAACAGCAATAATGTATTGTAATTCCAGTTCCGGATGCTGCTTTAACTCTTCCATATTATAGGAATCTCCGGTAAACTTTCTTCCCGGAGCCAGACTTTTTCGCTTCCTGTTTATTTCGCTGACTTTTTGTACTACTTCAAATAAACGTGGTCTTCCCGGAATTCCACATTTTTTTAAAGAAGGAGAGACTGCAAGACAGATTGTTTTCTCTGTACGACTTGGATCCGCAACAACCAGATTCGTTGTCATCGGATCTAAATCACGTTCCTGACATTCCACAGATGCATAAAATGATTTTAAATCAATCGCTATATAAGTGTGTTCCATCTCGCATTCTCCCTCTTCCTTAAATCAGAACATATGTTCGTCTTATTATAATCTATTTTTCATATTTCGTCAAATATCTGAACCTACCGGATCTGCCACCGGTAACTTCCTCGTCGCTATAATCGAACAGGCTAACTCCTGTTCGATTCGTATACCATCTCGCTTGGCAGCTCGCTGATTAGCGGTCGTCATAACAAAAAGTATACTCTCCGCCGGAAAGTATACTTTCATTATCTATCATATCTTAAGGTTTCATACACCTACTACTTCTTCAGTTCTCTTACCAATGCATCCACGCCGATCTTCACATTTTCCGGCGATGTAGCCAGATTCATACGGATAAATGTGCCAAATCTGCTACCACCGAACCAGTCACCAAAATCAACTGCCAGATGACATCTTTTCTGCACAACTTCTTTGACTTTTTCTGCCGGAACATATGCGCCCAGATCGATCCAGCACAAATATGTTCCCTCCAACGGCGAGACTACTACATCCGGAAGTTCTTTTTCAAATGTTTCTCTAACATATGCTTCATTTTCACGGATCTGTGCTTTCACACTTTCCAACCAGGAAGCTCCTGTCCGGTATGCCGCCCCTGCTGCGATATATCCAAACGGATTACCACTTCTGACACGGATTCCATCTACAAATGTATCCCATTTCTTCCGGAGCTTATCATCTGGAATGATCACAATGGAATTCTGCCCGCCGGCAAGGTTAAATGTCTTCGACGGCGCTGTGATTGCTACCATCATATCTGCATACTCACCAACAGATAAAGACGGTACATGCGGATGTTCACTGAAGATCAGATCATGATGAATTTCATCCGAAATCACATATACCTGATGCTTTCTGCAGATTTCAAATAATGTCTTTAACTCCTCTTTTTTCCATACACGTCCTGCCGGATTGTGCGGTGAACACAGAATAAATATTTTCACCTGATTCTCTACAATTTTCTTCTCAAAGTCTTCATAATCTATATGATATTTTCCGTCTTCGTTGATCAGATCTGAACAGATCAGCTTCCGGTTATTATTTTTCACTGCATGCAGGAACGGATAATATACCGGCGTATTGACGATCACTGCATCCCCCGGCTCTGACAGAATCTGCACAAACCAGTGAAATGCCGCAACCACACCAGGTGAAAATCGCATCCATTTCTTCTCTACCGTAAATCCGTGCTGCTCCTTTTCCCATTTTATAAATGCTTCATAATAGGACTCCGGTATTTTATAATATCCAAATACTCCCTGCTCTACATATTCTTTCAGGGCATCCACCACCCCTTGCGGCACGCGGAAATCCATATCTGCCACCCACATTGCATGTAAGCCTTCCTCGCCAAACATGCCTGTCTGACCATCCCATTTGTTACAGTTTGTATTTTTACGATCTACATATACAAGTTCTTCCATACCATATACCATCCATTTCTTTTGTACTTGCATTTACAATGCTAACGTCATTATAGCACGATTTTTTCTGTTCCCCTATCCCCCAATATATTCTATCATCTTTTTGCACAAACCGGAAAAAATAGATAGGAAGAACGGGCTGTTTTTCAGGTCTTTCCAGAGGAATGGAGCAGAAAAAATTTACGCAAAAAGACCCTAAAGTCTTTCTTGCATGAGTAAACTCATACAGAATTTAACCTTAGGGTCCCTTCTATCATTATCTCAATTTATCCGCAAAGCTGCTGCCGTCACCGGTATAATCAATCTGGAACAACTCACCGATCGTAGCTGCAATATCTGCATACGTGTCTCTCGTTCCAATGTTGATTCCCTGTTTCCATGCCTTGCTGTATCCAAGAAGTGGCACAGCCTCTCGTGTATGATCTGTTCCCTTGTATCCCGGATCACATCCGTGATCTGCAGTAATAAAGAGCACATCATCATCCCGCATATTTGCAAGAAATGTTCCGAGTGCTTCATCAAATTCATTCAATGCATTTGTATAACCCGGAATATCTCTACGGTGTCCATACATCATATCAAAATCAACCAGGTTGATATAGCAGAGTCCGTCGAAATCTTTTTTCTGGATTTCAAACACTTTCTCCATATTTTTTGCATTTCCATGATTCGGTGTTGTCTCAGTCAGTCCCTGACCTGCAAAAATATCATAAATCTTTCCGACACCGATCACATCTTTTCCTGCTGCCTTTAACTGATCCAGAATCGTCGGTTTCGGAGGCACCAGTGAAAAATCATGTCTGCGGTCTGTTCTTGTAAAGTTCGGATACTCACCGACAAACGGTCTCGCAATAACTCTCGCTACTGCATGATCTCCCATCAAAATCTTTCTTGCAATCTTACAGTATTCATATAATGTCTCAATCGGTACGACTTCCTCGTGGGCTGCAATCTGAAATACACTGTCCGCAGAAGTATACACAATCAGCGCGCCTGTCTCCATGTGCTCTTTTCCATAGTCACGGATTACATCCGTTCCGGAATATGGCTTATTACAAAGCACTTTCCGTCCAGTCTGCTTCTCAAATTCTGCCAGCACCTCCTCCGGAAATCCATCCGGGTAAACCGGGAACGCTTTTGGTGAGATCACACCTGCCATCTCCCAGTGACCGATGGTTGTATCCTTCCCCTGGGAACTCTCATACAGTCTTCCATAGCAGCCTTCCGCTGCCTGATCCTGATTTCCATATCCCATATCATCAATATGGTAAATGCCAAGTTTCTCCATATTCGGAATGTTCAATTTTCCTGAATCATAACAGGTCTTCCAGGTATTACTTCCTTCATCTCCAAACTGCGCCGCATCCGGTGCTTTTCCGATTCCTGCGCTGTCCAGTACGATCCAAAATGCTCTCATCCCGGTCCCTTCTTTCTTCTTACTATTGATTCGCTTTCTTATAAGCGACAAAATCTTCTGGGTTTAAAAATGCTTCTTTATATCCAAGTTCGTAACAAAGCTGCATGGTGTATGGCTGCTCCAAATATGCCTTCTCAAGAATATCCTTTTCCTTGAACACGCTTTTCACATCTCCGTCCAGCAATGCATCTCCTTTTGCAAATACGATTGCCCGGTCAAATGTTTCCGCAACGAAATCCATATCATGCAAAATAGAAATCACGATCTTATGCTGTCTCTGTAATTCCTTCATGATAGCCTGGATTCTCTTCTTGCCCATGTAATCCTGTGCGATCGTCGGTTCATCAAAAATAACTACCTTTGTATCCATCGCAACGATCGCTGCGATCGATACCATCTTACGCTCAGAGAGTCCCAGGTCATACGGATTAATCTTCTCTGTTCCCTTTAAGCCTACCATATCCAATGCTTTTAACGCAACTTCTTTTGCTTTATCTTTGCTCATGCCGATCTGCATCGGTCCAAACATTACTTCATCCAAAACTGTATTTTTGAAAATCTGGTCATTCGGATTCTGGAAAATAAGTCCAATATCTTTTGCTAAGGTTGCAACTGTCTGTTTGGAAATATCCTGCCCGTTAAATAAAATCTGTCCTTCTGTCGGACGCAAAAGTCCTTTTAATAATTTTACAAATGTTGTCTTTCCGGCACCGTTCTGTCCGATAATCGCAGTGGAGCGTTCATCAATCGTCAGATTCAGTCCCTTCAGGATCTCTTCTCCTGCATTGTATGAGAAATGCAGATTTTTTATCTCGATCGTATTCATAATGTCCTCCATTTCCACTACTTACATGCCAGCAGTTTATGTGCTTCGTCCAAAGTTACCGGATAATAATCTGTTCCCGGAACACGAAGTCCCAGATCTTTGCAGATTCTTGTATAAACCGGTGCAACTACACCATGTTCATCCAGATCTTCTCTTGCGAAGATTTCCTGTGGTGTGTCAAATGCAACCAACTTACCGCCATCTAATAACATAATTCTGTCGCTGTAAGCTGCAATTTTTTCAATCTTATGCTCTACCATGATGACTGTAATACCTTTTTCACTCAGCTTGGCAACTGCTTTAAACACTTCCTCGCTTCCCTGTGGATCGAGCTGTGAAGTTGGCTCATCCAATACAATAATTTCCGGATTCATCGCAATGATACTTGCGATCGCCATTCTCTGCATCTGCCCACCGGAAAGATCAAACGGAGCACGGTCTCTGTATTTTGCAATATCGAGAAGTTCCAGCGCATCATCGATTCTCTTCTTCATTTCGTCTCTTGGAATACCAAAGTTTTCCAGTCCGAAAGCAATTTCTTCATATACCGTCAATTTTGAACCTGTTACCTGATTAAATGGATTCTGGAACACCATTCCAACTTTCTGGCAAAGTTCGTCTACTTCCACATTGCGTACTTCAATATCATCAATAAAAACTTTTCCGCCGTAAGCGCCACGGTAAAAGTTTGGCACCAGTCCGATAAGGGACTGGCAAAATGTACTTTTCCCTGATCCGTTACGTCCGATCACGCCGATAAATTCTCCCGGTTTAATATCGCAGGTGATTCCATCCAGTGCAAGTTCTTTCGTATCCGGATATCTGTATTTTAAATTTTCAATTTTAATCTCAGCCATTGTCTGTCTCTGTCCTTTCTGCGTATTTTATGCAAACATCATCACAAGTTTCCATACTACAGATGCCACTGTGGCAATTAATAAAATCCAGTAAATCGGACGGCTTGCAGCATTTGCATGGAATACATTCAAAAATGATTTCTTTTCTTTTGAGTTAAATCCACGAACTTCCAGCGCGATCGCACGCTCTTTTGTATCAATAAAAGAACTCATGATCACAGGAGAAATCAACGGAATAAATGCCTTCATTCGGATTAATAGACTTCCCTCAGTTTCCATACCACGGCTTCTCTGCGCATCTGTGATTGTAGACATACGCTCTGTCATCTGCGGAATCAACTGGAACAGGGATACAAATACATATCCGATTCTCGGTGAAAATCCGCGGCTTACCATACTCTCAATAATATCAGAAGGTTTTGTTGTCAGAACGAGTACACAGAAAGCAAAAATAATATTTAACACATTAATTGCAATATCTGCCGCAAATATTAAACCTTCTTTATAAAATGCAACCGGTCCAAGATCCAGTACTACAGTCTCGTTACCTGCACGGAACAATCCCTGAATAATAATTACAGTGATCAATACAAATCCAGATACTGCAAGGATTGGCAGTGTTCTGCGGATTACTTTTGACTGGGTAAGAAGTAAAATACTTAAAACAATAAATCCGATACTGATCAGTTTATTTCCCAGCATTGCCGGAATTACAAGTGCTGCAATAATGTAAAAAGCCTTGCATCCCGGAGTCAGTCCATTTAAAAAGGACTGTTTATCTTCATACAAACTCAAACTTTTCATGATTAGCCTCCATTCTCTTTCCTGTCCTGCCTAGTCCAGGCTCTCGATTCTGTGATTGCTCTGATACAGGGACATCAGACTCTTCGGAAGTCCTTTGAAAAGAGCTGCTACCAACAGAAGTACTACAATTTTATCCGGGATATCTACAATGATCTCATCGATCGTAGATGCCTGCCACAGAGGGAAATGTTTGGCAACCGCTGCCGCATATGCCAGGTCTCCCCAGAGGTTACCGGTTGTTCCTCCCCAGAAAATAATATTTAAAGGGGTAGAAATCACAACTGCCGCTGCACCACCAAATATACCTGTAAGCAACGTACCCTTTAAACTCTTAAGTGCTCCGTAATATGCCATCAGCCCTACTACGATTCCGATTCCTGCCTGCGAAAATGCATAGACAGTAGAGATCGGATCCATAGTTACACCATAAATAATATTGTTAATTGCTCCGGAAATCGCTCCGACAACTGGCCCTGCCAATGCTGCTGCAAGACAGGTTCCGATGGAATCCAGCCATAATGGCAGTTTTAACATTCCTGCAAATAATTTCCCAATATAATTGATACCTACTGCCGCCGGGATCAATACAAGTGATGCCGTATTGATTTTCAACGACCATGGACTGTTATTATTTTTATTTTTCATTTT
>OLRG01002186.1_pt1 | contig 14236 bp, 16 predicted proteins | sample 1672331 | NCBI WGS metagenome assembly OLRG01 (sample SAMEA3136672, study PRJEB25190) | human gut metagenome
TCCGTGGTATCTCCGAGATCGTTCTTGGAAGCGGCGGTAGTATTTCTGCAAGCAATACAGATGGTTTCCGTGCGATCGGTGGAAAGATCGGAAGTGTTCCGTACATCCTGTTCCTTGTAGTGATCCTTTCTGTGATCTTTGCAGTGATCTTAGGCAAGAGCACATTTGGACGCCGTGTATATGCGATCGGTACTAACCGTCTGACAGCATATTATTCAGGTGTTCATGTACAGAAGATCCGTTTCATCATCTACACCATTATGGGTACAATTTCCGGACTGTGTGCACTGTTTCTGGTTTCTTCTTCCTACGGTGCAAACACCACAACCGGTAACGGATTTGAAATGGATGCCATCGCTATGGCAGTATTTGGAGGTATCTCCTCTACAGGTGGTAAAGGTAATATCGTTGGTGGCGTTATTTCCGCATTCATCATCGTTTGCCTTCGTGTAGGTCTTGGTCAGAGAAACGTCAATGCACAGGTTATCCTGCTGATCATCGGTGTTCTTCTGATTGCAGCAGTAGCACTTCCAAACATCATCGGAAACATCAAACGTGCAGCAAGTGTAAAGAAAAATTAAATAAAGTTTCAAAATGTGTATGGTTTTTAAGAGCGGAGGAGGAAATTATATTTTATGAACCATGGGCAATGATTACAGCAGGAGAAGGTATAGACATAACAATAGAGGAAAATTTTGATATGTTTAAGGAAAGCGTTGGTTTTATAATACAGCAGTACGATGATGAACACTTTTCATTTGATGAATATTGTTTTCCGGGACTTGAAACGATGATTTGTCGTTATTATAATTATATTCCTAGGGTGAAATTAGAAGTATAGTTACAGAAATGGTTTTTACGATTTTTAAGAAAATATACCGCAAAGTGGGGCGTGCAGATTGCGGGAATGATTTTTCAAACACGTTCTAGTATAGTATCCATCTAGTAATAATAGTTTACAGTTGCTTGTTTTTTTGCTATACTCCATTCAAAAACAGTTCTGGAGGATATGCAATGCCACGTTATCATGTTACGCTTACCGATACTGAAATACAGGAACTCAAATCTCTCATCCAGAAGGGTGGAAAAGGTTATCGTATAAAGCATGCTCAGATCTTGCTAAAGCTGGATCAAAAACCTGAAAATAGTTCCTGGACATATGACCGTATCAAAGAAGCATATGGTGCTTCTCATAGTACAATTGCTGGAATTGCCCAGCGTTTTGTAACAGAAGGCATAGAATCTGCTCTTGGAAGAAAAGAGCAAAAAAACCGACACCGAAAAGTTACAGGTGATGTTGAAGCAAAGATTTGTGCAATTGCCTGTTCGACACCTCCAGAAGGGACTTCTCGTTGGACTATGCAGGCCATTGCAGATGAACTGATACGACTGGAAGTTGTCGATTACATCACCGATAGTACTGTCTGTAACGTTATGAAAAAAACGAAATTAAACCGTGGCTTGTAAAGGAGTGGTGCATCCCCCAGGCTGATGCCGAATTCGTAGCAAAAATGGAGGATGTTTTGGATGTATATCAAAGACCATATGATCCGTCCAGACCGGTAGTTTGTATTGATGAAACGAATAAACAGCTAATCCTTGAAAAACGGATTCCCTGTAAGCCCGGGGAACCGGAAAAAGTAGATTCTGTTTATGTCCGGAATGGAGTTGCAGATATCTTTATGATATCTGAGCCACTGGCCGGAAAACGGGAAACTGTTGTAAAACAGACCCGGACAGCAATCGATTTTGCTGAAATTCTTCGCTATACAGCGGATGAACTATATTCAAAAGCAGAAAAGATCATATTGGTCACAGATAATTTAAATATCCATGCGCCCTCTTCTTTGTACAAAGCTTTTTCAGCAGAAGAAGCAAACCGGTTAACCAAACGTTTTGAATGGCATTATACGCCAAAACATGGAAGCTGGCTGGATATGGCTGAAATTGAAATAGGTGTTATGAGTCGCCAAGCTCTTGCAAAACCATTTCCAGATCTCGAAAGTTTTGAAAAACAGGTTCGTAATTGGACAGTGAATCGGAATGCAAGATGCGCAAAAATAAATTGGCAATTCACAACAGCTGACGCCAGAATTAAACTGGCAAAGCTATATCCGACAATACTTTAAAAACTAGATGGATGTAATACTAGGGAGGTAGTTGAAAATGCAGGACGATAAAATTCCCAAAGTATTTATATCATATTCGTGGAGCAGCGATGCGCTTGTACTTGAGCTTGCAAATAGATTAGTTTCTCATGGAGTTGATGTAGTTCTTGACAAGTGGGAGTTGAAAGAAGGAAATGATAAATACGAATTTATGGAAAGGTGCGTTAATGATTCGGATATTACAAAAGTGCTTATAATTTATGATAAAGCTTATGCACAGAAAGCAAATGATCGTACTGGAGGTGTGGGAGATGAAACGGTAATTATTTCCAGTGAGGTATATGGAAATGCCAGACAGGAAAAATTTATTCCGATCATTGCAGAACGAGACGAGGAAGGAAATGAATATGTCCCCACTTATATAAAAACAAGGATATACATTGATCTTTCTGATCCAGAAAAATATGAGGTGGAATATGAGAAACTTCTTCGAAATATATATGGAAAACCTCAGTTTGTGAAACCTAAATTGGGAAAGAAACCAGAGTGGTTGGATGAGGAAAAGACTACTTTTTCCCCGTAAAGGATTTGATTCGTCAGATCAGGGGAAGTAATACATCAGTTAAAAGGAAGAATTGTGTAGCGAGATTTCAAGAAGCATATATTGACGCATTGAAATCTTATTATATATGTGGAGTGAAGCCAGAAGAAGCTTATAATAATTTCTTAAATACGAAGCCATTACGTGATATATATTTGGATTTTGTAGAGACCGTTGCTGAAAAAGAAGAGAATTATGCGGAAGTATTGGCAGAGGCGTTTGAAAACTTATATAATAAATTGACTTGTGTAAAAACATTTAATCCACAGGCGTATGCTGCGAATAAAGATGATTTAGATGTATATAAAATCCTTTTGTGGGAATTGTTTATCTGTGTTATTGCTTATTTGCGGCATATTAAAGATTATGCAACGATAAATTTATTGTTAACATATACGTACTTTTTAGAAAATGATATTCACGGCGGAAACATTGAAGCGACTAATTATACGACATTTAGATATCATAGCCGGGTTATAGAGAATGACTATAAACCAATATCTGAAATGAAAACTAAATATACATTGGTAGGTTATGCAGTTTGCAATCAGAGAGAAAAACTTCCGATATATACTGCAGAAACAATTGCAGAAGCAGATTTGTTTTTATATCAGGTTTGTAATGCATATGATTTGCCTAAAAATGAGAGAATTTGGTATGGCACTTGTTGGTTTCCTACATGCTATGTTTATGTTAAGAATAAAGGGCTAGAATGGGAAAGAATGAAGTCACGTAGATATTGTAAAAAAATGGATGTTTTATTTGGAGCAGGTAATATTGAAGAATTAAAGAAAAAAATAGGAGAATGCGCGTATGATTCTCGAATAAGATATTCTGATGGAATGGAGGCTGCACCTGCTATATTAAATTTCATTAAAGTTGAGGATATAGGTACTTTAAATTGATGTATGCCATGAGTTGAGAAATAAAGCATTTTCATTCAGCTCCGAAGAATCGCTTTATCACAGAGAAACGATCAATGTCGTTATCTTTTGAATTTAGTGTATCGTAACCAGACAACAGCGCTATACATTTTATTATTTAGAAATCATAAATTTTCTATGTCAGGAGACCCACCCATGACCCTTACAATCCTAGGCACCGGCAACGCAGTAACAACCGAGTGCTACAACACCTGCTTCGTCCTGCACGAAAGCAATCAATATTTCCTGGTAGATGGCGGTGGAGGAAGCCAGATCCTCCACCAGTTGAAACATGCCGGAATCGATTGGAAAAAGATAAAAACTATTTTTGTGACGCACAAGCATCTCGATCATATTACCGGGATAATCTGGATGATTCGCATGATCTGTCAGTCCATGAAGCAGGGCGAATACGAAGGCGAAGCAGTCATATATGCACATGATGAAGTGACCACCTTGCTCCAGGATTTTTCCGAAAAACTGCTGCAAAAGAAAGACACAGAGTTTATTGGAAAGCGTCTTCATCTGATACCTGTGACAGATGGCGAGTCGAAAGAGATTTTGAACAAAAAAGTTACCTTTTTCGATATACAGTCAACGAAGACCAAGCAGTTTGGCTTTTGCATGGAATTGGGAAATGGGGAGAAATTAACATGCTGCGGAGATGAACCATACCATCCCTGTGAGGAAAAATATGCGAAAAACAGTACATGGCTTTTGCATGAAGCGTTTTGTATGAGCAGTCAGGCGGAGATTTTCCATCCGTATGAGAAACACCATTCTACTGTGAAGGATGCCTGCGAACTGGCGGAGAAACTTCATGTGAAAAATCTGCTGCTGTATCATACAGAAGATAAAAATATTGCGCACCGAAAAGAGCTTTATGGAAATGAGGGCAGAAACTATTTTTCCGGCAATCTTCTGATCCCGGATGATCTGGAATCGTTTTCTATTTTATTTTCAAAGAACGGCAAAAGGGAATCATGAAAATGAAACTGCTTATTACAGGAACAACAGGATTTGTAGGACATAAAATCATGGAATCATATGCTCAGGCGGCCGCTGCACCATCTCTTCGAAATGCAACTCAGGAGAGGATAAAGCGAATGGTTGAGGAAAGTGAAGCGGATGTGGTGATTCATACCGCGGCAATTTCTGATATCGGGACCTGTCAGAAAAATCCGGAAGCATCGTATTTTGCAAATGTGCAGATTCCGGTGTATCTGGCTCATGCATGCAAAGACAGAAAATTGATCTGCTTCAGCTCCGATCAGGTATACAGTGCCTGCGAGGAGAATGGACCATATATAGAAGATGTAGTAAAGCCGGGAAATATTTATGCGGAACATAAGCTGGAGATGGAGCAGCGGGTGTTGGATTTGGTTCCTTCTGCCGTGATGCTGCGGGCGGAGTGGATGTATGACTATGTTTCAAAGAAGCCGAATTATTTTCTGAATATGATACATGCGAAGCAGCAGGCGGCGTTTAGTACCAGACAGTTTCGCGGAATTACCTATCTGAAGGAAGTGGTTGAAAACATGGATCATGTGATGGCTTTGCCGGGAGGCGCGTATAATTTTGGAAGCGAGACCACCCAGTCCATGTATGAGATCACAGAACAGTTTTTAGATTTGCTTGGAAACCAGGTGGCGGTTCAGGATGCTCCGCCAAGACATAATTTGTGGATGAATTGCGAAAAGGCGAGAAAATATGGTGTGGAATTCAGTGATGTTTTTGATGGGCTGAAGAGATGCCTGAGGGATTATGAAAGGACGAATAAGACGCTTAGGGAAGGGAATTCTAATGAAAAATAATGAATAAACCTTTTGATTGCAGTGGATTCGTACATACAGGAAGATGATTATTTTGAGTTCCAGCATAAGAAAGTCACAAAACAGGTGGTATTTTGTAGTATGTGGGTGGTTGAACACTGAATCGACTTATTACTTTTAAAAGAGCATATGAGGTGGAAAACAATGGTAGATAAGAAACAATTGGAAGAAGTTTATAAACAAAATTTGGAAAATGATATCATCAATGCAATTTCTGAGATGAAAAGGATAGATTTACGGAAGGCATTTGATATTTATTATTCCAGTAAACTTACTGAACAAATTTCAAATGGCAGTTATGGAATAGAAAATATGGATGCAAAATATCTGGCGGAAGATTTGATTGAGAATGAGCCAGATATTTTTGAATAAATATCACGCTCTAGATGATGGAAGTGTAAATTTAGATATCTATATGAAAATTAAGGAGATTCACCAATGTTCAATAATTCCTACCTAACCGATGCCATTGCCTGCTACAAGAAGGATTTCATCCAAATGCAGTGGCCGAATGAAAAGTACAAATGGGAGGCTGTGAAGTGTTTTCAGGATAACTGGGATGTGAATGCGGCTGATTTTGCGGATATGCTTACACGTTCGCTGGCAAAGACTTATAATCTGTTGGTTTCTATGAATAATTTTCCAGGAAAAATGATTGAAGGTTTTGCAAAAGCAGCACCGGAGGAAGTGCGGGCGATGTATCTCGCACTTTTTGATGAGACTCAGGATGTGATTTCCAGAATTCTTGCGTTTAAGGATCAGGCGGGAATTTTGCTTGAGAAATATGGAAATGATGCAGCGCAGCATTACCAGTACGAAAATGCCATCACCACCTACCTGTGGCTCAGATATCCGGACAAATATTACATTTACAAATACAGTGAAGTGAAAAACGCCGCAGCAGAATTAGGCTGTGATCTTAGTTTCCGAAAGGGTCATTACGGGGAAAATCTGCGGAACTTTTATGCCTTTTACAATGCGCTGTGCGAAGAACTGAAAAAAGAGGACGAGCTGAGAAGGATGCTGAAGTCTCAGCTGACAGAAACCTGCTATCCGGATCCGGAACTTAGGACGCTGACAATGGATCTTGGCTTTTACATCAGCCGATTTTACAGCCAGCGAAACCGTGCATCTGCAGATGAGTGGTGGCCCAAAGCTGAAGACTACGATCCCGGCATAACGGTGCAGGAGTGGAAATGCTTGCTGGCTGACGAGGAAGTTTTTAACGAGAGCAGTCTTGAAATTATGAAGCGCATGCTGGATTATGGCGGCAAAGCTACTTGCACCCAGCTTTCCGTGAAATACGGAGAAAGCCCTAATTTTTATAATGCCGGGTCTTCTGCTCTTGCAAAGCGCATTACTGAGAAAACCGGATGTCCGGTCTGGCAGCAGGATGGCAGTACGAAATGGTGGCCCACTCTATATATAGGAAAAAAAGCAGGCACAGATGAAGAGGGCGTATATATCTGGAAGCTGCGGGAGGAACTGGAAGCAGCATTGAAAGAAACAGATTTGTCCCAGATTTCATTGTATGTTGTTTCCCAGGAAGAGGACGAGCCGCATTATTGGTGGCTGAATGCCAATCCAAACATCTGGAGTTTTTCGGATCTTGCTGTGGGAGAGGTGCAGTCCTACACCCTTTACAACGAGAACGGCAATAAGCGCCGCATTTTTCAGAATTTCCTGGACGCCAAAGCTGGGAATTTCATCATCGGTTACGAATCCTATCCAGTGAAACAGGTGGTGGCGATTTGCAAAGTAACCGCAGAGCAGGATGGAGAGCAGATCTATTTTGAAAAAGTTGAGGGACTTTCTGCGCCTATTGATTATTTGACTTTGAAGGCCTGCCCGGAGCTTGCGCGAATGGAGTACTTTGTCAATCAGCAGGGAAGCCTGTTTAAGCTTACCAAAGGAGAATTTGATTTTATTATGGATATGATTCGTGAGAACAATCCGTCTGCATTTTCCGGGCAAAGGACAGAGCCGTATACAAAAGAAAATTTCCTGGAAGAGGTATATATGACGGAGGCGAAATACAACCGTCTTGTGTCCGTGCTTTTGAGAAAAAAGAACATCATCCTTCAGGGAGCCCCTGGCGTGGGAAAAACCTTTGCCGCAAAAAGATTGGCCTATTCGATCATGGGAGAAAAGGACGAGAGCCGGGTGGAATTTGTACAGTTCCACCAGAATTATTCCTATGAAGATTTTATTATGGGATATAAGCCGGAAGGGGATTCTTTTGCGCTGAAATATGGGATTTTCTATCGGTTTTGCCAGAAGGCTGCAAACAACCCGGACAAGGATTATTTTTTCATTATTGACGAAATCAATCGTGGAAATATGAGCAAGATTTTTGGGGAACTTCTCATGCTGATTGAGAAGGATTACCGGGGAACCAAGACGGCTCTGGCGTACAATGGCTTGAGTTTTTCGGTTCCGGAGCGGGTACATATTATTGGAATGATGAATACGGCGGACCGGAGTCTTGCCATGATTGATTATGCTCTGCGGAGAAGATTCAGCTTTTTTGAGATGGAGCAGGGATTTGAGTCAGAAGGCTTCGTGAAATATCAGAACGCTCTGAACAGTGAATTGTTTGACTCCTTGATTGGCAAAATAACAGAACTGAACAAAGAAATCACAGCAGACAGATCTCTAGGAAAAGGCTTCTGCATCGGACACAGTTATTTTTGCGGCATGAAGGCGTGCACGGCAGAAAAACTGCTTGAAATCGTGGATTTTGATGTTCTTCCCATGCTGGAAGAGTACTGGTTTGACGACCTGGATAAAGTACAGCGCTGGGAAAATATTCTCCATGGGGTATTTCAATGACGAGAGATAAAAGTATTCTCATAAAAAATATTTATTATATGCTGTCCTACGCTTTTCAAACGCTGAACCAGTCTAATTATGAGGAGATTGCGGCAGAGAAGTTTGAGGATATGCAGAATCTTTTTGCCGCAATTCTGGCGAAGGGCATTGGTTTTCAGCTGAAGCAGGGCCTGTATCGGGAATACCGGAACTGTCAGGAGGATTTGTCTGTCATGCGGGGAAAAATCAATATGCAGGGAACCATCCGGAACAAAATGTCCAGAAGGCAGTTGCTGGCCTGCGAGTTTGACGAGCTTTCCGAAAACAATCTGCTGAACCAGATTTTGAAATCAACGGTTTTGCTTCTTTTGAAGCACGGGAATGTGAAAGCGAGATATAAGGATGATCTGAAAAAGAAAATGCTGTTTTTCTCTGCTGTGGATACGCTGGAATTAACATCTGTCCGCTGGTCTGCCATACGGTTTGGGCGGAACAATCAGAATTACCGGATGCTGATCAGTATCTGTCAGCTGCTTGCAGAGGGCTTGCTGCTTACCACCGAGCAGGGAGAATACAGGTTGGCTGCTTTTCTTGATGAGCAGAGAATGTGCCGCCTTTATGAGAAATTTATCCTGGAATATTACAGAAAACATTTTCCCCAGCTGTCCGTAACTGCGTCCCAGATTCCCTGGGCGCTGGACGATGGAAGCGGTACCATGCTTCCCGTCATGCAAAGCGACATCACTCTGCAGCTTGGCAGCAGCGTATTGATCATTGACGCAAAATATTATTCCCATACCACACAGGAGCATTACGGCAGACATACACTGCATTCTGGCAACCTTTATCAGATTTTTACTTATGTGAAAAACAAAGATTACGCTTTTGGCGAAACACCCCACAAGGTTTCCGGCCTTCTTCTCTACGCCAAAACAGAAGACCAAATCCATCCTGACCAAACTTACCAGATGCATGGAAATGAGATTGGGGTGAAAACATTGGATTTGAATTTGCCCTTTGAGGGGATTCGGAAGCAGTTGGATGGGATTGTAAGGGAGATGCTGTTATGAACCAAAATGAAAATCAGTGGGACAAGCTGTTAAAAATAAAAACCACCGGCCGGGATGATTCCCGCGCGGATCAATATCGCTATCCCTATGAGCCAACGCCGTATTGCGTCCTGGAACGGCTGGCGAACAGCGGCCTAATCAGAAAGAAAAATGTGGTATTAGACTACGGAACCGGAAAAGGCAGAGTGTGCTTCTACCTGTCCTACCAGACAAGATGCAGCTCAATCGGCGTAGAATACGACGACAGAATTTACGCCGGCGCCAGAGCCAATCAGGAACAGGCTGTATCCGGGAAAAGGACTTCCTTCGAACTGACAAGCGCCGAAGAATACCCAGTACCGACATCCGTAGACCGCTGCTATTTCTTCAATCCCTTTTCCATAGAAATCCTCCGAAAAGTCCTGTCCAGAATCTACGAATCCTACTACGAAAACCCAAGGGAAATCCTGCTGTTTTTTTATTATCCCTCAGAAGAATACATCAGCTGCCTGATGACAGAAGAGCTGTTGCTGTTTTTTGATGAGATCGATACGGAGGATTTGTTTGAGGGGAAGAATGAGAGGGAGAGGATTGTGGTGTTTTCGGTGGGGGGAATTTAAAATCATGAAATAAGAGAGAAAGGTGGGCTAAGAATGATTCCGTTAATTGACAAAAAGCAAACTGGAATTAATTTGCGCAGAATTATGGATGAATGCGGTTTTACAGTAAAAGATGTTCAGCAGTATTTGAGATTGGGTAGTATTCAAAGTGTGTATCACTGGTTAAATGGGATCAGTATGCCATCTGTAGATAATTTGTATGCGCTTAGTTATCTGTTTCAGGTTTCAGTGGATGACATGCTGTGCGGAAGCAGAAAGAGAATTCTTACAGCAGAAAATCAAGTACAGTTAAAGCGAATGCGTATTTATTATGGCAAAATAAAAGCAATTGAGGCAGCGTAGAATTATACTACAAGTACAATGACAAAAGAGAAATTCTCCTGTAAAATTATTTTCAGAAAGCGACTTGGAAATAAACTATGGGAGGATTTTTTATGGGAGAAACAATGCTGGTGACACAGGCTTTGGACGAGAGGGACCTGTTAGTAAAAAAGATAACAGATAAGATTGAAAAAGCAAGCTTCGTGGCATGGATTCCTATGATGGAGATGCTGATTTTGAAGGGAAGCTTCAGGAGAAGTTAAACAATGAATATAATGAGCGGGTACGTTTTTGTGATATGAAGAATAGTCAGCTTCAGTCCACTGCAGAGAATATGCGTTTAAGTATTCTGGGGCGTGATAGTAAGGGGAAAGATGAGAAGCCATTAGGCGTTGTAGATGCGTATGTAAGGGAGAATACCGCTGAACTTGTTGATCCGCTGGATGTAAAGAAGAAATTAGGAATGCTTGAAGAAAAGCGAAACATTCTGCTTACAGAATTGGATACGCAGATTAAAGTGTCGAATGCGACTACTTTTATTGAAATTGCATAACTGCATTGTCTGCATTACGAAAAATCCTGAACTCAGTTTCCCTGTAACAGGGTTATGTTACAAGAATATACCAATTCTGATGAAAATTGGGGTACTCAATTAGTAAGTGGCGCAGTTGGTAGCGCACATGGCTGCTAACCATGATGTCGCGGGTTCGAATCCTGCCTTCGAAAATTGGGGTTATTAATATGATGTTGCAGAACATCTCCAATTGTGAATCATTTTGGGTTATGTTTGAACGGTTAATTCTGAATGGTCAACGATTTTGTTCTTAAACCGTTTTTAATAAATTGACAACTTTACTTTAGGCATAGAAATGTGCCGAAATCCATGAACAAGGTTAAGGTGTTAAACTGATTGACCAGGGATAAGCCTCATGGCTGTAATGCAGGCAGAATAATATATGAAATTGTGGAACAATATGATAAGGTGCTTGCAGAGATGCAGGCGTTTTTTATATAAGTGGATAAGAATACATGCTTTGTATGGTATTAATGAGGAAAGTAACTGTGATAGTTGACAAAAACATAAATTGTGAACTTCCTAAAAATTTTCCCCTAAACACAACAGCTGCTTTTTTAAAAGAACAGGCAGCGGGCTGTTCCGCATTTGTAATTGGAGAAGCGGGTTTATTAAATGCCCTTTATGATGTTGGCATAACAATGAATGATGTAAACCCGGATTATGTTATTGTTGGAGAGGGCCGTTCCTATTCGCTGGATACCTTGACTCAGGCAACAAATCTGGTTTTAAAGGGAGCTAAGCTGATCGGGGCAAATTCAGATGTTTCAGGCCCAATTGAGAACGGTATTGCCCCTGCATGCCGGGCGTTGATCGCACCTATCGAAATGGCAACTGGTACAAAGGCATATTTTTGCGGAAAGCCTAATCCACTGATGATGCGAACAGGATTAAATATGCTTGGTTGTCACTCAGAAGAGGCTGTCATGGTTGGTGACAGAATGGATACAGATGTGATTTCAGGAATGGAAAGCGGTATGTCTACTGTGCTTGTTCTTTCCGGATGTTCGACAAAGGATACACTTAAAATGTATGCATATCGTCCAACTATGGTTTTAAATGGAGTGGGAGATATTCCTGCCAGGGCAAAGTCAAAAGCAGAGTAATATCAGATGGGGAAGCGTTCTTTTAATCTTTGACCACGAAACCCAATGACAACTGTAATGAACAATGCTATAGTATGTTTATAAGGAGTTTTTTGCATGGAAAATAAGATTACTATGGAGAATACAAATGAATTTACCAACTTTTTTAAGAAAATCAGATGAACTTACACAACAGCTATCAAAGGACCAGTTGCTAGCTGTTATCCATGAAATTGCCAGAACATTACCAGAGCATAAAAGAGAAATCTTTTTGGATACTTTAACAGCAGCTTCCCAAACCACTGCCACGGACTCCCCCAAAACAACTTGTGACGATCATCAGCAGCTGCTTATAGAGCTGAAACATAATCAGGAAATATTAGCAGAAATCAATAACGGTATCCGATGCCTCGATAGCGAATATAACGAAGAATGGGATGACTGGTATAACAGTGATGCGGATGAAGTTCTTTTTTCAGATTCCATGGGTGTTTTATCTGAAATTGAAGACGCGATCAAGCTGATTCATAAATGTATTGATCTGGCAGTATATAAAGAAGGCTGCGAACTAGCCGAAACACTGTCTGTGCTGGAGATCACTGCAAAAGGAGATTATGAGGATTTTTGCGGTGAACCTCTTGGCATAAACGACCTTTATGAACACGAACTTTTGTCTGGTTCTATGAAAAAAACAGTTCGTGAATGCTTGTATCTGGAATACCAGGGAAATAGATTGGAAGATCGTGCAGAAGAACTGCTTTGCATGATCCATAATTTTCAGTGTTACTCTGTGCGGCTGGAAGATGTTCTCCAGACAGGAAACTTTGAATTACCTGAGTTTGAGCAGTTCCTTCCGCTTTGGATTGAATACCTGGGGACCCACAGCGGCATGGGTGTAAAAATACTTTTGAAAGAAGCCCAGTCTATGCTTCAGGATGAACAGCAGATTCTCGATACAGCCAGAAAATATGCAAATACCTGTCCTGAGTTATATAAGCAGATCTTGGAGCAAAACTCTGATCCTGATAAAAATCAGCGTATGATGAGCATTGGTATAGAAGCATTGGAAAGGATTTCCGAAAACACAAAAGTCCGGAGCGAAATAGCTCTGCTTACAGCCAAATATGCATGTGAAAATAATCAGGAATCAGTATGCGAATATTGCTGGCTGGAAGCATTCCGCTCTAATCCGTCGCTTGTTCATTACCTTCGTCTGCGCTTCTGCGGAGACAACTGGGAAAATAACAAACGACAGGCAGCAAAAATCTGCCAGGGTCTATATAAAACGGATAATGAATTATATTTTATGCTTCTTTTCTGGAATAAAGAATTTGATACTGTAATGGCCCAGGGCATGAGTGTAAGAGAATCACTTGGCTGGTCATTTACCTTTATGAAGGAGGGCATCACCAGCTTTTTACTTCTGTTATATCAGGGAACAGATTTGCCTGCAGGATTATCCTGTTTATTAAACTATATACAGCAAAAATATGAATTTACGGCAGAAGAATTTTATAAAGGAACCGGACATACCTGCACAAAGAACAGTACTGAGTTATTGTGGGAAATCATCTGCAAATGGAAACAGGAGGTAAAGATTTCGAACGAAGACAGAATACGTTGGATGAATAAAATTAACCAGCTTATTTCCCTGCGGGTAGATGGAATCATGACTGCCAACAGAAGAAAATACTACCATGAATGTGCTGCGTTTATTTCTGCTTATGGTGAAGTAAAGGAGTCTCATGGAATTATCGGTGAAAAAAATACATTTATGGCAGAATATCGCAAACGATATCCAAGACGGAGTGCATTTATACAGGAATTGGTGAAATTTGGATATGTGAAATGATTGGGTTCCCCATTTCCTATAACACTTATGTAATGTGCCAATGGCATAATCAGCCAGCATCTTCTGATTCCAAAGGATAAAGCATTCGGTTCGTTTTTTATATACTCAGAAACTGAAGACAACAGTAAGGAACAATGCTATAATTCATTAGTAAAGTATTCTTTTCATCTGGTGAAATTGTTATAAATGGAAGTCATGATATATGTGCTTTTGACAATACTCATGACATTTCAGAAGCTATTTTTGAAAAAAGCATTCTTTTAAAGCCTTCTTTCGGAGGCTTTTTAAAGAAATATCCAGTAAAAACAAATATCCGTTAGGAAAGCGTATATTTAGATTATTCAATGTAAGAAACACAATGAGATAAGATAGGAGCAAAAATATATGATACGAGTACTTTTCGTTTGTTTAGGCAACATTTGCCGCAGTCCTATGGCAGAATTTATTATGAAATCAATTG
>OLRG01002188.1_pt1 | contig 14228 bp, 9 predicted proteins | sample 1672331 | NCBI WGS metagenome assembly OLRG01 (sample SAMEA3136672, study PRJEB25190) | human gut metagenome
CTCCGGCTCCTTCGGGAGCCGAGCTGGAACTCTAAGTAAATATGTTATATTAAATTGTTGGAATAGATTACCACAAAAATTGAGCCGTGTCAACAGGAATTTTTGAAAACAGGCTACTTTCGGCAGCTTGCAAGAAAAAATGATGGAAACCTTGGTAAAAAGAGAGGGCTGGATAGCTCGTTCTGTTTGCAACGGAATGCAAACTCGGAACTTTTCCGAGCAGAAAAACAACCGTCTGCTTCAAGTTGAGCTTGAAAACGGACGATCATTCTTGCAAAATGATTGTCAAATTTGGGAGGCGTTTTGAGCAGCCTCATAGTGCTAACAAGAGGTGTCTTCACACGTATATATATATACCATTTTTGCGTTGCAAAATACTTGTTGGGGAACACCCAAGCCCTTGAACTGCATCCGATGGATGCAGGCTGCACGTTTTTGAAAAACGCTCTTTCGGTGCTCCGTATGAAGCACCGAAAACGAACCCGTTGAGGGTCAAAAGCATCAGGTGGGGTCGGTAGGCTCCCCGGCTTCAATTTTACCCAGATACCGCCACAGGGTCGTGCGGCTGATGCCCAGCTGCCGGGCGGCGGCGGCGCGGTTGCCGCCGTGGGCGGCTACCGTCTGCTGCACCACCTCGCCGATGATGCTTTCCAGCGTGCGGGAGGTGTCGGTGCTGACCACCGCCGCCGGGTGCGCTGCCGGGGCGCTGCGCAGACTGCGCTCCTTGGAGAGCAGGTCTGCCACGCTGCTGCTGCGGATGTAGGGGCCGTTCGTCAGGGTGGCAAGGGAGCGCAGAAGGTTTTTGAACTGGGTGTAGTTGTTCGGCCACGGGTACTGCCGCAGCATCTCGATGGCGCGGGGCTCAAAGCCGGAGATCTGCTTGCCCAGCTCCAGATTCAGGCTGTTCAGGTACAAACTGGAAAGGGACGGGATCTCGTCCGACCGGCTGCGCAGCGGGGGCAGCTCCAGCGTCAGTGCGCCCAGCCGCTCGATAAAGCGGCGGGTGACCGGGGAGACCGGCTCTTCCGGGCGCACCGAGCGGGAGAACAGCAGCCGCACCCGGCGGGCAAGACCGGTCTCCTCGATGGCAGCCAGCAGTTCGGCGCTCCACTGTTCCGGGATAGCCTCAAAGTTCTGGAAGTAGACCGTGTTGCCGTTGGCGTTCAGGGGCGAGTTATAGTGGTTGAGCAGAAAATCCCATGATTTATCGTTCATCAAAGCGCAGTTCGCCACCACGAGGGGGCGGTTCACCAGTGCGCTGTGCAGATAGAGGTAGCGGGCGATCTGCTCTTTGCCGGTGCCCGGCTCGCCGCAGATGAACAGGGGCTGGCGCACGGCAGCAAGGGCGTTGATCTCGGCGTCCTGCGTGCCCATGGCACCGCTCAGGCTGTAAAAGCTGTTGGAGAAAAGATACTCGCACTCGCCTTTGTTCAGCGACCGCAGCCCCGGGCGGCTGGAATGCAGCGGGATGCGGGAGGGCACGCAGTAGAACAGATACCGCTGCACATTGTTCATCAGCAGCACCTGTGCTGTGATGCTGTACAGCTGGCTGCGCTCGGTGTAGTAGAACTTTAAGCTGCCCGTGGCGGGGATCTCCCGCAGATGGGTCTGCAAACAGCGGTGCAGCTCCGGGGAGATGTCCTTCATATTATTATAGAACAGGCTGCCGTCCGGCTCCATCACCACCACCCGGCCGCCCTGCTCCTGCGTGATGCTGCGCAAAAACAGGTTCTCCTGCCGCAGCTGGCCGAACCATGTGCTGATGTTCACCGCCTGATCGATGGCGCTGTGCAGGCTCTCGATGCCGGAGGTGATCAGGAAGGCGTCAAAGCCCATCTCCCGGGCAATGGTGTGGGTGACCATATCACAGACCACCATCCGGTAGCCGCCCTGCTTGAGCCGCTCCAAGGTGTGGCGCACCTCCTCGGCACTGCGGACGGTGAGGATGTCCAGATCAAAGTTCAGCAGGCTGCAAAGGGTGTGGGCGGGCTCGGTGATGCTGGGAAAGCCCACGATGGCGTACAGGCTGGTGTAGTTCTCTGCCAGTTTCATGGTGCGCAGCACATCATACACCGAGATATGGATATCCACCACCGGCAGGTCGGTCACCTGCCGGATCAGGGTGGCGGTGCCGCCGCGGGAGATGATGCAGTCGTAGCTGTTGGGGGCCATGCGCTGCACGATGGCCTGTCCCTCTTCCAGATCGCCGGTGTACACCTCCAGCTCAACGTTGGGGTAGGCCTGCGCCGCCTGCTCCATGGCGGTGCGCATTCCGTCGTAGGGGGCAATGCCCAGAATGCGGGTGTGAGTCTCGACCATAAAATATCCCTCCGTGTTTCTCTTTGAAACTATTATAAACGGTTTGATTCAAAAAGAAAACAGAATATGGTTTCAAAATAGAACGTTTTTGTCAACAAAACAAAAAGAAAATTGAAAACGTGCTAAAATGAAACGCTTTTCCCGCTTGCGCCGGGTGCATTCCCGCGGCGGATACGGCATAATGAAAGCACAAAAACAAGTGAGGGGGCACGAACAATGCTTCGCCTGCTGATGATTGCAGATGATTTTACGGGTGCGCTGGATACCGGCGTACAGCTTGCGGCACACGGCATCCCCACGCAGGTCGTGGTGGGTCAGGCAGACCTTTCCGCGTGCAGCAGCACCGTGCTGGTGGTGGATACCGAAACGCGGCATCTGCCCGCCGCAAAGGCTGCAAAGGCCGTTGAAGAGCTGACCCGCAGCGCGGTGGAAAACGGCGTGGGCTGCATCTATAAAAAGACGGATTCCGCCCTGCGCGGCAACATCGGCGCAGAGCTTGCCGCCCTGCTCAAAGCAAGCGGCGCACGCAATTTGCCCTTTCTGCCGGCCTTCCCGCAGATCGGACGCACCACAAAAAAAGGCGTCCACTACATCGACGGTGTGCCGGTGAACGAAAGCCCCTTCGGCATCGACCCCTTCGAACCGGTGCGCTGCGCCGAGGTGACAAAGCTGATCCATTTGCAGACTGAGATCCCCGCACAGAACCTGCGCCCCGGTGAGACGGCAGCGGACAAGACCGGCATTCTGGTGTATGACGCTGCAACCGCCGCAGATCTGGAAACCGCCGGGCGACAGCTGTTCCAGAATGGAACACCCCCGGTGCTGGCAGGCTGCGCAGGCTTTGCCGCCTTTCTGCCGGAGCTGCTGGGGCTTTCGGACGGCAGCGTGGTCGAGACCCCGCAGCTGGACCCCCGGCTGCTGGTGCTCTGCGGCAGCGTGAACCCCATCACCCTGCGGCAGATGGACACCGCCGAAAAGGCAGGCTTTGCCCGCCTGCGGCTGACCCCCCGGCAGAAGCTGGAGCCCGGCTACTGGGCAAGCGCCGACGGCAAGGCTGCGCTGGCAGAAATTGAAGCCATGCTGGCAGCAAACCCCCGCTGCATCATTGAAACGAACGACGCCGGGGGCAACCAGCTTACCGCCGATTACGCCGCCGCCCGGGGCATTGACTTGGACGGCATGCGGGTGGGCATTTCCGGCAGCGTCGGGCAGATGTTCGGGGCGCTGTTCGGCAGCGAACATCTGGGTACGCTGCTGCTCACCGGCGGCGACACCCTGCTGCAATGTATGAACAGCGTGGGCGCACGGGAGCTGGAACCGGTGTGCGAACTGGAAAGCGGCATCGTGCTGGCGCGGTTCACCTATCAGGGGCGCACCCGCTACGTCATTACCAAGTCCGGCGGCTTTGGGCAGGAGGATCTGCTGGTGGAGCTGGCAGACCGCATTGCAAAGCATTGAGAACAGAAGCAGACAGCCCTTTGCGGCTGGAACAGAAGATAAATGTAACAGAAGGAGAACGACCATGACCTATGCAAAACTGCCCGGCCTGACCTGGGACGGCACCGTGTACGAGAACGAGGAGATGGGCACGCTGGAAGCCCTGCTGCCCACCGGCGGCTGGCCCACCGCCCACGCACCTGCCATGGTGGAGCTGCCCAACGGTGACCTGCTCTGCTGCTGGTTCGCCGGTACTTATGAGGGCAGCGCAGATGTGCACATCATCTGCTCGGTGCTGCCGCATGACGGTACCAAGTGGCTGGAGCCGGTGAATATCTCCGGCGACCCCACCCGCAGCGAGCAGAACCCCTCGCTGTTCTACGGCCCGGACAACGCCGTGTGGGCGATGTACACCGCCCAGCTGGACCGCGTAGAGGGTAAGGACAATATGCAGTTCACCGCTGTGGTGCGCTGCCAGAAGAGCACCGACGGCGGCAAAACATGGGGCGCTTACACCACTGTGTTCCCGGAGGAAGGCACCTTCTGCCGCCAGCCCATTCAGGTGCTGTCCAACGGCCGCTGGATCTTTGCCAACTGGCTGTGCACCGACTCTGCCGAGGGTCTGTCCGGCGACCCCACCGCCTTCCGCATCTCGGACGATGAGGGCAAGACTTGGCGCATGGTCATGATGCCCGGCAGCAACGGCCACGTCCACGCCAATGTCATCGAGCTGGAACCGGGGCATCTGGTGGCCTTTATGCGCAACCGCGAGGCCTACCGCATCCACCGCAGCGAGTCCTTTGACTGGGGCGAGACTTGGACGGTGCCTGCACCCACCCCGCTGCCCAATAACAACTCCAGCATCAGCGCGGTCAAGCTGCAGAGCGGCCGCATCGCCATTGCCTATAACCCCACCTGCACCCCCAACCCCGTGCCCGGCAAGGCTGCATGGCCCGGCCTGCGCTGCCCGGTGGCGGTGGCGCTTTCGGAGGACGGCGGCCTGACCTTCCCCATCATCCGCTGGATGGAGCGCGGCGAGGGCTACATGGGCGATGAGAACAAGACCAACAACAAGCAGTACGAGTACCCCTACCTGATGCAGGGACGGGACGGCATGCTGCATCTGGCCTACGCTGCCCGCACCCGGCAGGGCATCAAGTATGTCCGCTTCTCGGAGCAGGACGTGCTGGGCGCAAAGCGGGAGACCGTGGGTCTGTATAACCCCACCGCAGCGCAGAGCCGCTGAAAAAGCTTTTCGAGAGTTTCATCCTTTTTATAGATCAGAACATCATTCAGGAGGTTGATCAGTATGCTGACCCAGTACAATCTTAAAATGCCGCACGCAGTTTACGGCGGCGAGAACGCTATGGACAATATCACCGCCATCATCAAGGCGCGCGGCGCAAAAAAGGTAGCCATGTTCACCGATAAGGGCATTGAGGGCGCAGGCCTGTTTGCTCTGCCGGAAGAGGCCGTCAAGGCCTCCGGCGCAGAGTACTATGTGCTGGACGAGCTGCCCCCGGAGCCCAGCTACATGGCTGTGCAGAAGCTGGTGGACGAGTTCAAGGTCTCCGGTGCAGACCTGATCGTGGCCTGTGGCGGCGGCTCCGTGATGGACGCTGCCAAGCTGGCAAGCGTGCTGGTGACCGACGCCTACGGCGTGAAGGAGCTGCTGGATAACCCCGGCATGGCACAGAAGTGCGTGCCCATCGTGCTGATCCCCACCACCGCCGGTACCGGCGCCGAGGTCACCCCCAACGCCATCGTGGCTGTGCCTGAGAAGGAGCTGAAGGTGGGCATCGTCAACGAGAACATGATCGCGGACTACGTCATTCTGGACGCCCGCATGATCAAGAACCTGCCCCGCAAGATCGCAGCCGCTACCGGCGTGGATGCGCTGGCACACTGCATCGAGTGCTTTACCAGCAACAAGGCCAACCCCTTCAGCGATCTGTACGCACTGGAAGGCCTGGACCTGATCCTGAACAACATCGAAAAAGCCTGCGATGACCCCGAGGCCATGGCAGAGAAGAACCGGATGCAGATCGCAGCCTACTACGGCGGTCTGGCCATCACCGCTTCCGGCACCACCGCTGTGCACGCACTGAGCTACCCGCTGGGCGGCAAGTACCACATTGCACACGGCGTGTCCAACGCCATCCTGCTGGCACCGGTCATGCGCTTCAACAGCGAGCACCCCGCCGTGCGCGAGCGTCTGGCTGCCGCCTATGACCGCTGCTGCCACGAGGAAAAGACCTGCACCACCGTGGAGGAAAAGACTGCATGGATGATCGCCCGTCTGGAGCACATCGTCAAGCATCTGGATATCCCCACCAGCCTCAAGGAGTTCGGCGTGCCTGCCGAGGATCTGGAAGGTCTGGTCAACGCCGGTATGCAGGTACAGCGCCTGCTGGTGAACAATATGCGCCCCGTTACCGCCGACGACGCACGCAAGCTGTATCAGGAAATCATGTAACAGAAAAGGAGTAAAGACTTATGAAGACCAGCGATATCAAGGGCATCATCCCTCCCGTAATCACCCCCATGAATAACGACCCTGAGCAGACGGTCAACCATCAGGCTCTGCGCGAGCAGGTGGAGCGCCTGCTGGCAGGCGGCGTGCACGGCATCTTCCCCATGGGCACCAACGGCGAAGCCTACGCCCTGTCCTTCCAGGAGAAGGAAGAGATCCTTGCCACTGTCATCGATCAGGTAAAGGGCCGCGTACCGGTCTACGCAGGCACCGGCTGCATCACCACCGCCGAGACCATCCGCCTGAGCAAGCGTGCCGAGGAGCTGGGCGCAGACGCACTGTCCATCATCACCCCCAGCTTTGCACTGGCCTCCCAGAAGGAGCTGTACGACCACTACACCGCCGTGGCAAAGGCTGTGAACCTGCCCATCATCCTGTACAACATCCCCGCCCGCACCGGCAACAAGCTGCTGCCCGAGACCGTGCAGGCACTGTGCCGTGACGTGGAGAACATCGTGGGCGCAAAGGATTCCAGCGGCGATATCGAGAACCTGAAGGCCTACATCCGCCTGACCCGCGAGCTGGATAAGGAAGTTGCCATTCTGGCCGGTAACGACGGCGCCATCCTGACCTGCCTGAAAGAGGGCGGCGCAGGCGGCATTGCAGGCCGTGCCAACATCTGGCCGGAGACCGTTGCCAAGATCTACGATTGCTTCAAGGCCGGAGATCTGGAGGGCGCACAGGCTGCACAGGACGCCATTGCCATCCTGCAGCAGACCTTCAAGTACGGCAACCCCAACACCATCATCAAGACCGCCGTTGCCCTGCAGGGTCACCCCGTTGGCAAGTGCCGCGCACCCTTCAACTATGTGCCGGAAGAGGGCATGGAGGCCATCAAGAAGGTTCTGGCAGAGAACGAGGCCAAGGGTCTGCACTGAAACGCACTGAAGCAAGGAGAAGGCTGCTATGAATAAACCCATTGTCGGTATTACCATGGGCGATCCCGCCGGTTCCGGCCCGGAGATCACCATCAAGGCTCTGGCTGACCCGGAGCAGTACAGCTACTGCCGCCCCATCGTGGTGGGCGATGTGAAGGTGATGGAGCAGGCCAGGAAGTTCGTTGGCCGCGAGGACATCGTCATCCACCGCTGCGAGAAGGTGTCGGATGCCCTGTTCACCCCCGGCACCATCGACGTGCTGCATCTGGATCTGATCGAGGACATCAGCAAGTTCGAGATGGCAAAGGTCAGCGTGGAGGGCGGCAACGCAGCCTTCCAGTGCGTGAAAAAGGTCATTGAGCTTGCCATGGCCGGTGAGGTGGATGCCACCTGCACCAACGCCCTGAACAAGGAAGCCATGAACAAGGCACTGGAGTACTACCACGGCGAAAAGTCGGACGGTTACACCCACTTTGACGGCCACACCGAGATCTACGCCACCTACACCCACACCAAGAAGTACACCATGATGCTGGCCCATCACGACCTGCGCGTGGTGCACGTTTCCACCCACGTTTCCCTGCGGGAAGCCTGCGACCGGGTCAAGAAGGATCGCGTGCTGGAGGTCATCGAGATCGCCAACAAGGCCTGCAAGGATATGGGCATCGAGAACCCCCGCATCGCTGTGGCAGGTCTGAACCCCCACTGCGGTGAGAACGGCCTGTTCGGCCGGGAGGAGATCGAGGAGATCACCCCCGCCATCGAGGCTGCCAAGGCCGAGGGCATTACCGGCGTTGTGGGCCCCTGCCCGCCGGACAGCGTGTTCTCGCAGGCCCTCGGCGGCTGGTACGACATCGTGGTGTGTATGTACCACGATCAGGGTCACATCCCGCTCAAGACCGTGGGCTTTGTCTACGACCGCGAAAAGCAGGAGTGGAAGGCTGTGGAGGGCGTCAACGTCACGCTGGGCCTGCCCATCATCCGCGCCAGCGTGGATCATGGCACCGACTTCTACCATGCAGGCAAGGGCAACGGCAATGAGCTGAGCCTTGTCAACGCCATCAAGTATGCCGTCAAGATGACCGGCCGCGAGGCGTAAATTTTCCAATAGCTCCCTGCACACCCGCTTTTGCAGCTTTGCTGCGAGGCGGGTGTTTTTTTGCTTAACAGGCTGAAAGGAAAGTTCTATCCTGAAACGGATAAATCCGGGAAAGGCTGCTGAAATGTTCTAAAATGTTACGCTTTTAATAGAACATTCATGAAATATCCTGGAAATGTTTCAGAATGAAACGGAAACAAGGCGATTTAGCCGTTGTAAGGGCCTGCTATTTTGAATATAATTTAGACAACAAAAACGAACAAAGACTGTGAAAAGCGGCGACGCCGCAGAAGAAGGCATGAAGTACACAGTCCGGTTCGCTACACGAGAACCCCAAGAGAAAAGGAGAACAAGATTATGAAAAAGATTTCTCGTCGCAGCTTTCTGAAGGTTTCTGGTACTATGGCAGCGGCTGGTGCTTTGGCAGCCTGCGGCGGCTCTTCCTCCACCAGCACCGCAGCTTCCAGTGAGGCAGCTCCTTCCGTTGAGGCAAAGGCTGTGGACGGTCTGCCCGATATGAGCAAAGAGACTCTGAACTTCAGCTCCGATAAGGTCGGTTCTGGCTCTTACAATATGATCGTTGCAATGTCCAAGGTGCTGGAGAAGGCTGGCGGTTTCCAGACTGTCAACGTCAACCCTGACTCTCCGGGCGGTATGGGCGCTCCTTATCTGTTTGCTTCCGGCAACACCGATCTGGCCTTCATCAACGGTGCTCCTGCAAAGTGGGCAATGGAGGAAGGCACTCTGGGCAAGCCTGCTACCAGCGGCTATGCAGCGGTCATCGGCGGCCTGACTGCTGTCTGCTACATCAACTGCGTGTCCAACGCATTCCTGCAGAAGTACAATGTCTCCACCATCGAGGAGATCTTCGAGCAGAAGCTGCCCCTGCGCATCGGCTGCTCCGCAAAGGGCTCCATGGATGCTGAGGGCGCTTACCTGCTGCTCGAGTACTTCGGCGTGACCGAGGACGACCTGAAGAGCTGGGGCGGCTCCATCACCAACCAGGGCGGCGATGCCAACGCAGACGCCATCGCGGACGGCCAGATCGACTTCTACATCGACCACACCTCTTCTGCTTCTTCCACCATGGCTCAGATCGCTACCAGCGTGGATGTCACCTTCCTGCAGTGGGGCGATGACCTGTGCAGCTGGTTCGTCAGCGAAAAGGGCTTCGACCTCATCACCATCCCGGCCAACTCCTTCAAGGGTCAGGATAAGGAGCTGACGCTGCCCGGCACTCCCGACTGCGTCTTCTGCAAAGAGAGCCTGAGCGAGGACGTCGTCTACGCCATCACCAAGAGCCTGAGCGAGAACCGCGACGCTCTGGTGGCCGAGTACAATTCCCTGTCTCCGTGGGAGCCTGAGACCGCTTGGGAAGAGATGAAGCGCGGCGGCTGCCCGCTGCATCCCGGTGCTGAGAAGTACTACAAGGAAGCAGGCTACATGAAGTAAGTTCCGGCTTTGAAAGCTTTCGGCGGAGGCGCTCCGCACGACATCAGATCTATCCTTTGACCGTAGGCAGAGGCCGGACGCTTTGCGGTGTCCGGCCTCTGCTTTCACAAGGGATAATATGGAGGGAAATATGAGCAACGAAAAAGAAACCAAGGTATCGGCTCTCGACGCCAAGGCCAAGGCTCTGGCAAACGAAGAGGACGAAGATACCAAAATCGCCAAGCTGCTGAAGAATATGCCGAAATGGCGCTTCTATTCGCTGGCAGTTCTTACCGTTATCTGGACGGTGTTCCAGCTCTATATCAAGCTGGTCAAGCCCCTTGACCCGTGGTTCCAGCTGCCGCTCCATATGTGCCTTGCACTGGTCGTGGTGTGGCTGTACAATCCGATGGTCGAGAAATCCAAGAGCCACAATAAGCTGTGGTGGATCTACGACATCTTCCTCATCGCGTCCAGCTGCTTCATCTGCTGGTTCTTCCTGAGCCACGCAGAACAGCTCAACTACCGCATCTTCAATGTTGACGTTATGACCACCACCGAGGTCATCGTGGCGGTGCTTCTGGTCATCAATGTCATGGAGGCCGTCCGCCGCGTGGTCAGTATGTCCCTGTTCTGGGTCATCTGCTTCTTCCTTGCTTATGCATGGTTCGGCCAGTATATCCCCGGCCTGTTCCGCTTCTCCGGCATCAGCTTCCCCAAACTGATGGAAGTCCTGATGTACGGCGAGAATGGCATCTTCGGCTCTCCGCTGGTCACTTCTCTGGGCACCCTGTTCTACTTCCTCGTTTTCGGCACCTTCTTCTCCAACTGCGGCGGCGGCGGTGTCCTGATCGACGGCGGCATGAAGCTCAGCGATAAGACGGTCGGCGGCCCCGCAAAGGCAGCTGTCATCTCTTCCGGCCTGCTGGGCATGGTTTCCGGTTCTGCGATCGCAAATGTTTCCACCACCGGCGTTCTGACCATCCCCCTGATGAAAAAGACCGGTTATGACCCCGAAGAGGCGGCAGCAGTCGAGTCTGTTGCTTCCACCGGCGGCCAGATCATGCCCCCCATCATGGGCGCTGGCGCATTCATCATGGCCGAGATCATCGGTGTGCAGTATGCGCAGATCGCAGCAGCAGCCGTCCTGCCCGCTGTGGCCTACTTCCTCGCTGTGTTCATCCTTGTCCACATGATCGCAAAGAAGAAGGGTCTGGGCAAAGACTCCGGCGTACATTACGAAGGCAAGCCCATCCTGCCCCGCGTGTACCGTCTGCTGCCCATCATCGTTCTGGTCATCATGATCATCATGGGCTACTCTCTGCCCCGTTCCGCGATCTACTGCACCATCTTCTCCATCATCATCGCAGCGATCTCTCCTGAGACCCGCATGGGTCCCCGCAAGCTGCTCCAGACCCTGATGGACGGCGTCCGTCAGGCCGCAAACATTGCGATCCCCACCGCTGCCTGCGGCATCATGATCGGCATCGTGGTCAACTCCGGCGTTGCCGTCAAGATCGCAAAGCTCATCGGTACCTCTGGTGAGGGCAGCCTGTTCATCGCACTGCTCATCGCCGCTCTGGGCTGCCTGCTGCTGGGCATGGCACTGCCTACCGTGGCCGCTTACCTGATCGCTGTCACTCTGTTCGCATCGGCTATCCAGGGTCTGGGCATCTCCGCTCTGGTCACCAATATGTTCATCTTCTACTTCGGTGTCGTGGCTCAGATCACTCCTCCCGTCTGTCTGGCATCCTTTACTGCAGCAGGCATCGCGGGTGCAAGCGCATGGAAGACCGGCTGGAAGGCATTCTCCTTCGCCATCACCGCTTTCATCGTCCCCTTTGCATTCGTGTATCGTCCCGCTATCCTGCTGGAAGGCACGATGGTGGAGATCATCATTGCATACTGCATCGTCATTGCAGCCACCTATCTGCTGGCCTGCGGCATCGCTGGCTACCTGTTCCGTCCCCTGAAGATGTGGGAGCGCATCGCCTGCTATGTCGTGGCCTTCATCTTCATCCTGCCCAGCTCCATGTCTGATATTATCGGCATTGCTGGATGCGCACTCATCATGGCTTACTGCTTCATGACGGGCAAGAAGAACGCCAACAAGGCACAGCCAGCCTGATAAGCGGTCCTTCCGAAAACCTTCTTCATAAATCACAGTTCGGCGAAACCCCCGCCTCCGGTACTCCCGGAGGTGGGGGTTTCTTGTTTGTCCTTTTTGGGGTGGGAAGAAAAGAAAAACGGGCAGTTCGGATGTGAAAGATGACGGAACAGTTGTGTTTGGGGACGATTTGAGCTAAGATTCTTAGCCGCCAGACATAGCAATTCAACTTTTTAATGCAACAGCAACAGCGTTGAATTGCATATCGCAAATATGCTGTTATCCTGTTGCGTTATTTTCTTGACTTGCGATAAAAAGCGCAGATTTTCCACAACGAGCCTCTCCGCTCGTGGAAGATCTGCGCCTTTTCTTATTCTCTGCTTCCCACCATATCCTCAATGGCCCGCAGGAAGGCCATGCCATAGCGGGCGGCTTTCTTTTCGCCGACGCCGGTGATGTTCAAAAACTCATCCATGCTCAGGGGCTTGCTCTGGACCATCTCGCGGAGGGTAGCGTCGCTGAACACCATGTAGGCCGGAACATTCTGCTTCGCTGCAAGACGCTTGCGGAGGGCGTAGAGCGCGGCCAGCAGCTTCTCGTCTGCCTCGCTGAGGTCGCCGCCGGCAGCAGCACGGCGGGCCGACAGCCGCCGGGAGTTGGCCGCGGCCCTCTGCTTTGCGGCGGCAGCGCGCTGTTCCACCTCCTGCGCATTCTGCTCGGCAAAGAGGCAGCAGGAACAGTTGCCGCACTTTTCAGGTGCGGCCTCGCCGAAATAGTTCAGCATGAACCGCCGCAGGCACTTCTGAGTGGTGGAGTAGAAGGTCATATACTTGAGCCGCTCTTCCGCCTTGCGGGCCGCCTCGGCCTTGACGTCGGCGGGCAGGCCGTTGTCCGCCTCCATCTCCTTGTCGATGAAGAAGCGGATGGTTCGCACATCCGTACCGGAATAGAGCAGGATGCAGCGGGACGGCAGACCGTCGCGGCCCGCGCGGCCCGCCTCCTGATAGTAGCTCTCCAGATCCTTGGGCATATTGTAATGGATGACGAACCGGACGTTGGGCTTGTCGATGCCCATGCCGAAGGCGTTGGTCGCCACCATGATTTGAACGCGGTCGTAGAGGAAGTCGTCCTGATTCTTCCGGCGCACCTCGGCGTCCAGCTTGGCGTGGTAGGCCGCTGCCCGGATGCCCCGGCTCTGGAGCAGGCGGGCCGTCTCGTCCACCTGCTTTGTGGTGCTGCAATAGACGATGCCCGCGTTGTCGCCCTCCCGGAGCACAAGGTCCAGCAGCTCCTTCGGCTTCTGGCTGGGCAGGGCGCGGCGCGTCTCGAAGTAGAGGTTGGGCCGGTCGAAGCCGGTCGTCACCTCATAGGGCTGATGGAGCTCGAGGTGGCTGCGGATGTCGTCCCGCACCCGGGCCGTCGCCGTGGCCGTGAACGCGCCCACCACCGGGCGATTCGGCAGGCTGTCCACGAACTCCTTGATACGGAGATAGCTGGGGCGGAAGTCCTGCCCCCACTGGCTGATGCAGTGGGCCTCGTCCACCGTGACCATGCTGATCTGCTGCTCCTGCACAAAGCGCTGGAAGCCTGGCATTTCCAGCCGCTCCGGGGCCACATAGATGATCTTATACCAGCCCTCGCGGGCGCGGTGCAGCATCAGGGCTTTCTGGTTGTCGGTGAGGCTGTTGTTCAGAAAAGCCGCTGCCACACCGGCCTGCACAAGAGCTCCCACCTGATCCTTCATCAGGCTCACCAGCGGCGACACCACCAGCGTGATGCCCGGCAGTAGCAGGGCGGGCACCTGATAGCAGATGGACTTACCGGCACCGGTGGGCATCACGGCCAGCACGTCCTGCCCGGCCAGCAGGCGCTGCACGATCTGCTCCTGCCCGGGGCGGAAGCTGTCGTAGCCAAAAAATTTTTTCAGGATGCTGTGCGGGGTTTCCATGGTTTCCTCCGTTATAATCAGTGAACGCGCAGTGCGCGGAGTGCTCAAAACGCTACCAGTATACCACAAAACCGTGTCTGCGCGCACAGAAAAACACCACATTGCACCGAACGGTGCGAAAAATCCGGGATATCTGGGGGCGGGCATAGCTTTTCAGGATTGAAAATGCTATAATAAGAACACATATCTCCATCCGGCGGCCCCCGGTGCGCCGAAACTGCAAATCGAATTTAAAGGAGCAATTTAGAATATGGACCAGAAACTCATTACCTTTGCCGTGCCCTGCTACAACTCGGCGGCTTATATGCGCCACTGCATCGAGACGCTGCTGTCTGCCGGCGAGCGGGCAGAGATCATTCTGGTGGATGACGGCTCGGTCAAGGACGAGACCCCTGCCATCTGCGACGAATACGCCGCCAAATACCCCACCATCGTCAAGGCCATCCATCAGGAGAACGGCGGCCACGGCGAGGGCG
>OLRG01002195.1_pt1 | contig 14202 bp, 14 predicted proteins | sample 1672331 | NCBI WGS metagenome assembly OLRG01 (sample SAMEA3136672, study PRJEB25190) | human gut metagenome
ACCGCAGAACGATAAATATCCAGTGTCTGGCGGATCGGGATATTCTGTTTTCGCAATTCTACGCCATAACTGGATATAATCTTCATATCTGCTTCTTAACCTTCCTGTACTCATACTGACATAAGCATTCTTATTTGTTCTTGTATTTTTTATACTCCTTTTTCGGTCCAATAAAGCTCCTTTTTTCCATTTTTATATAAAAAAATTTGTGCGCCTAACTCATCACTACTACAATATATTTATGGGTAATCCCCTTACATCCGGTAAGGATTTATCCATCTCATTACTAAGTAACGAGAATGCGACGTACAGTTATTCAATATCGATATTTTACGCTTGATGATTAGAAGAGTATTTCTATGTATGTCAAAGGAATGACTACTCGCTTTTAGAAACGCTTGAAGATATCTATGGTTTTGAAACATTAGAAAGTTTCATATCTGACATGGCGGATAAGATACTTTCTCAGATTGAAGCTTGGCAGAATCATCCATTGGATAGGGTATAGAAAACTCTCGGCGTTAAGGATATCCTAATCATTTGTGCGGATGGATTTACCGGTATTAAGGAAGCGATTTCTACAGCATTTCCTCAAACAGAATACAAAAGATGTAGTGTCCATCAGGTAAGAAATACTCTTATCCTGAAATACGTTCTGGATTAGGGCAGAAAAGTCTTTACTGCAGATTTAAAAGCCATCTATCAGGCCGCTGATGAGCAGAAGAGCCTGGCTGCTTTAGATTGTGTGACTGAAAAATGGACTTCAAAATATCCTAATTCCATGAAACGCTGGAAGGATAACGGAGATACAGTTTGTCTAATTTTTAAATTTTCAACCACTGTCCGGAAGATTGTTTATATGACAAACGCGGTCAAAATACGGAACTTCACATACCGGAGGCTGAACCGCCAGAGAAGTGCATTTTCAGATGATGCCGCCCTGTTTACTGCGTTTAGAGCCTTTTTTACGTTTTGAAGATCTATATTTAAATTAGGGCATGAAAAATAAACCTTCGTGCCAGTCATGCTTATAAATTTCTTCTTATTAGTTTGTACAATGTAAGATTTTAGTACGGAAACGTTCAAAGTTCCTAAACCCATAAGATGTTCGTTTTAGTACCTTGATCTTATTATTAAAACTTTCTGTTGTCCCATTTGTGATTCCGTATTTAAAAGTATTTAGTATTTCTTTCGACCAGCGGCGAAATGTGTCAGCACATTTTTCGAATTCTTTTAAGCCGGAAGATTCTGCGATTTTTATCCAATCATAGAAATCGCTGTGTTGCCGAGCGTATTTTTGTATCCTTGCAGAGTTCATAAAATCGTTCTATCAACCAGTGTGCCAGCCGTAGATCGTTATTATACAGAAGCATTAGATTGCCTGCCTTTTTGTTTTCCTCTTTTAGATTGTTATATCTTGTTAGGGAAGTTTATGACTACGTTATAGTATTTACGCATGGTAATGGTCATGGTTTTCTGTAGATGTTTGCGGACATTTTCCATATCCCAGGTGACCTGCCGGATGAAATGATACTTATCAATGCAAATTTTGCATTATAAAAAAGTATGGGCAAGATTAACATATGGTTGCCACATATCACAGACGAAGTATTTAACCTTAAGCCGCTGCGTACGATCAGGAAGGATATCCATAATGGAATGATTCTTTGGGTTTACAAGAAAACATTGATACTTACCTGTGCGGGCATTTCCTTTAAATTAATTAATAGAAACAGCTTCTTTTAAAGGTGGACATGAATAGTGGATACTATCGAGTATTCTGCAGACGGTTGTGGCAGAGACATTAGATGTTTTTGCTACAGATTTTAAACTCGGAGTTTCATGAAATAGCTCCGCTATTTTCCGTGTAAGTCGTTTTGTTCGCTGCAGATATCTGGGGAGAAAGTCATAAGCCTCATAGAATTTCTTTCCGCAAGAGCAGGCATAACGGCGATTATGAAGAACAAGATAGATTTTTTTAGCTGAAATGGTAAATCCTTAATAATCTGCCAACAATACTCGTGGATTTTAGCTGTGGGGTTTCCGCAATTCGGACAAATATGCGGTTTTGGTTTAGTATCCAAGAAAAAAATTTACATATTTATCAGCATGGATTGTTTTTGTGACAATAATATCTTCTAAATCAAGTAAATCTTTGATATAATTAGGGAGCATTTATTTGCACCTCCGAGTGGTTTGTTGGCGAGACTGGCGCTTGGGGGTTTTTTGTTACCCTTATAATAAAATAAAAATGCTAGGATACATGAATTAAATTTCATGTACCCCAACATTTATTATAGACCCGTTTATTAGTTTTCGTTTTTTTTCATAATAGTTACGCTACACAACACTAACTAATATGGATTAAATTTCTGCACGATTTCAGATGAAGTGCGCGCACCACAGTCAAGACATCCCGGAATGTCCATTCCCTGGATCAAACCATACACAAAACCGGATATAAAGGAGTCTCCGGCACCTACAGTGTTGACAATTTCAGCAGCAGGGTAAATCCCCTGTCTATAGAAAGTGCTGCCGTCATAACTCATACTGCCTTCTTCTCCAAATGTGGCAGTTACAATGTCAGGCCCATAGGAATAAGCTTTTTTGAGAAAATCCTGGATATTGTCATCGTATTTTTCAAAAGAAAAGAACCCATAATTGGTATTTCTGAGGACGGGCCCAAGGACATCAAAATCTTTATTAAGAGAAAAATCCAGAATTATTTTACATCCTGCTTCGCGAAATTCGGGGAGAAGATGAAGTACATGACCAAACATATCAGTATGAACATAATCATGTGTTTTGGTGAATTCAATATCTTCTCTGGTTGGAGTATAATTTTCCATTACGCCTGGAACATTTTTGATATGAAATCTGTCAGTCCCGTTTTTTAATGTCATGTAAAAAACAGAAGTATCACCTTCATTTACCTGTATATGAGAAGAATCAATCTCATATTCCTTGCATAAATCCAGCATTTCTTTTCCGTATAAGTCGGTACCTACAGTTGTTATTGCAGAGGTCTGGATTCCACGTTTTGCCAGATTAACAATGCAGTCAATTCCGTTTCCGGTAGCATATCGTTTGTCGAGATTCTGATAAACATCTATACAAGAAAAACCAATAGCTGCAACTTTCATTAATGATCGCTCCTTTACATAAAATTATTTACATAGACTCTCTTTGTTTGTTATATTTGAAATGCTAACATAAATCAAAAGATATGTCAATTGAAATATAAAGAATAACTTAAAATGAAATATGGAATAGCTTAAATAATACAAAAATAAGACACAATGCATAAATAAATGCAGAATAAATTGTGATAAATGTGGAAAATTAATAATAGTATTGACATAACGAAATAGAATATGTATTATAAATGCATAACAAATGAGCAAATTAATATAACGAAAGGAGAAGTACAAAATGAGAAAATTACAAATGATGGCACTTTTAATGAGCGGGATGGTGTTAACAGGGGTGTTTGCCGGAGTTAATACAGCACAGGCAGACGCAAAAACAGAAATTACCTTATGGCATTATTTTTCAACCGAGGGATCTCAGCAGAGACTTCAGGAATATGTAGATGAATTTAATGCACAGTCAGACAAAACAGAAGTTAAGGTAACAGTTCTTCCTTTTGCAGATTTCAAGAAACAGCTGACAGTAGGGGCAGCGGCATCATCATTACCAGATCTGGCTATGATTGATAACTGTGACACTGTATCTTATGCAGCAATGGGAATCCTTGAAGACATTACTGATAAAGTAGAAAACTGGAAATCTTATCAGAATTATTTCCCGGAAATTCTGAATACATGTAAATATGAAGATAAGGTATATGGTATGCCTTTACAATCTAATAACCTTGAGATTATTTATAACAAAGATATTTTTGATGAACTGGGTGTAGAGTATCCGACAAATGACTGGACATTTGATGATCTGAAAGAGCTGGCAGAAAAAACTACGACAGACAAATATAAAGGATTTGCAGTATCAGGAATACAGAGTGAAGAATCCACATATCAGTTCCTGCCTTTCTTCTGGACAGCAGGTGGAGAAACCATGAACCTTAATAGTGATGCTGGAAAAACAGCACTTTCTCTCTGGTCAGACATGGTAGCTGAAGGCTATATGCCGAAGGATTGTATTACATGGACACAGTCAGAACTTGCATCTCAGTTTGAAAGCGGAAATATTGCAATGCATGTAATGGGATGTTGGAATATTACACCTTATAAAGATCATGATCTGAACTATGGTGTTGTAGAAATTCCATCAGCAACAGAAGGCGGCGAAAAAACTACAGTGTATGGTGGTGAGAACCTTTGTGTAGTCAAAGGAAAGAATACTGAGAATGCTCTTGAATTCCTTGAGTGGATGGAAGATTATGACAGAATCAGTGAATGGGATAAGGCCAACGACCATTTCACAGCATGTGATGAAGCAGTGGCAGATGAACGTTTCCAGACAGAAGAAATGAAACCTTTTATTGATATGGTTCCAAATTCTCGTGCAAGAGATGTTGTAACATACTGGCCAAGCATATCCGAAGGATACCAGCAGGCAATTCAGGAAGCACTTTCAGGACAGCAGTCAGTAGATCAGGCGCTTGCAGATGGACAGGCACTGATCGATGCAGCAAAAGAATAACAAGCTAACTAACAAGCTAACGGTTACATGATAATAATATCAGCAGTATTTTAAATACTGCTGATATTATAGAAAGGGAGATGATTATGAAACGATTTCTCAGAAAAGGAGAGGGATATATATATATATTACCGGCACTGCTGTTTATGCTGGTGTTTATATTTTATCCTATTATATATAATCTGATTCTTAGTCTTCAGGATGTAACGGTTACCACATTGCTTTCACCGCACAAAGAATTTGTCGGACTGAAAAATTACATTGATGTTTTTAAACAGGGAGAATTCTGGAATGCACTGTTTTTGAACTGTGTGTTTACAGTAGTCTGTATTTTCTTTCAGTTTGTAGGTGGTTTTGCACTTGCTATGGTGTTTAAAAGAAGCGGTGCAGCATTTAGGGTTATGAAATCTCTGATGCTTATCCCTTATATCATACCTGTTACGGTAAACGCAATCCTCTGGAAATTCTTTTTTGCTACCAATGGTGGATTTATCAATGAAATTCTGGTTGGACTTGGAATTATGGATCATGGGATTGAATGGCTCCAACATCCGTGGACAGCGATGTTTTCCGTAATTGTAGCCAATATATGGTGTGGTATCCCATTCTTTATGATACTTCTTTCTACGGGCCTGGCAAATATCCCTCTGGATTTTTATGAAAGTGCGAGAATAGATGGGGCAACTGCATGGCAGCAGTTTGTTTGTATAACCGTACCAAGTGTAAAAGCATCAATTCAGGCTTCTCTCGTTCTTGGAATTGTATATACTTTCAGAGCTTTTGAATTGATTTATGTTATGACTGGCGGCGGACCTGTCAATGGAACGGAATTGCTGACATTATATTCTTATAAAAATTCATTTACTAAATTTGATTTTTCAGTAGGCAGTACAATTTCAAATATTCTGATGTTTATTTTATTAATAGTAGGTGTATTTTACATTCGTATGATGAGAGATGATGAGGAGATGTGATTATGAATAGTGCTAAAAAGAAAAAGAAAATAAAAAACACCCTCATGACGGTTATTGCAGTTGTTTTATTCGTAGCAATGATGTTTCCATTATACTGGATGATCATCACTTCTTTTAAAGAAGAAAAGATGGTATTTGCTACACCGCCTCAGCTTTTTCCATTAAAACCAACAATATCTGCATATGTCATACAGTTTACGTCTACAGTATTTAATATTCTTCAGGGTCTGAAAAACAGTATGATCATTTCATTCTTTGCTATGGTTATTTCGGTGGTACTGTCGATTCCGGCAGCTTATGGAATGGCCAGATTTAAATTAAAGGGAAAAAGAATCATATTGTTGCTGTTTATGGTATCACAGATGCTGCCGCAGATTTCAACATTGGTTCCTAACTTTATTATCTTTCAGAAATTGTCTATTTATAATACATATCTGGCTCCGATATTTGCAGATGCAACATTGGGAATACCATTTTGTATATTAATGCTCAGAACCTATTTTATAAGTATACCGAAGGAAATCGACGAAGCTGCCCGCATTGATGGCTGCAATTCGCTTCAGTCGTTTATAAAGGTAGTACTTCCAATGTGTTCTGGTGGAGTTGCTGTATCATTTGTTTTTTCTTTCCTGTTTGCATACAGTGACCTGGTATATTCACTGACATATATTAATGATTCTACAAAATGGCCGGTAACAGTGGGAATTTATAATGCTATTGGAAGATATGGAACTGCATGGAGTCAGGCAATGGCTTTTGGAACAATAGTTGCTGCACCTGTTATCATTCTGTTTATTTTCATGCAGAAATATATTGTTGAAGGTCTTACAGCCGGTTCAGTAAAAGGGTAAACAATTAAAATTTTTAACTTACAAAGGAGAGAAAGACATGAGTATGGTAATTGATGTACATGTTCATCCAGGATTTTATGAAAAAATTAGCGGTGACAAAGAGGAACTGGAATTCAGAAAAAAACAGGCGCACTGGGATCTGATGTCCCCATTTCCGGTAGAACTTACAAGAACACAGATGAAATTTGCGCATGTAGATAAACTGGTACTTCTTCCAATGGATCTTACTACCAGTGCAGGAGGATGGGTAGTGTCCAATGAGCAGGTATGCACAATGGTACAAGAAGCACCGGATCTCTTCTTTGGATTTGCAAGTGTGGATCCGTATCGTGAAGATGCACTTGAAGTCCTGGAAAAAGCATTTAAAGAACAGGGATTGATGGGTCTGTATCTGAATCCTTCAAAACAGGCGTTTTTCCCGGATGACCCTATGATGGACAAAATTTATGAAAAATGTGTTGAATATAACAAACCTATTATTTTTTCAGCGGGTATGTCATTCTGTGATGATTGCCTGATGAAATATGGAAAACCACTTAATTTTGAACCGGTAGCAATAAAATATCCGGAACTCCGTATATGTATCGGACATATGGGCTGGCCGTTTATTTATGAAACAGCTGCCATGATTCTTAAATATCCGAATGTTTATGCAGATACTTCCATGTTGTATATGGATTCTCCAGAACAGTTTATGAAAGATGTGTTTATGAATCAGTTTGGTCGTCTGTGGCTGGATAATGATTTTGGTGACAAGATTATGTTTGGCTCCAATAATCCCAGATTCCGTACAGCACGCATCAAACGTGGACTGGAATCTCTTGATATCCGTCCTGAAACACTTGAAAAAATACTTGGCGGAAACGCAGAAAAATTCCTTGGTCTGGAGGTAAAATAACATGGTAAAACTTACAACAAAAAAAGTGCTCAGCGAAACAGAGTTTCAGCTGATTTCTATCAGAGATGAAGTGATTAAAGCAGTAGAAGAAAGTGGTATTCAGAATGGATTTGTACTTGTAATGAGTGCTCATACTACAGCAGGTGTAATGGTTAATGAAGATCTGACATGTTTACATACTGATATTGAAGCAACTCTTGATAAGATGGCTCCGGTAGTTGCTGATTACGCACACAGCCATTATCTGCCAAGTTATGGAGCAACTGGTGGAAATGCGCCTGGTCATCTGAAACAGATGCTTACGGGATATGAAGTAATGTTCCCTGTAATTGAAGGAAAGGCACTGATCCGCTTTGCACAGGATATTTATTTCGCAGAATTTGATGGACCACAGATGAGAACATACTATATAGAAGTAATGGGTGAGTAGCCAACAACGACAGAATCCTAAAAATCAGAGCCTGCAGTTAATTGTTGGGGAAAATATAGAAATAGAATGTATCATGTGGTTCAGATAATAATACTAAAGCAGACAAAAATGTAGACGTCTGCAGGAACAGGCTGTCATCTTATCATAAAATTTACAGATAAAAATATATCGATTTAAGGATATATATGTTAATATGTTATATATATTGACGATACATACAGCATAAGTCAATGGAGGATAAGATGGGAAAAACAGCATCAGAACCAATGTATCAGCAGATTGCAGAAGATATTAAAAAGAAAATCCAGACAGGCGAATATAAAGAGAATGAACAGATACCTACAGAAACAGAGCTGGAAAAGATCTATGGAGTGAGCAGGATTACTGTAAGAAAAGCGATGGAGATACTGGTGGGGGAAGAGATTCTGATCCGAAAGCGAAGAATGGGGACTTTTGTTGCACCACGAAGAATTCCCTGGAATCCGGGAAATATATTCAGTTTCAGCAAAACATATGAAGCAGAAGGCCGTGTGGTGAAAACAGAACTTCTGGGAGCAGAGCTGAAGAAGGCAGAAGCTGCTGATCTGCAGAGACTGGAACTGAATGATAATATGGTGCTTTCTATAAGAAGGCTGAGATATGTGGATGGAATTCCGCTGACAATTGAAGAAATGCGCTTTTCCAGAGAGTACCTGTATCTTCTTATGGAGGATTTGACAGGGTCCATACATTCTTTGCTTCAGGAACATGGGGTAAAGCTCAAAGCAGCACAAAAAAGTTTTGCTATTTGCAATGCAACAAAAGAAGAGGCTGAACTGTTGAATGTAGAAAGAGGCAGTGCACTCTTGTTCATGAAAAATATGTTTTATGATCAGAACAAAAACCCGGTTTTTTTCTCCAAAGATGTCTTTAATGCAGACTATTTTGAGCTTAAGTTCACATTGCAGGATAATGATTAAATATGAGGAGGTAATGACAGATGGTTAATTTAAAACGCAGTCAGGTGGCAATTATGAATATTCAGTATAAATTCTTTCCACTGACTAAATTTCTGGATGACGCTGTGAAAAATCAGGTTCAGGCGGTTGAATTATGGGGAGCGGCACCACATTTTCATCCGGAAGATATGACCTACCGCGATATAGTTGCTGTTCGCCATGAAATTGAACGAAGAGGACTTAAACTGATCTGTTATACACCGGAACAATGTATCTATCCTATTAACCTGGCAGCACCTTATGAGTCTGAAAGACGAAGAAGTCTTAAGTTTTTTGAAGATGCTGTAAGAGTTGCTTCCGAATTGGGTACAGATAAAGTCCTGGTGACTGCCGGAACAGGATATTTTGATGGAAGTGATTATGAAGAAGCATGGAAATATGGAAAAGAAGGACTGATGCAGCTAGGAGATCTGGCTGAACATTATGGAATCATGCTTGCACTGGAAGCATGGAGAGAAGATGAAAGTAATCTGATTAATAATCTTGAATCATTAAAAAAGATGATGGATGAACTGAATCATGATCATATAGGTGCAATGCTAGATACCTGTCCGATGGTTCTGGAAAACAAGTCTCCGTCAGATTATCTTAGAGTATTTGGAGATAAGCTGATACATGTTCATTTTATTGACGGTACACCTAGAGGCCATCTGGCATGGGGAGACGGAATTCTTGATATGGAAGGATACCTTAAACAGTTTGATCTATATGGATATAAACACAGTCTTTCACTGGAAATCACAGATGGAAGATATCTGATGGATCCGGAAAAATCTATTCAGCAGTCTGTGGAAAAATTGTATTCAATAATTTGATTAAAACTGCAAACAGCCGCTTGAATAATAGTGTGGGAAACCTTGGTTTTTAGATAAAAATGGCAATACTCAGAGAAATCTAGAGTATTGCTATTTTTTTAAAATAGTTGTAAAGAAACAGGTTCAGCTGTTTTGACGATGGTAAGAGGAAAGATTGGTTTTGCGTTTGTGCAATATCTACAAAAAATAGATGATAAAATCTTGTAAAAGGACAAAAATAACGTAGAAATTAAAAAGGTTGCAGATCGATATATAACGTTATATTATGTTAGTGCAAGGTAAGACATGAACGTTGAACAGGAGGAACTGATATGATAAAGGTTCTTGGACTTGGAGATAATGTAGTAGACAAGTATATGCATATTAAGACTATGTATCCAGGTGGAAATGCTCTGAATATAGCGGTATTAGCTAAGCTATCTGGAATAGAGGCTGGCTATTTTGGAGTATTTGGAGATGATGAAGCTGCTAAACATGTATATAAGACAACGGCAGATATGGGAATTGATGTATCACATTGCAGATTTTACCATGGTGAAAATGGTTATGCTGAAGTAAGACTGGATGATGGCGACAGGGTGTTTATTGGATCAAATCAAGGAGGAGTAAGTAAGGAACATCCAATTGATCTTCTTACAGATATGGATTTGGATTACATTGCGGGATATGATGTTTGCCATACGAGTATTTTCAGTTATGTAGAAGCTGCGCTGCCTAGTATTCGTAAGGCTTCAAGATTTGTATCCTTTGATTTCTCTAATAGATATGATGAGGAATATCTTAAAAAAGTTTGTCCATATATTGATATGGCTGCTATTTCTTGCGGAGATATGCCAAAAGAAGAAATCATAGAGCAGATGAAACGAATCGAAGAATATGGATGTAAACATGTAGTTATGGCTACAAGAGGATCAAAAGGTGCATTCCTTAGAATTGACGGTAAGTTTTATGAACAGTCACCATATTTGGTAGATGCAGTCGATACTATGGCGGCAGGCGACTCGTTTATCACAAGCTTTTTGATAAATTATGTGGACGGGATGAAAGATTGTGTAGAGTTTCCAGAGAAAGCAGGAAATAGAGGAATTACAACAAAAGAAGAATATCAGGATGCATTGATTAAAACTAGTCTTTATAGAGCAGCTGTATTTGCGGCAGGTAACTGCCAGCGAGATGGATCCTTTGGATATGGAAAGAAATTTTAATAAATTCATAAGATAATTAAAATAATTTATTTAGAAGAATATTAAAAGCGCGGCTTTTGATATAAAACGTAAAAATAAAAAGGATGGTGATAAAAATGAAAGTATTATATGATTATCATATGCACAGTGAAATTTCGCCGGATGCTCATTTTCCTATGGAAGAGATGTGTGATTCTGCAGTTAAAAAGGGTCTGAAAGAGATTGCATTTACGGATCATTATGAGTTCTATGTAAATGGTGTAACAAAACCTTATTTTAATGAAGCATATATAGAAGATTATTTTCTTGCATTAAAAAAATGTCAGAAGAGATTTGAAGGACAATTGGTTGTAAAAAGTGGCATGGAGTTTGGCCAGCTTTATATCAATCCGGAGATAAATAATGCTGTTGTCGCGAGATATCCATTTGACTTTGTGTTAGGATCCGTGCATAAATTGGAAAATATTGATCTGACTCAATTGATTATTACAGAAAAGAATGCAGAAAGTGTTGGAGATGCATATTATTATCATCTTTTGGAACTTTCTGAAGAAGGAGATTTTGACTGCTTGGCTCATATTGATTATTTTAAAAAGCATTGTGCGAAACAGGGTTTAGCAGATCTTCATGAGAAATATGAATCTATTATTCGTAAGGTGTTGGAAAATATAATAAATAGAGGAAAGGGTATTGAGATAAACACAGCGTGTATGGGAGGAATCCTGGAAGATACTATGCCAGGGCTTCCGATATTAAAGTTGTACAAGGAGCTTGGTGGAAGTATTATTACGGTAGGATCAGATTCTCACAGGCCAGAGAGAGTAGGATATGGGTTTGATGAGGTGTATCAGAAATTGAAAGAAGCTGGATTTGACAGTATATCAGTGTTTAAGAACAGAAAAAACAAACAGCAGCCAATTTGATGGCTGCTGTTTGTTTTTTCATTGGAATATTATCAAAGCTAAAAGGCTAAATTAATATTCAAGTTTCCACATGTAACGTCTCTGAGTCAGCGGATGATCGCGAACAATTGCAAGCTGTTCTGCATATACTCTTAACACACCTGTAATAACCATTGGGCTAAAGTATTCAGCGACAGAAGCAGGAACAAAATTGCTAAGACCATAGTCTTTGGCATCGATTACAGTTGTTTTAGCATCGAATCTGTTAAGGAAATCAAGTGCTCGGGAGTCCATTTTACGGGTTCTTCCGTCGTTCATAAGAAGAAGGAATGGAACATCTTTTTCTACGATTTCGAATGGTCCATGGAAGAATTCACCATCATGGAAGGAACCAGAGTTGATCCACTGCATTTCCATAAGGAGACAGATGGAGAAAGAATAAGCAACTTTCTGTGTAGCACCAGAACTCATAACATAGATTACTGGTGAGTCTTTGTATGCATCTGCGAATTCTTTTGCTGGTGCGAGAGCATAAGAAACAGCATCTTCGATTGCAGCATAGATATTTTCTGAACCTTTTACCATATCTTCGTAGTTGTCGTATCCTTCAAACTGATGAAGAACTTCAACTGCAAGCATAAGGATATTATTCATTTTTTCAAGTTTAGCAGCATAATTTTTTTCAAATCCATGAACAATGGCATAATCAGCATTTTTGGCGAGTGGAGATTCTCCATCATGTGTAACTGCGATTACCTTTGCTCCTTTTTCACGGGAAAGTTTAGCTGCTTCAACGGTTTCTGGTGTTGTTCCGCCGAGTGAGCATGCAATTACGATGGCTGTTTCGTCAAGAGAAACAGGGGTTGCATAGTTGAATTCGTTTGCAGTGTAGAAACTTGTGCGGATTTTTTTTGCGTTGCAATCCATGAAGTACTGAGCTGGATACTGCTCTGCAGAAGATGCACCACATCCAACAAAGAATAAGGTGTTGATTTCTGGACGCTCAGCTTTGATTGCTTCAATAATTTGTTTTGGTGTCATAGTATAATACCTCCTTGAATATATAATTGTTCGTATGTTGTATGCATACATTATATGATGAATCTGGTCTTGTGTCAATACTTGAGATGAAATGAGTTGAAGAATTGTTTGATATGCACAATAAAAGGATTGATCAGAAAAAGAAAAGATAAGATGTACTAAGATGTTATATAAAAATATTGACACGCATAGTGAGGCATGATATTATCATATTAAATCCGGATTTATATTAAAAATATAAAATTATTTTTATTTAGGAGGATCGTGAACTATGGAAAAAGTAAAGAAAATAGTATCAGATATTCTAGCTAAACATAAAGTTAATACTGTATATTATGTTGGTTGTGGTGGTTCTTTAAGTGGCTTTTTTCCAGCAAAATATTTCCTAAGCGCAGAAGCAACAAAATTGAAGGTTGGTTATATCAATGCAAATGAGTTTGTTCATGCCACACCTAAGGAAATTGGTAAAGATACAATTGTAATTGCTGCCTCTCAGAGAGGAAATACAGCAGAGACTGTAAAAGCAGTTGAAGTTGCAAATGAGCTTGGAGCAGCTACCATTGGTCTTACTTTTGAAGTTCCTTCTCCTCTTGCAGAGGCAGCTCAGTATGTGATTTATTATGAGTTTGGGCCGGAATCTATTGTAGAAAATCAGAAAGTATCTTATGGATTTAAACTTGCATTAGAAATTCTTAATCGAGTTGAAGGATATGATAAATATAATGAGATGATAACAGCTCTTGCTAAATTGAACGATATAGTAGCTAAGGCTAAGATAGATGTCGTTCCGGATGCAATCAAATGGGCATGGGAATTTAAAGATGATTCTGTGATCTATACAATGGGAAGTGGATCATGCTGGGGTCCAGCTCATCAGGAGGCAATTTGTATTTTTATGGAAATGCAGTGGATTAATTCAAGTGTTATTCATTCGGGCGAATTCTTCCATGGACCATTTGAAATTACAGATAAAAATACAGCATTTCTTATGATGAAATCCTGTGGACATACCCGTTTCCTGGATGACAGAGCATTGGATTTCATTAATAAATTTAATAATCGTATTTTTGTGCTTGATGCAACTCAGTATGGTATAAATGAACTGGGTGAAGTAGCTGAATATCTTGAACCTATGTTCTATAATAACGTAATTGGAGTGTTCAATAATCTTCTTGCAGATGCCCGAAAACATCCATTGACAACAAGAAGATATATGTGGAAATTCAAATATTAATTTAAATATTTTAGAAATATCAAAAGGAGGGGAAGTTTTTCCTCCTTTTTGAGTCTTTACACCACAGAGATACAATGAAAAGAGGTAAACATGCTTAATCAGAACTCAACAATACCATTATTGGTCCGGGATTAAATATTAAAAGAAGCCCATTATGCGGAAGAAATTTTGAATATTTTTCAGAAGATCCATATCTTTCCGGGAAGATGGCAG
>OLRG01002198.1_pt1 | contig 14173 bp, 8 predicted proteins | sample 1672331 | NCBI WGS metagenome assembly OLRG01 (sample SAMEA3136672, study PRJEB25190) | human gut metagenome
CCTCGACGCCGTTGATGTCGGCGATCTGGTCAGCAACTTCCAGAGAGTAGGAAGGATCGGAAATGTCGATGGTGCCAGCCTGAACGCCGGTGATCTTATCGGCCTCCTGGGTCTCCTTCATGTTGACGTGAGCAATCTTGGGTGCGCCGTCAAAGTAGTCGGGGTTGGCATCCAGGTAAACAACGCCGTCGCTGTACTTGTTGAAGGTGAACATACCGCCGCCCAGAGGAGCGCCGGTCTTGGAGCGGACACCGCTCAGGTCACCCTTGGGGAAGCCGAAGGAGTTGTTGTCATAGTCGTACAGGCTCTTGTCGCCGTAGTAGTGCAGAGGAGCAATGGGCATCTGCAGCTGATAGATCATGGTGGTGGACAGCTCGGTGGTGGTCAGGGTCATGCTGTAGTCGCTGGTCTTAACGATACCGGCAACATTGGGCACGTCGTTGCCAACGGTGACACCAGTGGTGGAGTAGTTGTAAACTTCCTCAGGGATCAGGTCAGACAGGGCAGAACCGGCAGTCTCGGCTTCCATAGCAGAGAAGTTCCAGTCGTACTGAGCGCCGATCGCCATAAAGAAGTCCTTGGCGGTGGCGTCGGCAGCCAGACCTTCGAAGCCCCAGCCGGCAGCAGCGGAGGCAACATCGGTAGCGCCGTTTTCCAGCATAGTGTCAACGATTTCCTGAGCGAACTTCACGCCGCCGTCGTTGACAGCATCCCAGAAAGCCTTCTGCTGGTCAGCAGTGAAGTAAGTATTGTCGGTGTTATCCTCGCCAGCCTCAGCGATCAGCTTAGACAGGGTGGACATGGAGTTGCGGTACTCCTCCAGGCCAACGATGGGGGTGGAGTACATGGTGGCAGAACCGTCATAAGTCGGATCCAGGAATACATACATCGAGAAGATAACGTCGTCGATGGTGACAGGCTCGCCGTCAGAGAATTTCAGGTCGTCACGCAGTTTCAGGTCATAGGTAACGGTGCCGTCATCATTCTCGGTGACAACGCAGTCAGTGGTGCCATAGTAGGTGTAATCGGTGCCGTTGTACTCGCGGGTCTCGCCCTCGATGCCGTTCAGGATCATTTCGCCCTTACGGTCGGCGCCCAGCAGGCCGAGCTGGGTCAGGTCGATGACATCCTGGTCAGCGGCAGAAGCGGCGAAGAAGGGGCTGAATTTGCCCTCAAAGCCGGTCTCTGCCAGGACGAGGGTGCCGTCGCTGGTGGAAGTGGTAGCCTCGGCGGTGGCAGTGCTTGCGGCTTCGCTGGATGCAGCGGAGGAAGCGGAGCTGCCGCAGCCGGCCAGCATGCTCAGGCTCAGGGCCGCAGCAGATGCCAGCGCAATGGCTTGCTTTGCGTTTTTCATGTGTACAAAACCTCCTAAAATTTGCCCTATCGGCAAGTCATTATGGCCGCTCCCCAGCGGCCATAACGGGAAAGGGAATTCCCTTTCCGATGACTGCGTATTCATACAGTGTACACTTGTCGATAATGGCTTATCTTATATAGTACCTGAGATTGCGTAAAATGTCAACTTAAAAGTTCTATTTTTGTGGCATTTACCGAAATTTGTGATATTTTTTTGGCAAAGAAAGGACTTGATTTTATTGTGTCCCGTACCAAAAAGCGGGCAGCTGCACAGCTGCCCGCTTTTTTCACATTGCTACATATTATATTTATCAATAATTCTGTATAATTATTCCTGTTTTTCGTACTTTAGCGCTTTAAATTGATGGTTTTCCATTGCAAAGGCGCCGGCTGCTGCTGCCTGCAGCAGGATAAACAGGATACGCGCAGGCAGATTTTGCCTGCTGACCGCCAGCTGTACCAGCTGGGCGGCAGCTGTAATTCCGGCAAGCACAGCCGCCAGCGTGCAACTGCCCGGCAGTTTCAGAACGGTCTGCTCATGAATATACGCCCGCAGCGGTTCCCCCGCGGCGGTCAGCCGCACCAGCAGGTAGACGGCATACACCGCCGCCAGCAGGCCCGCCATGTAAGGCAGCAGCAGCCAGAACGGCGCATAGGCGGTCGCGCCGGGCACCAGGCCCGCCGCCACTACCAGCGCGGCCCCACCGCCGCACAAGACCCAAAGCCCGGCCAGTGCCCGGCCGCGGGATTTTGTACCTTTATAATGGTAGTGCGCACCGCGATACTGGTAGTTGCCGTTCAGGTCTTTTTCAAAGTCGTCCAGATAGGCGCGCTTCTTTTTGCGGTCCGCCATTATTCCAGCCCCGTCAGGTCGTAGTGATCCAGCCAATCCTTGGCGGTCTCGCAGACGCCGCGCAGGCAGCTTTCCTCAAAGGGGCTGACCAGGTCGGCGTTTTTCAGCAGCTCGGTAAACACACGGCTGCCGCCCTGGCGGGTGTAGGCCATGTAGTGGTCCCATGCGTTGGCGCGGTCCTTCTGCATCAGCGCCCAGATCTGCAGGCTGACGGTCTGCGCCAGGCAGTAGTCAATGTAGTAGAACGGGCTCTGGTAGATGTGCATCTGGCGCTGCCAGTACTCGCCTGCACCATAGAAGGGGATCTCGCCGTCCAGGCGCATCCAGGGCTGGTAGATGGCGGCCAGCTCCTTCCAGGTCTCGTGGCGCTGGGCCGGGGTCATATCCGGCTTTTCGTAGACGATATGCTGGAAGTGGTCCACCATCGTGCCGTAGGGGATGAAGGTCAGCGCCCCGGCCAGATGGCTGTAGCGGAACTTGCGGGCATCCTTGCCAAAGAAGCCCTCGGCCCAGGGCCAGGCCAGGAACTCCATCGACATCGAATGGACCTCACAGCCCTCCATGCTGGGCCATACGGTGGAGTAGGGGATGCGCTTGCGGTTCATATAGGCGGCAAAGGCGTGGCCGGCCTCGTGGGTGACGACCTCGACATCGTGCTGGGTGCCGTTGAAGTTGGCAAAAATGAACGGCACTTCGTAATCATCCAGGCTGGTGCAGTAGCCGCCGCCCGCCTTGCCGGGGGTGGAGAGCAGGTCCATCAGCTGGTCGTCCAGCATCTTGTGGAAGAACTCGGCGGTTTCGGGGGACAGCTCCTCGTAGAACTTTTTGCCCTGAGCCACGATGGCATCGGCATCACCGCAGGGTTTGGGGTTGCCGCTGCGGAACATCAGGGCGTTGTCGGCTGCGTTCATCGGGTACTGCTTGCCCAGGCGCCTGGCCTGCTCGCGGTAGATGCTGTCGGCCACGGGGACGAGGTATTTCACCACAGCAGCGCGGAATTTTTCCACATCAGCCTTGGTGTAGCAGTTGCGGCCCATGCGGTAGTAGCCCAGGGTAGTGTAGCCTTCGTACCCCAGTTTTTTGCCCATGGTGTCCCGCAGGTGGACCATCTTGTCGTAAATGGAGTCGAACTCCTCCTGATGCTCCTTATACCAAGCACCCTCGGCTTTCCAGGCGGCCAGGCGGCGGGCATCGTCGGGGTCGTTTTTGAAGGGAGAGAGCTGGCTTAGGGTGTAGACGCCGCCCTCAAAGGGGATCTGAGCCGAGGCGATCAGCTTGCCGTACTGGGTGGAGAGGTCGTTTTCCTGGGCCATCTCGTCCAGGATCTCCGGCGAGAAGGCTTTCTGGGCGATCTCGGCGTTGAGGAACATCAGCTCGCCGTATTCCTCGCCCAGCTGTTTGCGGTAGGGGGACGCCAGCAGGGCGGCGCTCCAGGTATTCTGGCACTCCTGGATCTGCGGGGTGGCAGCATTCCAGAAATTCATCTCACCATCGTAGAATTCATCCCGGGTATCGATGGTGTTGCGGATGCTGGCCAGGTTGGCCAGCGTGTCCACGTGCTTGTTCAGGGTCTGTTCGTCCAGAAAGGCGGCCTTGGCGGCGGCGTAGTCAGGCGCGGCGGCAAAGCGCTGGGTCACAGCAGCAAACTGCGCCTTGATCTCGTCCAGGTTCGGGCGCTGATAGGGCATCTCAGAAAATTTCATGAGCGTATTTCTCCTTTGTGCGTTTTGTAGGCATTATAACATAGAAGCGAAAAAAAGGCAAAGATATAAATAGATACAAAAAAGCCTCCCTTGTGCAAAGGGAGGTGGCACGGCGAAGCCGTGACGGAGGGATTGTAACCTTACGTAGTAGACCGATTTGCAACGCAGACAGGACAATCCCCCACCGCTTCGCGGAGCCCCCTTTACACAAGGGGGTCTTTATGCGTCGTTAAATCCTGCGGTATCTCCGCTTCAAATTCTGCAGCAGCGTATGCTTGGGCCGGCTACGGATCAATTTCCACAAAAAGCTGCTCAACGCGCGCTCCTCGCGGGCATCGGGAGCCTGGCCGCCGTAGACGCAACGCTCCAGCAGAGCGCAGGTAGAGTGCCTTTTCCTGCTCGGTGGTGACGGTAAGCATATTACGCTTACGTATAACATCCGGTCCGTGATCCCGCAACAGAAAATCTGCATTTTCGCTACTTTGTCTTATACTTCGACAGCCGTGCAAATGTGTTGGATTTTAACGGTACCACTTTTTTGGCAAGTTGCCGCAAATTTTGAAAACGCACGGTTTTCATGTTTTGCAAAACGCCAATTTATGCCCACACAAGCAATTCAAAATTGACCACAGTAACTGTTATATGGTAGAATATGTCTATATATTATATGCATATTATATGCTGCACCAGTGCCATTTTCAGGAGGGCCTTATGCAGAAAAATTTCACCCTAAAACGTATCGTCTGCCTCCTGGCAGCCCTTTGCCTGGCCGCCGGGCTGGTGGGCTGCGCCGATATGCCCGCCAGCAGCAGTGAGGAAAGCAGCCTGCCCACGATTTTGGTGGGCAGCGATGTCTACCCGCCCTTCAACTATATTGGCGAGGACGGCGCCCCCACCGGCATCGATGTGGAGCTTGCCAAAGAGGCATTCCGGCGTATGGGCTACCGCGCCGAGTTTACCATCATCGACTGGGAGCGAAAGACCCAGCTGCTGGAAACCGGCGACATTGACTGCGTGTGGGGCAGCTTTACCATCAACGGACGAGAGGATGACTACCGCTGGGCCGGCCCCTACATGGCCAGCCGCCAGGTGGTGGCCGTAATGCCCGGCAGCGATATTGAAACCATTGCCGACCTGGAGGGCCGCACCCTGGCTGTGCAGAGCACCACCAAGCCGGAGGAACTGTTTCTGACCGACGCCTCCCTGCCCGCCCTGCGGGACCTCTACTGCTTTGAGGACCGGGAGCTGATCTACACCGCCCTGGGCAAGGGCTACGTGGACGCCATCGCCGCCCACGAAGTCTCGATCCTGCAGTACATGCAGGACTACAACACTGAGTACCGCATTTTGGACGAGCCTTTACAAGTGGTGAGGTTGGGCGTCGCCTTTGGCAAAAACGACGTGCGCGGGCTGGAAACGCAGCTGACCGCCACCCTCGATGAGATGCGGGCGGACGGGACTTTAGCCGCCATCATCGGCAAGTATCTGGCAAACCCCGAGAAATTTTTGGAGGTGGACGGCCTTGTCGAATAGAAAAGTATCTTCCTTCACCGTCCGCTTTTTCTGGCCCCTGATGCTCTGCCTGGGGCTGGGGCTGATGGCGCTGGTGGGGCTGATGTCCTACCGCAGTGACCTGTACCTGGCCAGCCAGAACCTCACCGATGCCACCCAGTACGTCAAACAGCAGCGTACAGCCTACGACCGGTTCAACGATACCTCGATGACCAAAAGCCTGCTGCGCGTCATCGAGAACGCCCAGCAGATCGACCGCGAGATCCAGTACAAGATTGCCCTGACCGGCGAGGCCACGCTGAACACCGACGACCTGCGCCGCTATACCTACGAGCAGCGGCTGACCGGCATCATCCTGATGAACGAGCATGGCGTCGTCCAGCGGGAGTACAGCACTGACGGGCTGGACTACGCCGCCCTGCGCGGGTACGTCACCAAGGACACCGTGCTGGGAACCGCCCAATTCCCCATTAAGACCTACACCGCCCGCATCCGGCTGGACGATGGCTCCCACGTGGACCTGGCTGCCCACGGCCGCACCGACGAGCCGGGCGTGATCGTCGTTTATTATCATACCCGCGCCGAATATGCCACCGACTACAACCTGATCATCCAGAACTTGCTGGAAGGCTACGACCCCGGCACCGAGGAAACGCTGGTGGTCACCAGCGGCGACAGCATCATTGCCGCCAACCGCGAAGGCCTGGCCGGGCAGAACGTCGACGACGTGCCGGTGCTGCGCAGCATCCGGGAGAACGCCCACGGCGGCGAGATGACCCGCGTGCGGGCCGGTTCCGGCGACGGCGAGTGGGTCTACTGCATGCTGGAGCGCGGGCGGGACTACTACGTCTACGCCTACATGCCACTGACCCGCGCGCTGGACACCACGCCCAAGAACCTGCTGTTCACGCTGGTGGCCTACGCCATGGTGCTGTTCATCGTCATCATGATCCGCTGGCGGCTCAAGCATGGCTACCAGGAGGAGCAGCTCCGCCGGGAGCAGAGCTACCAGCAGCAGTTGAAAGACGCCGCCCGCAAAGCCGAGAGCGCCAACCGCGCCAAGACCGAGTTTTTGCAGCGCATGAGCCACGACATCCGCACACCCATCAACGGCATCCGCGGCATGGTGGAGATCGGCGACCATTACAGCGAGGACCTGGCCAAACAGGCTGAGTGCCGCCGCAAGATCTGGGATGCTTCGACTCTGCTGCTGGAGCTGGTGAACGAAGTGCTGGACATGGGCAAACTGGAATCTGGCGAGATCTTGCTGGAAAGCTGCCCGTTCAACGTGATAGAGCTGAAAGACGGCATCTGCCAGACGATGGAGCGCGCCGCCGCCGAGCGCGGCATCACGATGACCGACCGCACCGAGGTCAAACACACCACACTCATTGGCAGCCCGCTGCACCTGAAGCGGCTGCTGATGAACATTTTGAGCAACGCCATCAAGTACAACAAGGACAACGGTTCCATTGACCTGACCTGCCGCGAGGTGCGCAGCGACGGCAAGACCGCATGGATCGAGTTTATCTGCGCCGACACCGGTATTGGCATGAGCGAGGAATTCCAGAAGCACCTCTACGAGCCGTTCACCCAGGAGCACAGCGACGCCCGCACCTCCTACAACGGCACGGGGCTGGGCATGGCCATCACAAAAAGTCTGGTGGAGAAGATGGGCGGAACGATAGAATGCCGCAGTAAGCTAGGGGAGGGCACGACCTACTGCATCACGATTCCCTTTGCCATCGACTCCAGCGCTGCCCCGCGGGTCGAGGAAACCGCCGTCCTGCCTGCCGCCACGCCGGCGGGCATGCACGTACTGCTGGCCGAGGACAACGAGCTGAACATAGAGATTGCCGTGTTTGTGCTGGAGAACGCCGGTGTCACGGTGACAAAGGCCGTCAACGGGCAGGACGCGCTGGACCAGTTTGCCGCCAGCGCCCCCGGCACCTTTGATGCCATCATCATGGACGTGATGATGCCGGTGATGGACGGCTACCAGGCCACCCGGGCCATCCGCCAGCTGGACCGCCCCGACGCGGGCAGTATCCCCATCCTGGCCATGACTGCCAACGCCTTTGTGGAAGACCGCCGCCGTGCCTACGAAGCCGGCATGAACGAGCACCTGACCAAACCGCTGGAGCCGGAGGTAGTGCTGAGGACATTGGCGAAATATCGGAGTAAATAAGCAGGAAGGCCCCCTCACAGAGGGAGCTTTTAACGCAAAAAAGCCGCACATCTGTGCGGCTTTTTTGCGTATTATCATTATTTAGTCCCGGCTATACAAATCTCTCGTATACACCTTCCCGGCCACGTCGGCCAGCTCAGGGGCGGCGCGGTTGGCAAGGATCACATCACACTCGGCCTTGAATTTGTCCAGATCTTTCTCCACGCGGTCGCCGTAGAAAGTATCCTCTTTCAACGTCGGCTCATAGATAACCAGCGGCATGCCCTCGGCCCGCAGGCGGCGCATAACGCCCTGGATGCTGGACTGGCGGAAGTTATCACTGCCCGCCTTCATCGTCAGGCGGTAGATGCCGACGGCCTTCGGCTCGCGGGAGAGCACCTGCTCGGCAATAAAGTCCATACGGGTGGCGTTGGAGTCCACGATGGCCTGCATCAGATTCTGCGGTACATCGTTATAGTTGGCCAGCAGCTGCTTGGTATCCTTGGGCAGGCAGTAGCCGCCGTAACCAAAGGACGGATTGTTATAGTGGTTGCCGATGCGCGGGTCCAGGCAGACGCCGTCAATGATGTCACGGGTGTTTAGGCCGCGCACCTGGGCGTAGGTGTCCAGCTCGTTAAAATAGGCCACACGCAGGGCCAGGTAGGTGTTGGCAAACAGCTTGATGGCCTCGGCCTCGGTCAAGCCCGGGAAGATGGTATCCACATTCTGCTTGATGGCCCCCTGCTGCAAAAGCCCCGCAAAGGTATGGGCACGGGCGGCCAGTTCCCCGTCCCCCGCCGGGCAGCCTACCACGATGCGGCTGGGGTAGAGGTTATCGTACAGCGCATGGCCCTCCCGCAAAAACTCCGGGCTGAAAAGGATATGCAGGTTGTGGAATTTTTTCCGTACCGACGCGGTATACCCGACGGGCACCGTGGATTTGATGACGATGGTCGCCTCCGGCGCATACTGCCCGGCCAGCGTCAGCACAGCCTCCACGCTGGAGGTATCAAAATAATTCTTCTTGGGGTCGTAGTTGGTGGGGGTGGAAACCACGATGATGTCCGCGCCGGTGTAGGCAGCGGCAGCATCGGTGGTCGGGTGCAGGTCCAGCGCTTTTTCGGCTAAATACTGCTCGATCTCCTTATCGGCAATGGGACTTTTGCGGGCCGCCAGCAGGGCCACTTTCTCGGGCAGAATGTCTACAGCCCATACCTCGTTGTGCTGGGCCAGCAGCACACTGATGCTAAGGCCCACGTAACCGGTACCGGCAACGGCGATTTTCATAAACAGGCGCTCCCTTAACAGTGATATTTATTGTAAGTATACCATGGTGCGGGGCCAGCCGCAACGGTTTTTACCGGATTTCCTTTTCTGTCCTCTTGTACCCCGGCCCAAAATGCGATATAATACCTATGTTTACTTTGAGTTTTGAGTATCCCCACGGAGGTTTATTAAAATATGAAACGTACCCGTACCTTTGCCCTGCTGACCGCGCTGGTCTGCCTGTGTGTGTCGCTGACGGCCTGTTCCCCCAAAGAAGTGCTGAAAAGCGCCATCCTGAAAACCACCACTGCCCTGGGCCTGCGCCAGGAAACCAGCGATGAGGACGAGGTCGACGATCTGACTTACGCCACCAGCGGCGGCGACGTGACCTTCCCCGAAACGATGGACACCACTGCCTCCAAGCTGGTGTCCGAGGTGGACGGCGACACCCTGTATGTAGCCTTTAACGGCATCCAGAACCGCAGTACCGACTACTTTGTGGCGGGTTCCGACAGCCTGTCCATCACCGGCTATGCCACCACTGAGTCCACCAACGAGAACTTCCAGACTTTCAAGATCGCCTTGTGGGAGCTGTCCGACGACAAGACTTCCACCAGCTATGTCATCGGCTCCACCGTTTACTACACCACCGACGGCACCTGCTACCAGTACAATGTCTCCGGCCTGACCCCCGGCAGGCAGTACAAGGTCTACATCAGCTATGACTCCACCCGTTACTATATCACCGGCGGGCTGAAGGTCCAGGGCCTGGGCAGCGAGGAGCTGACCACCATCGAGAACGAGAACACCGTCCAGTAACCACAAAACAGCACCGCCCGCGCCGCGCCAAGACGGTGTGGGCGGTTTTGTTGTAGAGGAATTTTTAGAGGGAAAAGTAACGTAAAAGGGGAAGTTTATGCCAAACGTACAATTACGCAATACCCTGCTGCTGATGGGGGCTTCCTTCATCTGGGGCACCGCTTTTGTGGCGCAAAGCGTGGGCGCTGACCACATGGGTCCTTACAGCTTTCTGGCGGGCCGCAGCTGGCTGGCCTGTGTGTTTCTGCTGGGGCTGATGGCCGTGCTGCGCAAAGCCGGCAAGACAAACTCCGCCGCCGAGCCGGGCTTTTGGCAGAACCGCAAGGTGCTGGTAAAGGGCGGCATCTGCTGCGGCATCGCGCTGTTTGCGGCATCGGCTGCGCAGCAGATGGGCATTGGCACCACCAGCACGGCCAAGGCCGGGTTCATGACCGCTTTGTATGTAGTGCTGGTGCCGGTGTTCGGCGTGCTTTTTGGCCGCCGCCCCGGTGTAAAGCTGTGGTGCTGCGTGGCCGCCAGCGTGGTGGGCCTGTATCTGCTGTGCCTGGCCGGGCACGACAGCCTGGCCCTGACCGGCGGCGAATGGCAGCTGCTGGGCTGTGCCTTTTTATTTGCTACCCAGATTTTGCTGGTGGACCACTTCAGCCCCAAGCTAGACGGCATCCAGCTGAGCTTTGTGCAGTTTTTGACGGTGGCGGTCATTTCCACCGTGTTTATGCTGATTTTTGAACAGCCCACCATCGAGCAGTTCCGCCTGGCGGCGGTGGCCATCGCCTACTGCGGCATCATGTCCAGCGGCGTGGCCTACACACTGCAAATTGTGGGCCAGAAAGCGCTGGACCCCACCATTGCCAGTTTGGCTATGTGCTTGGAGAGTGTGTTCAGCGCCTTGGCCGGTTGGCTGATTTTGGGCGAGACGCTTTCCACCACCGAGCTGTGCGGCTGCGGCCTGATGTTTGCCGCCATCGTAGCCAGCCAGCTGCCGGACAAAAAGAAAGTTTAAGTAAAGGCCCCCTCTGCGAGAGGACTCCCGCGAAGCGGGTGGGGTAGAGACTTTCCCAAGGCGCTCTCCCTCAGTCGCCTCCGGCGGCAGTTCCCTCCCAGAGGGGGCCTTTAATAGGAGTATCTATGAATGACTTGCGCTTAATTTTCCGCTATGGCAAGCCCTACCGCCGGGACCTTTGGGCGGCTGCCGGGCTGATCTTTATTGAATGTATCTTTGAGATGGTCATCCCCGTGCTGATGTCCACCCTGGTGGACGAGGGTGTGCCCAGCCATAACATGGCGATCATCCTGCGGCAGGGCGGGTTGATGGCACTCTGCGCGGTGCTGGCACTGATCACCGGCCTGCTGTATGCCCGCTATGCCGCCCGGTTCGCCAACGGCTTTGCGGCCGAGCTGCGCCTGGCCGAGTACGCCGCCGTACAGAAATTCGACTTTGCCAACCTGGACCATTTTTCCTCTGCTTCCCTCGTCACCCGCATGACCACCGACGCCACCGTGCTGCTCAACGCCATCAACGCAGGCCTGCGCCCCTTTGTGCGCAGCCCGGTCATGCTGGCCATGGGTCTGGGCATGGCATTTCTGCTCAGCCCCAAGCTGACGATTGTTTTCCTCATCACAACGCCTATTCTGACCATTTTGCTGACGCTCATCGTGTGCAAGGTCGGCCCGCTGTACGGCCGCCAGCAAAGCGCTGTCGACCACCTGAACAGCCGCATCCAGGAATCCCTCACCGCCATCCGCGCCATTAAAGCGTTCGTGCGCGGCGATTATGAAAACGAGCAGTTCAACGCCGTCAACACTGAGCTGAGCGACGCCAGCACCGAGACCTTCCGTTACGCCGTGCTCAACCTGCCCGCGTTCCAGACCATCATGTACACAGCCATCGTCTGCATCATGTGGTTCGGCGGCGGGTTCATCCTGCAGGGTGACATGAGCGTCGGCCAGCTGACCGCCTTTTTGAGCTACGTTTTGCAGGTGCTCAACTCGGTCATGATGTTCTCCGGCGCGTTTTTGCAGATGACCCGCTCGCTGGCCAGCGCCCGCCGCATCCGCGAGGTGCTGACCGAGCAGCCCGACCTGGCCAATGCCGCCGATCCGTTGGAGACTGTGCCGAACGGTCAGATCGACTTCGAGGGCGTCAGCTTCAAGTATAATGCTGCGGCACAAAAAAGTGCCCTGTCCGACATTACGCTGCACATCCCCGCCGGGGCGACCGTGGGCATCATCGGCGGCACCGGCTCGGCCAAGACCACGCTGGTCCAGCTGATCCCCCGCCTGTACGACGCCACCGAGGGCACCGTGAAGGTCGGCGGCCGCGACGTGCGGGACTACGACCTGACCGCCCTGCGGGACGCCGTAGGCATTGTGCTGCAAAAGAACCTGCTGTTCTCCGGCACCATCCGGGACAACCTGAAGTGGGGCAACCCCGACGCCGCCGAGGAACAGCTGTGGGCCGCCTGCCTCGCCGCTCACGCCGATGAATTTTTGGACCGCATGCCCGACGGCCTGGATACCGACTTAGGGCAGGGCGGCGTCAACGTCTCCGGTGGGCAGAAGCAGCGCCTTTGCATTGCCCGTACCCTGCTGAAGCACCCGAAGGTGCTGATTTTCGACGACTCCACCAGCGCCGTGGATACTGCCACCGAGTCCGGCATCCGCCGCGCCCTGGCCGAACTGACCGACGTGACCAAGCTGATTATCGCCCAGCGCATTTCCTCGGTGCAGAGCGCCGACCTCATCGTAATCTTGGAGGATGGCCGCCTGCACGCCGTGGGCACCCACGCCGAGCTTCTGGAAAAAGACACGATCTATCAGGAAATTTACTATTCCCAGATGAAGGGAGGCGACCCCGATGGCGAGTAAAAAGAAAGTCACCGGCGGCAAGCGCCCACAGAACCTGCGCCGCACGCTGGGACAGTTCAGCGCCTATCTGGGCCGCCACCGCATCATGATCGGCCTCGTGGCGTTGCTGGCGGCCATCAGCGCCCTGGCCGCACTGTTTGGCACCTACATGATCCGCCCGGTAGTCAACGGCCTGCTGGAAAACGGCAGCAAAGCCTACCTGGCCGGGGCCGTGGGCCTTACCGCCTGTATTTATATCATTGGTGCGCTGTCCACCCTGGGCTATACCCAGCTGATGGTGCGCGCCGCGCAAAAAGTACTGCAAGAGATCCGCCAGGATCTGTTTGCCCACCTGCAGACCCAGCCGCTGCAGTACTTTGATACCCACCGCAACGGCGATTTGATGAGCCTTTTCACCAACGATGTGGACACCATCTCCGATGCACTAAACAACAGCTTTGCTGTCGTTATCCAGACCTTTATCCAGGTCGTGGGCACCCTGCTGATGCTGTTTATCCTCAACTGGCGGCTCTCTTTGCTGGTGGCGGTGGGTTATGTGGGCATGTTCTGGTACATCAACTTTTCCACCCAGCACAGCCGTGCCTACTATGCCAAGCAGCAAAGCAGCCTGGGCGAGCTGGACGCTTACATTGAGGAAATGATTGCCGGGCAGAAGGTCGTGAAGGTGTTCAACCACCAAAAGGCCGACCTGGCCGAGTTTGCCGCCCGCAACGAAAAACTGCGCCTGGCCGGCACCGGCGCGCAAAGCTATGCTGCCACGATGGTGCCCGCCGTCGTCAGCATCGGCTACATCAACTACGCGGTCATCGCGGTGCTGGGCGGCCTGATGGTCATGAAGGGCTGGACCGACTTGGGCAGCCTGGCCAGCTATCTGGTGTTTGTGCGCCAGACCACCCTGCCCATCAACCAGTTTACCCAGCAGGGCAACTTCCTGCTGGCGGCGCTGGCCGGTGCCGAGCGTATTTTTGCCGCCATGGAGCAGTCGCCCGAAGTTGACGAGGGCACGGTAGAGTTGGTGAACGTGCGGGAGAACGCCAACGGCACCCTGACCGCCTGCCCCGAGGTCACCGGCCGCTGGGCCTGGCGTGATTCCGCCCACCCGGACGTAGCGCTGGAGCCATTGCGCGGCGATGTGCGGTTCCATAACGTCAGCTTCGGCTACACGCCGGAGCGGCTGATTTTGCAGGACCTTTCGCTGTACGCCAAGCCGGGGCAAAAGATTGCCTTTGTCGGCTCCACCGGCGCGGGCAAGACGACGATCACGAACCTGATCAACCGCTTTTACGATGTCACCGCCGGGTCCATCACCTACGACGGAATCGATGTGCGACTCATCCGCAAAAACGCGCTGCGCTCGTCCCTGGGCATCGTGCTGCAGGACACCCACCTGTTTACCGGCACCGTGGCGGACAACATCCGCTTTGGCAAGCTGGATGCCACGCAGAAGGAAATCGAGAAGGCCGCAAGGATTGCCAACGCCGACTCCTTCATCCGCCGCCTGCCCCAGGGATACGACACGATGGTCACCTCCGACGGTGCCAACCTGAGCCAGGGCCAGCGCCAGCTGCTGGCCATTGCCCGCGCCGCCGTAGCCGACCCGCCGGTGCTGATTTTGGATGAAGCCACATC
>OLRG01002203.1_pt1 | contig 14150 bp, 8 predicted proteins | sample 1672331 | NCBI WGS metagenome assembly OLRG01 (sample SAMEA3136672, study PRJEB25190) | human gut metagenome
CTCTACGTCCTCGAGCGCCTTCTTCACATGAGCGACGCACTTCGGGCACATCATACCCTCGACGGTGAGCTTCTTTTCCATGATAATCTCCTTATCCGCGGGCGCACCCGCATCGATTGCCTGGATATCCTGCTCGGATGCGGTTGCATCCGTAGCTTCCTCTTCAATGTCGCATTGCTTGGCGGCGATTTGCTGCGCAGCGTTCGAGCTGAACCGGGGCTTCCACGAACGCAAACGCAACGCATTCGAGACGACGCACACGCTTGAGCAGCTCATAGCCGCCGCGGCGATCATGGGATTGAGCGTGAAACCGGCGAACGAGAACACGCCGGCAGCCACCGGGATGCATACCGCATTGTAAATCAACGCCCAGAACAGGTTCTGCTTGATATTGCGCAGCGTGGAGCGTGAAAGCTGTATGGCAGCGGGAACGTCCAGGACGTCAGAGCGCATGAGCACGACATCGGCGCTGTCGATGGCGATGTCGGTGCCCGCGCCGATGGCGATGCCCACGTCGGCGCGGGCAAGCGCCGGGGCGTCGTTGATGCCGTCGCCGACCATGGCCACGCGTCCCTGTGCGGAAAGGCGGCGGATCTCGCGCTCCTTATCCTCGGGGAGCACGCCGGCTATCACCTCATCTGCGCCGACCAGACGCTGGATAGCCTGCGCCGTGCGTTCGTTGTCGCCCGTGAGCATAACGGTACGCAAGCCCATGGCGCGCAACTCCTCGAGCGCGGCGGCGCTTGAGGGCTTGATGGTGTCGGCTACGGCGACAAGACCGCACACCTTGCCGTCACAGGCGAAGAACAAGGGGGTTTTGCCCTCATCGGCAAACTCGCGGGCACGCGGCTCGAACGCAGAAGCGTCCACACCCGCTTGCTCCATCAACCTGGCATTGCCAGCCAACGCGCACGCCCCGCCGACGTTTGCGCGTACGCCTCCGCCGGCAACCTGCTCAAAGGCCACGACCGGTTGAACCTGTCCACCGGCGGCTTCCGCCCAAGCTGCAACGGCCTGGGCAAGCGGATGCTCGCTGCGTTGCTCGACGGAAAGCGCAAGACCGGCAAGGCCCCGCTCATCCACGCCGTTGGCGCACACGACATCGGTAACCACGGGTTTACCCGTTGTGATGGTTCCCGTCTTGTCGAACACGACTGTTTTGACATCATGGGCGACCTCGAGCGCCTCGGCCGACTTCACCAGGATGCCGCTGGAAGCTCCGCGACCCGTTCCCACCATAATGGCAGTTGGCGTGGCCAAGCCGAGCGCGCAGGGGCAGCTGATCACAAGCACGGAGATGGCGTGCGTGAGCGCCGTGGGCACATCGGCGGAGAGCGCCATCCACACGATAAACGTCGCAACCGCGATGACGATGAGGACGGGGACGAACACGGCCGCTATCTTGTCCGCGATCTTCTCGATGGGGGCCTTGGTGGAAGTGGCCTCGTCGACAAGGCGGATGATGCCCGCAAGCGTGGTGTCGGCGCCGACGCGGTCAGCCCTCATGACGAACCACCCGGACTTGTTCAGGGTAGCGCCCGTGACGGTATCGCCGGCGTGTTTGCCGACCGGCACGCTCTCTCCGGTGATGACCGACTCGTCCACCACGCCGTCCCCTTCGATGACGATGCCGTCGACAGGCACGCTCTGACCGGCCTTGACTTCGAGCATGTCGCCAACGCGGACCTGCTCAACCGGCACCTGCTCAACGCAGCCATCCGGTGTGCGCCGCGCAGCCTCCTTCGGCGTCAGGTCCATGAGCTTGGCGATGGCGTCGGTGGTCTTGCCCTTCGCCCTCGCCTCGAAGTACTTGCCGAGCGTGATGAGCGTCAAGATCATGGCAGCGGATTCGAAGTACAGGTCCATAGCCGCCGCATGCGCGAAATCGATATCCCCATGGCCCATGCCCCAGCCGATGCAGTAGATGGCGGCGATGCCATATATCGTAGATGCGGCGGAGCCGAGCGCGATGAGCGAATCCATGTTCGGCGCACCGTGCGCAAGCGTTTTAAAGCCCACGCGGAAAAACTTGAAGTTCACGAAGATGACGGGCAGCAGCAGCAGGAATTGGGTAAACGCGAACGTGAGCATGTTCTCGTGGCCCAAGAAAACCCCGGGCAGCGGCCAGCCGAACATATGCCCCATCGACAGATAGAACAACGGGATGGTGAAGCAGAAGCTTACGATGAGGCGCATGCGGACCCGTTTCGCTTCCGCGGCGGAATCGTTCACCGGTCGAGCAGGTTGTTGCACGCTGCCGGCAGCAGACCCCGCCTCAGGCCGCGGATATGCGCCATAGCCCGCCTTCTCGACCGCCGCGGAAACAGCGGCAAGGGTGGCAGCTTCGCCATCGAAATCCACTTCCATGCTGTTCTTCAGCAGGTTCACCGACACTGAGGCGATGCCCGGGACGTTTGCCGAGGCCTTCTCGACACGCGCCGAGCATGCGGCGCACGTCATGCCGGTCACGTCGAATGTACGTTTCATGCTTGTCCTTCTTCCGGCGCTTATCGCGCGAATTTCTTGATGAGCTGCATGGCTTCATCGATGATCTGCGTATTGCCCTGCTCGATTTGCTCGACCACGCAGGTTTCCAGGTGATTTTGCAGCAAGATGGCGGAAATGCTGTGCACGGCGCTTTCGGCGGCGGAGAGCTGCATGAGCACGTCGCCGCAATAACGATTGTCGTCGATCATCGTTTTCACGCCGTTGAGCTGGCCTATCACGCGATTCAGCCGTTTTTGCAGGTCATCTTGCATCTGCTGACTGCGTGGCGTGGCCTTATGATGGCAGCAGCATTGCCTTTTGGTTTCGCTGGGCTCGCAAGCTTCAGCATTCATACGCATCCTTTCGCTGTTCGACCCCTCGTATTGGACCATCAAATGTGCAATATACCCCCTAGGGGCATGTGATGTTTATGTAGTATATACCCCTTATGGGTATCGTCAAGAAAAAGTTATCTGTTGGCTACTTGCGTTGATCCCTTCGCCGGGGTCATTGCCCAAACGCACGCTACCTGCTGCAGCGGCAGCATCGATGAGCACCTGTGCGCCGGTCGCTCGTCCACCGTAGCGAACATGCCCGATAGGTTGACAAATCCGCAACCCGCACTATGCTTATGAACAGTTGCTCATATGTTTAGTTCTTAATCGAAAGGTTCAATCTATGGCAAGCGATATCCCATCTGCCTTTCCGCAGACGGAGCAATGCGATGCCGCTGCTATCGACCAGCCGATAGCATCCGGGATGCGCACCGCTCCACCCACCGCAGCCGGTTCAACCGGAATCCCAGACGACGATTGTCCCTGCGGATGCAACCGCCAGGAAACGCAGCAACGCTTCGACACCATGCCCGACGAGGAGCTGCTCTACGATTTAGCCGACCTGTTCAAGGTGTTCGCCGATACCACCCGCATCAAGATCCTGTTCGCGCTGATGGCGCGTCCCATGCCCGTGGGCGAGCTGGCCGAGACCATCGGCGCCACGCAATCGGCGGTCTCCCACCAGCTGCGCCAACTCAAGCAAGCCCACTTGGTGAAGTTCCAGCGCGACGGCAAATCCGTCATCTATTCCCTATCGGACGACCATGTGTACACCATGCTTGCGCAAGGCATGACCCATATCTGCGAATAGCCGGGCGCCCGCCCGATACCATTCGAAACATCCACCAAGCGAAAGGAACCATTATGCGTAAGACGTTCAAACTCGACGAGCTCGACTGCGCCAACTGCGGAGCGAAGATCGAAGCGGGAATCAAGCAGATTGAAGGCGTGAACGATGCCAAGGTCACCTTCATGACCCAGAAGCTCATGATCGACGCCGATGACGCCCGGTTCGACCAGATCGTCGACGAAGCTCAAAAAGTTGCCCACAAGTTCGAGCCCGACTGCGACATCGTTCGTTAAGCAAACCGGGCGCAAACTGCCTGCATAAGGAATCACTCTCATGAACAAAAAGCAACGTAAGTGGCGCAACCGCATCTTGGTTGCGTTGGCCCTGTTCGCGGTCATCTTCGCCGTCGAGCACCTGCTGCCGCTGGCCGATATACTTGGGAGCGAGGCCGCTGCGATCTACCTGCTGTTCGCGTTGTACCTAGTGCCCTACCTCATCGCCGGCCACGATGTGCTGCTGCGAGCAGCCCACAACATCAAGAATGGCCAAGTGTTCGACGAGAACCTGCTCATGGCCATCGCCACCATCGGCGCATTCGCCATGATCGCGTTCCCCGATGCGGAGCCTTCGATGGCGGAAGGTTGCGCCGTGATGCTGTTCTACCAGGTCGGCGAGCTGTTCCAAAGCTACGCCGTGGGCAAATCGCGCAAATCCATCGCATCCATGATGGACATTGCGCCCGATTACGCCAACATCGAGCGTGACGACGGACTTGTGCAGGTCGACCCAGCCGAAGTGGCCATCGGCGACGTCATCGTGGTGAAGCCCGGCGAACGCGTGCCCATCGACGGTACCGTCATCGAAGGAGCAAGCCAGCTTGACACCGCTGCTCTCACCGGCGAGTCCGTTCCGCGCCACGTGGAAGCCGGCATGGACGTCATCAGCGGCTGCGTGAACATGACCGGCCTTCTACGCGTTCGCACGCAGAAGCCCTTCGGGGAATCCACCGTCAGCCGCATCCTTGAGCTGGTGGAAAACGCCGCGGAGAAGAAGGCCCGCACAGAGAACTTCATCACCCGCTTCGCCCGATACTACACCCCCACCGTCACGGGGCTTGCCTTGCTGCTTGCCATCATCCCGCCGCTTTTGGGCATGGGCGCCTGGAGCGACTGGATCTTGCGCGGCCTCACCTTCCTGGTGGTCAGCTGCCCGTGCGCGCTCGTCATCAGCGTGCCGCTATCGTTCTTCGGCGGCATCGGCGGCGCCAGCAAGCTGGGCGTGCTCGTCAAGGGCAGCAACTATCTTGAGGCGCTTGCCAAGGTGGACACCGTGGTGTTCGACAAGACCGGCACGCTGACCAACGGCACCTTCAACGTGGTGGCGGTGCATACCGAACACGACATCGACCCCGATTACCTGCTGAGCTACGCGGCGCACGCGGAATCCTATTCAGACCATCCCATTGCGCTGTCGGTCAAAGAAGCGTATTCCGACAAGATCGACCAGGAACGCATCCATGACGTTCGCGAAGAGGCGGGCCATGGCGTGGCGGCCGTGATCGACGAGCATGTGGTGCTGGTGGGCAATGACAAGCTCATGAACGCGAACGGCATGGATTACCATGATTGCGAGCTTACGGGCACGATCCTGCACGTTTCGATTGACGGACGCTACGCCGGCCACATCGTCATCGCCGACGTGGTGAAAGAAGATGCCGCCGAGGCCATCACGCGCCTTCACGCTGCAGGCGTGCGCAAAACGGTCATGCTCACCGGCGACCGTGCCGAGGTGGCGCGCGCGGTGTCAAAACAGCTGGGCATCGACGAGTTCCACGCCCAGCTGCTGCCCGCCGACAAGGTCGCCCAGGTCGAGCGCCTGCTGTCCGAGGAAGCCGACGGCGCGAACCTGGCCTTCGTAGGCGACGGCATCAACGATGCCCCGGTGCTCACCCGCGCCGACGTGGGCATCGCCATGGGAGCAATGGGCTCGGATGCCGCCATCGAAGCCGCTGATGTGGTGCTTATGGACGACAAGCCCTCCAACATCTCGCGCGCCATCGGCCTGGCGCGGCGCACCATGCGCATCGTGTGGCAGAACATCGTGTTCGCCTTGGGCGTCAAGCTTGCCGTGCTCGTGCTGGCCGCGGTGGGCATCGCGAACATGTGGCTAGCGGTGTTCGCCGACGTGGGCGTGGCGATCCTTGCCATCCTCAACGCCATGCGCTGCATGAACGTGAAGGGGTTGCGCAAGTAGCCGCCGAAAGCAAGCGCGCCGACAGCTGCGAAGCCTCGCGCAAACGCGTGCGACATGGCGCCCCCTCGTTCGGGAATCCCCGCACCAGGCGCAGTTTCGCAAGCGCATGACAAACGACGATCGCATCGTACACCGCTTTGCGTTACCTATTTATGGAGAGGCCGCCCTCAATCGGGCGGCCTCTCTTCGCTTGCGCTACACTGGAATGCCGAAATTTCGAGTGAAGGGTGGGCAGCTGTGGCCGAAAACATGCAGGATAACCTCAACGAAACCGCATCCGACCAGGCATGCGACCCGGTCTTCCAACAAGAGCAGGACCACCTGTCCGACACGTACGCCAAGCTTGAGGCCATAGCGAAAAACCTGTCGGAGAAGATGGAGCAACGCCGCTGGCAGGCCGCCAAGGACAAGGACGACATGCAAGGCGAGGTCAAGCACAACTTCGCCAGCGACGGCGAAGCCCAGGAGACCTACGTCGACTACGCCGTGCTCAATAACCTCATCCGCGACTACAACCTTGAGCAGGACGCCGACAGCGAGCGCCTGGCCGCGGCCGCGAAGCTGCTCGAACAGCCTTATTTCGCCAAAATCAGCCTGGAGATGCGCGCCGGCGCTCCGGCCAAGGACATCTACATCGGCCTTGCCGGCGTTGCCGACGAAAACTACCACCGCATGGTGGTCGACTGGCGCAGCCCTGTGGCCGAGGTGTACTACAACCAGGAAAACGGCGCCACCTCCTACGAGGCCAACGGCCGCACCATCAAAGTCAACCTGCTCAACCGCCGTCAGTTCGATATCGAGGGCAAAACGCTTCGCGCGTATTTCGACTCCGATGTCGCCATCGAGGACTCGTTGCTGCTGCAATCGCTTTCCGCTCAGCGCTCCGAGCACATGAAGGCCATCACCGCCACCATCCAAAAGGAGCAGAACCTCATCATCCGCCACGAGGACGTGCCGGCATTGCTGGTCGCCGGCATCGCGGGCAGCGGCAAGACAAGCGTGCTGCTGCAGCGCATCGCATACTTGTTCTACCGCAACCGCGGATCGCTCGACCCGCGTCAGGTGTTCCTCATCAGCCCCAACCCGGTGTTCGCGAAGTACATCGAGAACGTGCTGCCCGACCTGGGCGAGCGCAACCCGGAAACCATCACCTACCGCGACCTGTGCGCGCGCCTGCTTCCCGCCGGCCGCAACCCGCAGGACAAGGAAAGCCCGCTTGAGCTGCTGTGGAAGATCGATCGCGCCGTCGAGGGCCTTCGTTTCGAGCTTGCCGACCTTCGCGACATCAAGTTCTACGGCGTGCGCCTGGTATCTGCCGGCGCCATCATGCAGCTGATGCAGAAGTACCCTAACGTGCCTGCCGGCCCGCACCTGGTCACGCTGGTGCGCGAGGAGCTGTTCAGCCGTCTTGACGCCCGTCTGAAGCAGATGGCGGCAACCGAAACGGTGCAAGACGAGCTTTTGTGCCTGTCGCTTGACGAGCAGGTGCGCCTGTTCAACGCGCCCTATGACCCGCAAACCGAGCAAGAGGCACGCGACTGCGCGCTTACGTACCTGCAGGAGCGCTTCTCAGGCGCGGTGCTGGCCATCGAGCGCGATGAGTGGCTGCGCATCGACCGCATCGGCATGCGCCTGCTCGGCGTGGAGAACCTGCCCGTCAGCGCATGGCTGTACCTGAACATGGCCGTCACCGGCCTTGGCAACCCCGATGCGCGCTACGTCATGATCGACGAGGTGCAGGACTACACGCCCGATCAGCTTGCCGTCATGGCGCGCTTCTTCCGCCGCGCTCACTTCATGCTGCTGGGCGACCCCCATCAGGCCATTCGCCCGGAAACCGCATCCTACGCGCAGATCCGCGAGGTGTTCGAGCGCCTTCGCGGCTCCATCGAGGATTGTCAGCTTTTGACCAGCTATCGCTCCACACCCGAGATCACGGCGCTGTTCGCGGGGCTGTTGCCCGAAAGCGAGCGCATGCAGATCTCGGCGGTGCAGCGCGCCGATGTGCCGCCGGCGCTCATCGCCTGCCCCACCGAGGACGACTACGAGCAGAGCCTTCGCCGTGTGATTCGCGAAGCAGCCGGCAACGACGGGCTCACCGCCGTGGTGGTGCCCTGGAAAAGCCAGCTCAAGCGCTTACAGAAACTGCTTGGCGACGACACGCCCCAGATCATCGGCCAGGATAGGCGCCTACCGTCCTCCGGCGTGCTGGCGCTCACCCTGCCGCTGGCGAAAGGGTTGGAATTCGATCACGTCATCATCCCCGATGCTGGGGCAGGCTTGTTCCCCGAGAACGACCTCGTGGCGCAAAACCGCCTGTACACCACGATAAGCCGCGCAACCCGCACCATCACCATCCTTTCCAACGGCCCGCTCACCCCGCTGCTGGATTTTGCGAACCAGGACTGATACGCACCCGAAGGAGCCTCATGGCAACGCACCGATCGACTACCACCCGCCGTACCCTGCACTATTACTGGCAGGTCACCCGCAAGCACTTCGGCCTGTTCGCCGCCCTTATGGCGTCGACGTTCCTGTTCGTGGCCCTGCTATCCTACGGCAACCCGTACGTGATGAGCCTGGTGGTCGACCGCGTGAGCGCCGGAAGCGTGGAAGCCGACCAAGTGTTTGCGGCCTACGGCCCCTACATCGTGGCGCTCATCGCCATCAACGTGCTCGGGCAGGCTGCCAGCAAGCTTCAGGATTACACCATGTACAAGCTGGAGATCGCGGCGGCCTACGACCTTGCCACCATGAGCTTCGACGCGCTGTGCAACCAGTCCATGAGCTTCCATTCGAACCGGTTCGGAGGCACGCTGGTTAGCCAGACGAGCAAGTTCATGAGCGCCTACCAGCTGTTGCTCGAAACCATCACCTTCCCGTTTCTGCCGGTCATATGCTCGGTGATATTCACGTGCGCCATTCTGGCACCGCGTGTGCCGATATATGTTGCCATCCTCATGGCCCTGTTGGTCGTGTACGCTTGCGTTTCGTACTACATGTACAAGCGCATCCTTTCGCTGAACGAGAAAGCCGCCAGCGCGCAAAACCAGCTGTCCGGCGAGCTTTCCGATTCGGTTGCCAACATCCTTGCGGTGAAGACCTCAGGGCGCGAGGACTATGAGCGCTCGCTGTTCGACCAGGCCAACCGTCAGGTGGTGGAACGCGACAGCAAACGCATGTGGGCAAGTTTGGCCCGCGGCATCATCACCGCGTGCATCACCGTGGTCATCATGAGCGTGGTGGCCGTGTTCATAGCCGGCGGAAACGCCTGGTACGGCATCAGCGCCGGCACGCTCGTGATGATGTTCACCTACACCTACACTGTCACGAACCAGTTTAACTTCATCAACAACGGCCTGCAGCGCTTCAACCGGGCATTCGGCGACGCCAGCGGCATGACGCAAACCCTTGACGAGCCCCGCCTGGTGGCCGATCTGCCCGGTGCGCCGGACATGGTGGTACGCAAGGGTGCCATCGATTTCGAGGGAATCGGCTTCCACTATACCGACGGCAATGCGAAAACCACGGTGTTCGAGGATTTCAACCTGCATATCCCCGCAGGTCAGCGAGTGGGTTTGGTCGGCCTGAGCGGAGCGGGGAAAACCACGCTCACGAAACTGCTGCTGCGTTTGTCCGATATCCAAGACGGCCGCATCCTCATCGACGGGCAGAACATCGCCGAATGCACGCAGCAAAGCCTTCGCCGTTCCATCGCCTACGTGCCGCAAGAAGCGCTGCTGTTCCATCGCACCATTGCGGAAAACATCGCCTATGGCCGCCCCGACGCCACCATGGAGCAGATTCGCCAGGCCGCGGCCCAAGCAAACGCATTGGATTTCATCGAAGATCTTCCCGAAGGATTCGACACCATCACGGGCGAGCGCGGCGTGAAGCTCTCCGGCGGTCAGCGCCAGCGCGTCGCCATCGCGCGTGCGCTGCTGGCTGACTGCCCGGTGCTCGTGCTCGATGAAGCCACGAGCGCCCTTGACTCCGAGAGCGAAGCCCTTGTGCAGGACGCCCTCTCAACGCTCATGCGCGGCCGCACCTGCATCGTCGTGGCGCATCGTCTGTCAACCGTGGCCAGCCTTGACAGGATCGTGGTCCTTGACAAGGGCAAGGTGGTCGAAGACGGCCCGCACGCCGACCTGGTAGCAGCCAACGGCGAATACGCCAACCTCTGGAACCGCCAAACCGGCGCCTACCTGAAGTAACGCTCCGCTCGGACACTTTGGGGATGTAGCATTATCTGTCCAACCTTTGCGCGCTGGACACTTTGGGGACGTAGCATTATCCGTCCGCCCTTTACGTGCTATGCGAAGGGCGGGATTGCTGCGCATCCTATCAAAAGAGATCCGCAGCAATCCCGCCCAATACAAGCTGAATGAGTGCTTCATCGTTTCGTACACGAAGCGCTATGCCCCATGTACGTCAGCTTCCCGCCAGAAGCAAACCCCAAGGAAACCGAACAGTCCGGACACATAAGCCTACGTCCCCTAAGTGTCAGGAAACGCCTAGCGGATTACCGGTTCTCGATGCTGCCGATGTTTTTGAGCTCGATTTGGATGAGGCCGTTCGGCGCGCTTTTGAACTCGATGAGCTCAGTGTTGTGGCTGTACTCGGCGGGGAACGTCAGCACGATGCCCGTGTCGGTGACGATCTTGTGGTTGCGGCTCACACGTTTCGCAACGTCGCGCTCCATGTGCACGCGGTCGCCAAGCTGCTCGTCGGCGGCTGCTTGCTCGAAACGGCGACGGGGGCCTTCGTCGTCGAATACCTCGTCCACGAACTCGTCGAACGGCACCTCGTCGGAATCATCGGCGTTCTCGGCCAAATAGGCCTTGGCGCGGCCCATGGCAACGGAGTTGACGCCGAATTCCTCGGCAACTTCCTCCACCAAGCCCATGGTGGTATCGAACAGCTCCTTGCTCGACGCCTCGTTAGAGCACTGCAGCAGGCCGTCGGGGATGAGCCAGCGCTCCTCACCGGCGATCTGGCGGGGCTTGTCAACGAACTGCACCGCCATAGTGCGGGCGTTCACCAGTGCAAACGACGCGATTTTCTGCGAAGGGTTCGGCAAAATGGCGTGATGGCGCTCGATATTGTTTCTGGTAGCGCCGTCTTCGCCACGACCAACCTCGTGCATGAAGGCCGGCTTGCTCTCGAGCAGCAGCATGCCGAAGTAATGCTCGCTGCGCGCATTGTAAGCGGCAGCCTCCGCGGCCGCGGTTGCCGCGGCGATTTCCTCTTCGGTGGCATCGTCGGCCAAAGGAGGCATGGCAGGCGGCTTTTCCTGGTCCTCGAAATCGACCACCAGCAGATCGCACGACGAAGGGTTCTCCATACGCCCGAGCTCCTCCGAAATGAACTGCGCAACCTGCACGGAAAGGTCGACGAAGTCGCGCTCGCCCTTGAAATACGCGCTCAACTCAACCGCAAAGCCGCTGTCGGGAAAGAACTCGCCGCGACGGTTGTCCATGCCGCCCAATGCATGTCGGGCGATGCGCATCACGTAGGATTTGACGTTTTTATTCGTCAAATCCAGCTCATCTTCGGAAAACACGTTCACGCATGACACGAAATCGAACACGTGCAGCACCGCGTGGTTGATCTTGAACATCTTGGACTCTCTCCCCTGCTTACCTTGAACTTCCACCTGCGCACGAAACGATGATGCCCGGCCTTCCGAACGCGCCCCTATTGCTCGTCGTCAAAACCCCACATGCGCACCTCGGGGTACATGCGCACGCCTTCCATCTCGTAGACGCGACGCTGCACCTCGGCGATGAGGTCGCGCACATCGCGCGCCGTCGCCCCGCCGGCATTGACCACGAAACCCGTATGTTTCTCGGAAACCTGCGCACCGCCTACGCGGAAGCCGCGCAAGCCCGCATCCTGAATGAGCTTGCCGGCGAAGTACCCGACAGGGCGCTTGAAGGTGCTGCCGGCGCTGGGCATTTCCAGGGGCTGCTTATCGGCGCGGCGCTGGGCAAGATCGTCCATGCGCTCGCGGATGGCGTGAGGCGAATCGGGGCGCAGCTGCAAGGTTGCCGAGAGCACGGCCCAGCCCTCATCGCCCATCATGGAATGACGATATCCCCAGCATGCCTGCCACGCATGAAGGTTGACCACGTGCCCTTGCGGGGTTGCGCACACCAGCGAGCAGCACACGTCACGGAACTCGCCGCCATAGGCGCCGGCGTTCATGATGGCGGCTCCGCCGATGGTGCCGGGAATACCGCTGGCGAACTCGTAGCCCGCCAATCCAGCAGCGAGCGCAGCCTGGGCAACCTGGGCGTTGGAGGCGCCGGCTTCAACCGTCATGCGGGAACCTTCCACGGCGATACCCGAAAATCGCTCGGCGAATCGCACGATGACCTCGGGCACGCCGGTATCAGCGACAAGCAAGTCGCTGCCCAGGCCCAACAAACGCACAGGTTGGCCCGCTTCATGACAAGCGGCTAGAACGTTTGCCGCCTCCTGTACGCAAGACGGCTCGACCACCACGGCGGCGGGACCGCCGATCTGAAACGTGGTCAACCCGCTCATGGGCACATCCTTGCGGACCGCCTGCGAACCAACGATGCCTCGCAGCGTTTCCAACAACGTCTCGTTCACCATGCAGATCAGGACTCCTTACCGGATAGCAATGCCTGGGATTCAAGTTCGCCCAGGTCGATCAACTCTTGTCGGCTATGTACGCCGCATTTCCCATAGATACGGCGCAAATGGGTGTCGACGGTGCTTTTCGCGATAAACAGCTCCGCCGCCATGCGCTCGCCCGTTCGACCTCGAAGCGCCAGCGGCAAGATCTCGGACTCGCGCTTGGAAAGCTTGAACTTCGCGGCCATGACCCGACAGGCATCTCCAAAGCGGTCAGCTTGCTTGGCGATACGGGAAAGCGCCAAGAAGTCGCCTTCCGTAAACAAGAACAGGTAGGCGAACAGCGTGGCGAAGCCCGCGCAAGAGGCGACGGCGAAGGGGATTTCGCCCGAGGGCGAGACGATCTGCAACGCATTGCCCAACGCAAGACCACCTGCTTCGCCAAGGTAGAGAGCCGCAAAACCCCTTGAGAAGGAAAGCGCCGCATCCATACCGGTCAGCTTCGCCATCAACACGAACAGCGAGACGAGCACGGCGGAAAGGCCCAGGTAGCCCGCAAGCACGATGGAATCGCCGGGAACGCCATAGGGTTCAAGTACGGGCATGAACAGGTATCCCGCCATCATGAGCAGCAAAGCCAGCCGGTACACGCCGACCAACAGCCTGCTTACTTCGCCATCGGAGCCGCTGCGACGCGCCGAAAAGCCCACAACCTGCAACGACCCTGCGCAGAACAGCGCCAAAAGCAGCAGCGTTGCCGCAAACGTCGGCGTGGCGACGCTACCGGGATCGGATGCGTAGGTCTCCATAAGCCCGCCGGCCAAGCCGAACACGACGGAGCCTCCCACGACCTTGCGCGAGATGCGATGCGTTTCGACACGTTGCTCCCCAGAGGCGAACAGCGTTGAGAACGTGAACGACGAGGGCTTTTGCGCCGCAGCGCTTCCCTCGCCCCTTTCGCTCGAAAGCAACGGCTCGATGCCGCCAAGCGCCCAGGCGCTACCGAAGGGCAGAAGATTCGCCACCGCAGCGGCCAACGGGAATCGCGTGCAGGCTACGGCGAGCAAGAACGTGAACACGGCAGCCACGGCGGTTGCAAGCAAGACGCCGCGAGAGCTTTCCCCGTGGGAACGGGCGCCAAGCGCCCTGCCCCATGCCGCAAGCATGCAAGCAAAGGGGACGCCGACCAAGACGCCTTCCATGACCATGGAGACAAGGCCGTATTCATCGGGAAGCGAAACCGACGAGCCGATGGCCAGCAGCACTGCATAACACCACATAAGGGAACGGTTCAACAGCACATCGCGCACGCGCAGCGCAACAGCGCGCAGCACGATGAACGTGGCAGCTGCGGCAAGCAAGGTGATGAGCAGATCGATGCGCTCGAACGTTAGGCCGCCGACGGTAAGGGCGCTGTTCCATCCGAGATAAAACAACGCGAACATGAATGCCTGATGGCAAGCGTACCCGAGCAACGTGCGGACAAGAGCGGGATCGAAGCGCAAATCAGGTGCGCCGGTATGATGGGATGACGAATTTTGCATGCCGTAAAGTGTACCAGCAAGCGCGACCAAGACCCCACATGCCAGCAAGGGACCACAAAAGATAACCCTCGCAAAACAGACTTGCGGCACACTCCGCTTCAAGACGGCGAGCAACGCCGCGTGAAACCCATGGCCGCT